>Ga0302319_10023761_pt1 | contig 10938 bp, 8 predicted proteins | sample Bog_T0_2_FD_203319 | JGI IMG/M metagenome (GOLD analysis project Ga0302319, IMG submission 203319) | Peat permafrost microbial communities from Stordalen Mire near Abisko, Sweden - Bog_T0_2 | ecosystem: Environmental > Terrestrial > Soil > Wetlands > Peat | place: Sweden: Abisko, Stordalen Mire... | reverse complement strand
GCCGGAAAGTTTCGGCCCTCATCTGGACCACCACGCCTTGGACGATCCCCGCTAACTTGGCCATTTCGTTTCATCCGAAATTCGAGTATGTGGTGGTTGATACGCCTGAAGGCGCAACCATCGTGGCTGAAGGTTTGCTGCCGCAGGTTGCGGAGGCGCTGGGCTGGGAGAAGAATATTCTCGCGCGCTTTCCGGGCACCAAACTGGATCGCGTGGTATTCCGTCATCCTTTCCTGGATCGCGACTCACTCGGCCTCAACGGAGATCACGTCACTTTAGAGCAAGGTACCGGAGCGGTTCATACGGCTCCAGGCCATGGGCAAGAAGATTTCGTGATTTGCCAGCGCTACGGCATTCCGGTGTATTGCCCGGTGGATGCGGCCGGCCGCATGTTTCAAGCGGAAGGCGCTGCGGGCTCACTGCCGGAAGAACTGCTTGGCAAGACGGTGTGGGAAGCCAATCCGGTGGTGATTGAGATTCTCAAGAAACACGGCGCGCTGGCGGGAGAAGCCAGAGTGGACCACAGTTATCCGCACTGCTGGCGCTGCCACAACGCGCTCATCTTCCGCGCGACCGAGCAGTGGTTTATCGGCATGGATCGCGAGCATCTTCGCGAAAAAACGCTGGAAGCCATCAAGCATGTGCAGTGGTATCCGGCTTGGGGCGAAGAGCGGATGACCAACATGATTGCGCCGCGCCCCGATTGGTGCATCTCGCGCCAGCGCGTTTGGGGCGTGCCCATCACGGTGTTCTATTGCGAAGGCTGCACGGAACCGTTCACGGAAAAGGCTGTGCTGGATAGCGTGGTGGCGCAGTTCCGCCAGCATACTTCCGACATTTGGTATTCCAAGAGCGCTGCCGAATTAATGGGCCCCGGCCACACGTGCGCTAAGTGCGGCGGCACGGAATTCCGCAAAGAGACCGACATCCTTGATGTGTGGTTCGATTCCGGCTCCAGTAACCTCGCTGTGCTCAGCGAAAAGAATGGCTTGTCTTGGCCCTCCGATATGTATTTGGAAGGCGGCGATCAATTCCGCGGTTGGTTCCAAAGCTCGCTGCTGGCCGGAGTGGGACTCAAAGGATCATCTCCCTATCGCGAGTGTGTGACCCACGGTTGGACGCTCGATGCCAACGGCCGCGCGATGTCCAAGTCATTAGGCAACAGCATGGAACCTTCGGAAATCGTAAACAAGTATGGGGCAGACCTGCTGCGCCTCTGGGTTTCTTCCGTCGATTTCACCGAGGACGTCAAACTCTCCGACACCATCACATCGCGCCTTGCCGAAGCCTACCGGAAGCTGCGCAATACGTTTCGCTACTTTCTGGGTAATATGTATGGCTTTAACCCGTCTACCGACTTGCTCGCGGGCGAGAAGATTTCCGGCTTCGATTCGTGGATTCTGGTCAAAGCCGAAGATCTGGTGCGCCAGTGTCTGGATTCTTATCGCGAATACGCGTTCCATAAGGTCTATCGCGCGGTTTATGAATTCGCGGTGACGGATCTGAGCTCTATTTATTTCGAAGTCTCGAAAGATCCGCTCTACACCGCCGGCCCCACATCGGAAACCCGCCGCAGCCGGCAAACCGCGCTGTACCGTTTGAATTTGGCGCTCACTCGTTTACTCTCGCCCATTCTTTCTTATACGTGCGAGGAGATCTGGCAGCAAAGCCTGCATGCCGGCGAGGCCCCCAGCGTTCACATGGATCTGTTCCCCACGCCGGAAGACCTCAGCCTCGGCCTCACCGCAGCGCAGCGTGAACAAGCGGCCGAATGGGACCGTCTCATTCCCGTGCGCAGCCAGGTTCTTAAAGCGCTCGACAACGCGCGCGACGAAAAAATCATCGGTGCGCCGCTGGAGGCGGCCGTCACGCTCTCCGCCGGGAATGCTCTTTATCCACTACTCGAAAAGCTGGCGGCGGACCTGCCTGGGTTCTTCATTGTTTCGCAGGTTACACTCAAAACCGCGCCCAATACCGATACACTGGAAGTAGCGGTGGAGCGCGCGGGCGGCGCCAAATGCGAACGCTGCTGGAAATACACGCACGATGTCGGCAGCGATAAAGAGTTGGCCACAGTGTGCGCTGCTTGTGCCAAAACGATCAGGGAATATTTCATTTAAAGTGCCACCACGAATCCATTTGTTTTCGCGCTTTTCGCCGCTGGTGATTGCCGTGGTTGTCATCATCGGCGACCGCTTGTCTAAACTCGAAATTCAGCGCGCGATGTCGAGCTATGATTCCATCCCCCTAATTGCGGGCTGGTTGCGCATTATTCATACGGAGAACCCCGGCGCGGCGTTTGGCATGTTGGCGGAGGGCAACCCGATTGTGCGGAGTCTGGTTCTGATTGGGGTGTCGGGCGCGGTGCTGCTGTTCGTTGTGTGGGCTCTTTGGAGTGAACGCAGCACGCTGAATAGCTGGCTTTCGCGCTTTGGCCTGTCTCTCATCCTGGGCGGCGCGGCGGGCAATTTGTACGACCGGATTGTGCACCAGACCGTGACTGACTTTATTGAGGTCTATCACGGCGGCTGGGCGTTCCCGGCGTTCAATGTGGCCGATAGCGCTATCACGGTGGGCGCGTTGCTGCTGCTGCTGGATCTCTGGCGGCAGGATCCGAAAACCTACGGCGAAAGCGCCCGCATTGGGCAACAATACAGCCCGGCTAAACGGAGATAGTGTGCTTCCGAAACTGATTAGCATTGGATCTTTTTACATTCCCACTTATGGCGTTTTGGTCGCGCTGGGGTTTCTGACGGGCCTTTTTGTGATGTTGCGGCTGGCCAAGCGCGCCGGGATGAATGTGGAACATGTCACGAATCTGGCTTTCTATTGCGCCATCGCCGGCGTTTTGGGAGCAAAGTTGTTCATGTTTTTGTTTGATCTGCCGGATTACCTGAAGGATCCCGGGCAGATTTTCACACTAGAGACATTGCAAGCGGCGGGCGTCTTTCACGGCGGGTTTATTGTGGCGCTGATCACCGCTGTGATTGTGATGCGCCGCCAGAAAATGCCGGTGCTGGCGACCATGGATGTGTTCGCGCCGGGAGTGGTGATTGGCCAAGCGATTGGCAGGCTGGGCTGCTTCGCGGCGGGCTGCTGTTGGGGCCGCGAATGCGATCTGCCGTGGGGTGTGCGTTTCCGTTCCGATTTCGCCGCACCGGTTCCGCTGGATAAAACGTTGCACCCGGTGCAGCTTTACGAATCGGCTGCAAACTTGCTGATTTTCGCGGTGTTGTACCGCATGTACGGCAAGGAGCATCGTGCGGGACAGGTGATTGGCTGGTATCTGGTGCTTTATTCGACGGCGCGTTTTATCGTGGAGTTTTTCCGGGTGCATGAGCAATCGCTGGTTGGGCCGTTTTCGTTAACGCAGTGGATTGCGCTGGGGTTGCTGGGGCTTGGCGCGGGGATATTGGTGCAGATATCACGGAAGCCGGTAGGGCTTAAGACGGTGGCGGTTCAGTAGCTCTCGCAGCGCCCGTGAAGAAGCGCCGAGACGAGTCTCGGCGCCGCAGACACGAGTGTCCGCGCCACACCTCCTCACGACTGAGCGTAAGCCCTTTCAAGACTTTCGCAATTCCAACTTTGCAATCGATTCCAAATGTACTTCATCAGGCCCGTCGGCCAGGCGGAGAGTGCGGATGTTCGCCCAGGCGCCGGCCAGAAAGAAATCTTCCGAGACACCAGCGCCGCCGTGCGCTTGTATGGCGCGGTCTAAGACACGCAAGGCGACGCTGGGAGCCACCACTTTGATCATGGCGATTTCGGCGCGCGCTTCTTTGTTCCCTACGGTATCCATCATTTCCGCGGCTTTCAGAGTCAACAGGCGAGCCTGATCGATTTCAATCCGCGACTGCGCAATTTCGGCGCGGATGGTGCCTTGTTCAGCGAGAGGTTTGCCGAACGCGATGCGGGATTTGACGCGCCCGCACATGGCTTCGAGCGCACGTTCGGCCACCCCAATGCAACGCATGCAGTGATGAATCCGGCCGGGTCCCAATCGGCCCTGCGCGATTTCGAAACCGCGGCCTTCGCCCAGCAAAATGTTCGCCACTGGAACCCGCACGTTTGTAAAACTCACGTCTCCGTGGCCATGCGGAGCGTGATCATAACCGAAGACCGTGAGCAAGCGTTCGATGCGCATGCCGGGTGCATCCATGGGAACGAGAATCATGGATTGCTGTTTGTGCGTAGCGGCGGTAGGGTCGGTCTTGCCCATGAAGATGGCGATTTTGCAGCGCGGGTCGCCTGCGCCGGAAGTCCACCATTTGCGGCCGTTGATGACGTATTCGCCGCCTTGGCGCGTGATGCCGGCTTGGATATTGGTGGCGTCGGACGAAGCGACGGCGGGTTCCGTCATGGCGAAGCAGGAGCGAATTTCGCCGGCCAGCAGAGGTTTGAGCCAGCGTTCTTTCTGTTCGGGCGAACCGTAGCGGGCCAGCACCTCCATGTTGCCGGTATCGGGCGCGGAGCAGTTGAAGATTTCGGGCGCCATCACGGAGCGGCCCATGATTTCGCAGAGCGGTGCGTAATCGGCGTTCTTCAGATTTTCGGGAAGAAACAAATTCCAAAGGCCGGCTGCGCGCGCTTTGGGTTTGAGCTCTTCAATGACCGGAGAGACCGCCCAGCGGTCGCGTGCAATGGCTTCGTAATAGCGCTTTTCATTGGGGTAGACGTGTTCGTCCATGAAAGCGAGGAGTTGCCCGCGGAGTGATGGCATGCTTACTTTCCCGTGAAACTCGGCGCGCGTTTTTCGCGGAAATGAGCGACGCCTTCTTTGAAGTCTTCGCAATCGAGACTCTTGAGGAGTTCACTTTCGGCGAGTTGCGAGGCCTCAGCAAGAGACTGAGAGAGCCCTCGGTAAATCTGTTGTTTCATTACGCGAAGCGAGCGCGGACTGGAGAGAGTTACCAGCTCCGTGACATAGGCGCGCACCTTGGCGGCGAAGACATCTTGCGGAAAAACTTGATTCACGAGGCCAAGGCGCAGGGCTTCGGAGGCGTCAATGGAGCGGGCCGTGAAGAGCAGATCGAGGGCGTTCGGCAAGCCAATAAGGCGCGGCAGCATCCAGGCGATACCGTATTCGGCGATTAAGCCGCGACGCGCGAAAGTGGTGCTGAACTTAGCCGAATCGGAGGCGAAGCGGAGGTCGCAATATAGCGTGAGGACCAAGCCGAGGCCGACAACGGGACCATTGATCGCAGCAATGACCGGCTTCGAAAGTGCCGGGAAGTAGGAGTATTTCTGGGCGAAATCACCCGTGGTGTGCGTATTGGCGATTTTGCCGCTCGAACCCTGTTCGGCAACGCTCTGGAGTAGAGACATGTCGGCGCCCGCGCAAAAGCCGCGGCCTTCGCCGGTGAGTACGATGGCACGGACGCGTTCGTCTTTGTCGGCCTCGAACATGGCGGCGCGCACTTCGCCTTCCATCACTTCGGTCCAGGCGTTGAGTTTGTCGGGCCGGTTGAGAGTGATGGTGGCAATGGCGCCGGCGATTTCGAACTTGGTTTCGAGTCGTTCCATGGTGCCGTGATTGTATCGAAGTGGGGTTTATGTAAGCGACAATCGGAGCATGACGCCGCTCGTCATTTCACTCGATGAACTCAAGGGCCAGATCGGACAAGAAATGGCCGTAACCGACTGGTTGCCGGTTACCCAGCAGCGCATTGCGCAATTTGCGGATGCCACGGGCGATCTTCAATGGATACACCTGGACACGGAGCGGGCAGCTAAAGAGTCTCCCTATGGCTGCACGATCGCGCACGGCTTTTTGACGCTCAGCCTGCTCAGTCAGTTTATGAAACAGGCACTGGAGGTGCCCGGTTTACGCATGACCATCAACTATGGTTTGAACCGCGTGCGCTTTCCCGCGCCCGTGAAAGCCGGGGCGAAGCTGCGCGCGCGCTTTACTTTACTTTCTCTACAAGAGGTAGATGGCGGCGCCGAAGCGGCCTACCAAGTGACGCTTGAGACAGAAGGCGTGGAAAAGCCCTGCTGCGTGGCGGAGTGGATTGTGCGTTACTACGCGAGCTAGCTTAGCTGCTTTTTTCGGTGTTTGTCTCAAAAAAAAGAGTTTTCCTTGGCGAATTCCGCGGCCTTTGCGGTCATTGAGGTCGAATTGCCGCCACAATGAAATCACAACGGCAGCGAAACAACCCGAAAGCCAAAGCGTGCAATAGCCGCCAATAAATGGCCGGCGGGACTCGCGCTATTGATTCAGCGTAAAAGCGAAAAGCGTGTCGCCGGCCGCCACCAAAACGTACTGCCGCCCGTCGGTCATATAAGTGATGGGTCCGGCGCTGGGAATGCCCGTCAAACCTGCGTGCCACAGTATTTTTCCGTTTGTCGGTTCGAAGGCGATCAAGTAATTGAGATTGCTGGTGAACAAAAGTTTGCCGGCCGTGGATAAGTGGGAGACCACACCGCCGCCGCTGGGCCAATCGTGGCGCCAGACGGTTTTGCCGGTTTTGTAATCGATGGCCAACAAAGCGCCGCCGTTGCCGCCCACCATGCTATCGAGGCCGCCCCAGCCTTCCGGCCGCTCGTCGGTGTCGGTCAAATAGAACATGCTGAAGGTGCGGCTGGAGCCAACGTAGAGCAGACCTGTCTCCGGATCGAAGCTGGGCGCGGGCCAATTGGTGGCGCCGTTGGAGGAGGGCGAAACCAGCACGCCGTCAGTGGCTGGATATTTGGCCGGATCGGGGATGGGCTGGCCGTTGGCGTTCAAACCTTTCGCCCAGTTCAGCGTGTCGATGAAGGGCGCGGTCACCAGATGTTTGCCGTTCGTGCGGTCGAGCAGAAAATAGTAACCGTTGCGGCTGGCTTGCGCCAGGAGTTTTCGCGGCTGTCCGTCAATCACGCCATCTATTAGCACTGGAGTCTCAGCGGCATCCCAATCATGCACGTCATGCGGCGAGACTTGGTAATACCAGACCATCTTTCCGGTATCGGGATTAATGGCGAGAATGGAACAAGTGTAGAGATTGTCGCCCTTGCGGCTTTTTTCCGCCATCACGGGATTCGGATTGCCGGTGCCAACGTAATAAAGATTGAGATCGGGATCATAGGTGCCGGGCATCCAAGGCTGCCCCGTGCCGTGCGCGGAAGCGTATTCATCGGGCCAGGTTTCAATGCCCGGCTCACCTTTACGCGGCGTGGTGAACAGCTTCCATTGCAGTGCGCCGGTTTCCGGATCGCGCGATTGAATGAAGCCCGGATTATCGAGGTGATCGCCGCCGATGCCGAGAATGACGTGATTGCCCACAATCACCGGGGCAACGGTGGAGGTGTAATCCAGTTTGGGGTCGGCAATTTCCACTTTCCAGCGCTCCTTGCCGGTGCGCGCATCAAGGCTGACCAAATGGCTGTCGGGCGTTTCAAAGAAGAGCCAGTTTTCATACATGCCTAACCCGCGATTGCCGATGGTGCTGCCGGTGTTGGGCGGATAAGTGTAATGCCAAAGTTCGCGGCCGGTGCGGACGTCGGCCGCCCACACGTTGTTGGGCGCCGTGAAATAGAGAACGTCATTCACCAGCAGCGGGGTGGATTTGATTGTGATGCCGTTTGAACTGCTGCTGGTGACGCGCGTGGCCCAGGCAAGCGACAAATGTTGCACGTTGGCCGAATTGATTTGCTTGAGCGGAGAGAAGCGCCGGCCGGAGTAATCGCCATTGTAGGTGGGCCAAGCGCTGGGCGGTTGATGAAGCAACGCTTGCGGATCTAAACCCTGCGCAGCGCCGGCCCAAGGCAGCAGCGCGAACGAAAGAACGGCGGGCAAAGAGCGTTTCATTTGAGTGTCACCAGATAGGCGGTTATGTTGTGAATATCGGCGTCACTGTACTGGCGCAGCAAATCGGTGTGCGCCTGCAAAGGATCATGCACTTCCACTTTGGGCGGAGCGGGCGTATCGCGCGCGAAGGAGTGGAACTGGCCGGCGGAATCGCGCAGCGAGACGGTGAAATCGTCAATGCGGTCGAGCGTGCCGGCGAACGTTTCGCCATCCGGCAGCGTAACGGTGACCGTGGCCGCGGCGCTGCTGGTGGCCACAGGGGCCGCGCCGCGTCTTGGTCCACCGCGCGGTTGCAGCCAGCGCGCTTGCAAAGAAAACGGATCGTACTTCTTGCCGATGCCCGCCAAATCTCCGGCGGCGGAATGGCAGGTGCTGCATTTGCCCGCGCCGTTAAAGTAGGCCTCGCCTTTGGCCGCATCGCCGGTCACCACATTGCCATAGGTGTAAGTGCCGCGATGCCCGGCCGAGTAGGTGCGCACGTGCAGCCACGCGACCACATCGGCAATTTGCGCCTCGCTGAGCGGCAGCTTCGGCATACCTTGATCGGGGCGTCCCTGGCGAATCACGGGCGCAATGAGAATGCCCTTTTCGTCGTCGAGCACCAGGACTGAGCGGATCAAATCGGGCGCTCCCGGTCCACCTTTGCCGGCGATGCCGTGACAACCTGCACAATACATTCCGAACACTTTGCCGCCGCGTTCATAAGCCGCCGCATCTTGCCCCGACCCGGCTATGGCCGCTGCACTCACACCGCCGTTCGCGCCGATAGCGGAGGAGTTTGGAGTACTGCGTGGCTCTTGGGCGAATAGGCCTATGGTGGCGGCCACAAGCGCAAAAACCGCGGGCCCTTTGGTGAGATTCGAATAACGCATGTTCCTCTTAAATTGAAAACGCTGATTCTTAGTGTATTCGGTTGCGTTGAGGAAAAGTGCGGCGGCTCGTCAGGCCGGCAACGCGTCGGCCAGATTGCGGTCCTCCGGATAGATTTGATCGACGGTCTCGCGCGTTACTAACTGGTGTTTCACAAAAACCGCGGGCGGCGCGGGTTTGCCGGTCAAAATATTCAGCGCCAGCGAAATGGCGCCCTCCCCGTATCGCTCGGGAAAATATGCGACTGACCCAATCATGCGCGAATGGGCAGTACGAATCTCATGGCGGGCTTCTAAGGAAGCGTTCTGCCCCATCACCGCGCAGTCTTCCACGCGCCCCGCTTCTTGAAACGCGCGAAGCGCTCCCAATGCGCTGGGATCGTTAATGGCTCCCACCAGCACGTAGCGCGCGCGGCTCTTGCGAAGATGCTTGCGCACTACTTCCAAACTCCGTTCGAACTGCCCGTTCCCGTCTAACGAAATAATCTGCCGGTCGGTAAGCGAAGGAAGATGGGCGCGCAACGCGGCCACGGTGCCCGTCAGGCGGGCTTTGGGCAACGCTCCCGCCACCGGCAATTCCAGCAAAAGAACTTCGTCCACTTTTCCCTTCCAGTGCTGCATGGCCCAGCGCGCCAGATGCTGCCCTCCGAGTGTGCCCGCCCGGTAGTTGTTCGCTCCATAGTACGTTGCGCCCGGATGCGGAATTTCCAAGGCGATAAAAGGAATCTGCGCCTCGCTCAGCTTGGAAGAAACAATTGGCGCACAGTGCTCGTCGGTTTGAAAATCGATAACCAGGTCTACCTGCGCGCGCACAAACAACTCCGCATTGCGAATGGCTTCTTTCGCGCTATAACGGTTGTTCAACACCAGCAAATCGATACCTTCGGCGAGCGCGGCGGCTTCAATCGATTCCGAAACGGTGCGCGAAAACGCGAACTCCGAGGTCTGCGCCCCATAGCCGAAGCGGTACTTCCTGCGCTTGAGCGGCCGGAAGCGCACGCGGTAGGTGTGGCGCTCGCCTTGTTCCACCAGACCGCGCTGTTCCAGCGTGTATAAAATGCGGAACGCCGTGGCCTTGCTCAAGCCGGTACGCGCAGTGATGTCGCACAATCGCAGCGCTTCGCCATCGCCGGAAAAAGCCTCCAGAATATCGCAAGCCCGCGCCACCGCTTCCACCAGATAGCGGCCCCCATTTGCCGGTGTATGTTTCAAACAGTGAAACTCCTTAGCCGTCAGCCGCCGGACAAATAACGTGTTCCGGCTATGCAGAAAGAATATAACACTCATGGATGCAATTTGTTGCACGCTTCCATCTGGCCGGCCCGTGCGTTTCACTGAGTGAAACATGCGCCTAGTAGCATTTTCTTCTTGCCGCCGCCCGCCGCGCCCGGATAGCATCAGGGTCGATCCTCGCTTCCCAACGAGATCTTAAGAGGGGCTATGAAAACCACGTCGCGTTTTTCTCTACTATTCGTCAGCTTGTTCGGCGGCATGCTGGTCTATGGCCAAGCGATCACCGGCGATTTGAGCATCAATGTTATCGATCCAAACGGTGCGGCGGTCTCCGGCGCACAACTTTCACTCACCAGCGTGCAGGAAGGCAACGTCCTTTCCGGCCAAAGCAACAGCACCGGCTCTTTCACCTTTAACCAATTGCGTCCCGGTTCGTACGCGCTTAAGGTGAAAGCCGGGGGCTTTCAGGAACAGGTAGTGAACGATGTCTCTATTCAATTGGCGCAGCGTACGTCAATTGACGTCAAGCTGACGCTTGGACAGCTCACGCAAACCGTGGAAGTATCGGCCAGCGCCGAAACGCTGCTCAACACCGAGACCGCCACCGCCGGGCAAGTGCTCTCTGAACACACCATTGAAGATCTGCCGCTGAACGGGCGCAATTTTATTCAACTGGCGCAACTGAGCGCCGGCGCGGCGCCCATTGGCTCGGGTAACTCTCCCGCCAGCACCTGGACCGGCCGGACAGATCAGACGCTTTCCATTGTCGGATTGCGCGAAAGCGACGTTAGCTATCTGGTGAACGGCATTGAAACCCGCAATGCACGCTTTGGCAACGCCGGCATCCGGCCCGATCCGGATGCCATTCAGGAATTCAACGTGCAGCGCAGTTTCTTCACGCCCGACTACGGCGGCAGCGCGGCCATTGTCAACACAGCCATCCGCTCCGGCTCAAACGATCTGCACGTGACCGCGTTCGAGCTGGTGCGCAACCGCGATTTCGACGCCAACAACTATTTCACGAACTCCGCCGGACAAGGCCGTCCG
>Ga0302319_10023760_pt1 | contig 10938 bp, 9 predicted proteins | sample Bog_T0_2_FD_203319 | JGI IMG/M metagenome (GOLD analysis project Ga0302319, IMG submission 203319) | Peat permafrost microbial communities from Stordalen Mire near Abisko, Sweden - Bog_T0_2 | ecosystem: Environmental > Terrestrial > Soil > Wetlands > Peat | place: Sweden: Abisko, Stordalen Mire... | reverse complement strand
CCGTGTTGTACGCGCAGAAGCTGATTTCGCCTTCCTGCGTGGCGTAAGGAATGATGCACTGCTCGGTGCGGCGGAAGTCGTAATTGAACAGATCCTGGAACCACATGCCGGCGATGAACAGGAAATTCCAGCGATCCTTGCGGCGCAGCTTGATATCTTCCAATGTCCGGTCACCCTTGACCGAGCCGTAGTTCTTGCCGGTGGCGTTGAAGGTCTTGTCCATCTTCTTCATCATGTCGGTGATGCGGAAGTGCGTGGGCGCCTGGAAGGGATCGTAGTTGCGCATGAGCGCCAAACCAAAACCGATGACGGAGAGCCACTTGCCGCGCGCCGCGTCGTTCACCTTGGCCAGATCCTTGGCTACCTGGTCCATGTGCAGGAAGGCGGTCACAGGAGCGGATTCCTTGGTTTCCTTGTCGATCATGACCGCCATGCCGATGCCGCAATTCGGATGGCATCCGCAGCTGAGCTGGCCCCACTCGGCGGTAGGCCCGTGCACAAGGTCGGCCCAGTCACTGAAGGTGGACATGAACGAAATCGGGAACCAGTCGCGCTCGGGCTCGCCGATGCCGACCTGCGACTTGACGTCGTGCGCCATGTGCGAAAGCGTGTAGCGCTGCGCCACGCGGCGTTCTTCGGTAATGTCTTCGTCGCGGCCCGTGAAGCTGACCGGCTGGAAGCTGAGGAACGAGATCTTTTTGGGATTGTCGAGGGCGAATTCAATAATTCTGCCCACCTGCTCGTTGTTGATGCCGTTCACGATGGTGGTGACGGGCACGATCTCGACGCCGGCTTCGTGCAGATTGTTGATGGCCTGGAGCTTGACGTCGAACAGGTTGCCCACCTTGCGGTGCGAGTTGGCGGCGTTGCCGATGCCGTCGAACTGGAGGTAAACGTAGCGGAGGCCGGCTTCGGCAGCGGCGCGGCAAAGTTCCTTGCTCTTGGCGAACTCGATTCCGTTCGACGCGGCCTGCACCGAGTTAAAGCCAACCTTGCGCGAGTAGGCAACCGCGTCAAGGAAGTAGGGCGAAAGCGTCGGCTCGCCGCCCGAGAACTGCACGCTCATCTGCCGCTTGGGCTTCATGGTGATGGCGTTGTCGAGCATCAGCTTGATTTCTTCCCACGTGAGCTCGTGTACAAAGCCGACCTGGTTGGCGTCCATGAAGCAGGGATCGCACATCATATTGCAGCGGTTGGTCAGATCGATGGTCAGCACCGAGCCGCGGCCGTGCGTCACGGTCGAAGTGCCGTGATGGTGCAGGTTCTTGTCGCCGTCGCCGTGAGCGCGAATGTCGCGGCCGGGGAAGCTCTCTTCAAGATGCTTGAAGAAGGCGGGATCCATCGACATCACGTCTTCAAAGTGGCCGTGCTTGGGGCAATCCTTCACCATCAGAATCTTGCCGTCGCGCTCGATGATCTGCGCCTTGATCTCGCCCACCTTCTCGTTCAGCAGAACTTCGTGAGGCAGCTTGCCATCGAGAATCTGCTTGCGGATTTCGGGGACGCACTTGGGGCAAAGCGAGTCCGTGGTGCGCGGCCAGCCGAGCGGCGGCTTTTCCTTCTGCCAGCTCTTCTGCAGAGGCTTGTCGGACCATTTGGGCGTGAACGACGCGTTGGGGCTGATGCGATTGAAGCGCTCAAAAATAACCCAGGCTCCCTTGGCGGCGTATACAGCGGCCTTCTCGGCGTACTTGACGGCTTTGGACATGATTGCGGTCTCCTTCGGTGCGGAAATCGGTGAAGAAATCGATTCAGGAAAGTGCCGCCGGGAGTTAAGTCTGGCCCGGCTCATTGCTTACGTTTGGCGCCTGCGCGGTTTCCCTGTGAGGGATTCCGGGGTCTGATAAGTCATTACGAGGGTAATGCGGTTGGGCCGCAAGCCCAAGGGGCATGCAGCGAACGGCAGAATCAGGGGCTGGACGGGGATTTGGGGGCCATGAACGGGAGGCGGATACGAACGTCGCCGTCCGGGGCAAATAGCAGATCATATGGAAGTTAAGGCCGGGCGCACCGGGTCCGGATTTGCGGACCCGGGAAGGCACGCCCTTCAACCGAACGGGAACTCGCGATTCCAGCCCACCACAATTCTGGGGAACCGCGGATCGCGATTTTCGCATCTCGACTGCGCCCTAATTTCCCTTCTTGGTAAAAGCATCTCCATCGAGCGTAATCGTTGTCTGATTTACGTAGACAACGCTCCAGCGAATGTGGCCGGGCGCGAGAGGCATGGGGTATACCAGGTCCAGAATCCCGCCTCTGGCCCCGGGAGTCTCCCACTTGCAGGTTCCGGAGTAGGCGACCTTGCCGTTGACCAGGAAGCCGCAGGTTCCGTTCTGCTCAACCACCAAACCTTCCGTCTTGTTGCCCCAGGTGCCGATGGGCGGCGGCGCGCTCTGCGCTCTGGCAACCTGGTTGCTCATCACGCCCAGCATAAATACAAAAGCCAGGCAAAGTGCACTTATAGAGAAGGACCTGCGAACGCTTTTCATTTTCTCGACTTACCTCCGTTGCGATGGATGAAACCTAAATGGATGGGGACGGGGAACCTGTGATGTGAATCTACCACGACAAGGCGGCTGAACCGCAACCATGGTGTGCCGCGCCGCCCCGCTGTTGGTCACCTTGATCAAGAACCACTTAGGCTCCCGCAGGCCGCCACGCCGCTGCCCACGTGCCAAAGGTCATGTTACTTATTGCTCAGTAAGCAACCTTAAAAGCGCATATATTCATCGAACAGCCAAGTCGACTCGGACTACAATGAGGGCGAATTCGTTGCTGACATTGCCTTGGGAACACAACCATTTATCCAGCAAACGAATTACTCTCAGTCACTAACGAGGAGAAATAAGGTAGCAAGGCTCAACACTGCTCTACTCCCCCTGAGCCGTAGACCGGGCCCGTGTGGTCCGGTAAAGAGTTAGCGTATCCCCCGGCCAGGCGTTCACTGCGTGGATCGCAAGGAATGCCATGTGTTCTTACGTACTCTCGTACCCGACGTGTCTTCGAGTTAAACCAAGTGCCGTAACAGGGTCAATTCGCCGCTCAACCTTCCTGGCGGTTACCTGTTTTGCCCTATGGCTCGCAGCATCTGTGTCTCCACTCGCGCACGCGCAGACCAACGAGTGGGCGTGGATGGGCGGCAGCTCTACGCTTCCGCTCAACCCGCCCGTGTGGCCCTACGGCCAACCGGGAGTCTACGGATCGCCGGGCGTTGCCGATGCGGCGAACATTCCGGGCGGCCGCGTGGGTGCAGTCAGTTGGACTGACAGCCAGGGGAATTTTTGGCTGTTTGGAGGAAATGGCTTCGATTCCACGCACACCTCCGGCTATCTCAACGATCTTTGGAAATTCAATCCGACGACCCGCGATTGGACGTGGGTGAGCGGCAGCAGCACCGTTCCGAGTACCGGTCAGGGCCAGCCGGGGATCTACGGCGCGCTGTTGACTCCCGCAGCCGGCAACACTCCGGGTGGCCGCTCGGGTGCATTGGGCTGGACCGACGCGCATGGCAATCTGTGGCTTTTGGGCGGCGCAGGATACGACTCCACCGGCACGGAAGGCGAACTGAATGACCTCTGGGAGTACAACATCCCCAGCGGCCAATGGGCGTGGATGGGCGGCGTCAGCGTCTTGGGGCCTTCGGGCTCCGTCGCCGGGGTGTATGGACCGCTCGGTTCGCTCACCAGCGGCAGCTTCCCCGGCAGCCACAACACCGCGGTCACGTGGACGGATAATTTCGGCAATCTCTGGTTCTTTGGAGGCTGGGGCGACGACGCCCTCAATCGACTTGGGTATATGAACGATTTATGGAAGTTCGTTCCCTCCACCGGCCAATGGGCCTGGATGGGCGGGAGCAGCACCAACGGTGGTGCGGGCTGGTCGGGAGTGTACGGCAGCCTGGGCACTGCGGCGGCCGGCAACACGCCCGGCGCGCGCGAAGATTCCACTGGCTGGTTCGACTCCAGCGGCAATCTATGGCTGTTTGGCGGATACGGTTATGCATCGACGCCCAACGGCGATGTCACCAATGGCTATCTGAATGACGTGTGGGAGTTCTCTCCCGCGACCAATGAGTGGACGTGGATGGGAGGCAGCGGCCAATTTCCAAATAGTTGCGCGTCGGGGCCGCATTGGGGCTGCGGCGCTGCCGGTGTCTACGGGTTGCAAGGCGAAACTTCGGCGGCCAACATCCCGGGTAGCCGGGAGGTGCCTGTTGTCTGGCTTAACTCTGGCAACGTATGGCTGATGGGCGGCGAGGGATACGACTCCACCGGCAATACAGTCTACTATTTGAACGATCTGTGGGAGTTCAGTCCTCAAGCAAATCAATGGACGTGGGTTGGCGGTCCCAGCACGATAGGCGACGGCAGCGATCCTGGAGTCTACGGTGCATTGGGGACGCCGTCCCCGGAAAATACGCCGGGAGGGCGCTTTTGGGGTGTGAGCTGGACCGCCCTTGACGGCAGTTTCTGGCTCGAGGGCGGCACTGGACTGGATGCCAAGGGCAACGTCGGCTACCTGAACGATGTGTGGGAGTACCAGACCGCTATTGCTCCGGCTACGTTGCCGCCTCCCACCTTCCTGCCACCCGCGGGAACGTACACGTCCATTCAAACGGTCGCCATCAGCGATGCGATCGCCGGCGCGACCATCTACTACACCACCGACGGGACCACACCGACGACGGATTCGATGGTCTACACGGGACCGATCACGGTGAGTGTTTCAGAAACCATCGAAGCGTATGCCGCAGCCGGCGGATTCACGCCCAGCTCCGTGTCGTCGGCCAGCTACATCGTTAATATTCCGGTCACGGCCACTCCAACGTTCGACCCGCCGGCCGGCACGTACTCCTCATCGCAGACCGTAACCATCTCTGACACTCCGGGCGCGACGATCTATTACGCGATCAACGCCATTCCGACCACAAGTTCCACGCCATACACGGGACCCATCACGGTCAGCACCTCGGAGACCATCGAAGCGATTGCCGTAGCCAGCGGATCCACGCAGAGTGCCGTTGGGTCGGCCAGCTATACCATCAGTCCTATTTCGAATTTCGGAAATCCCAGCTTCACGTTGAGTCTCTCGCCGAATGAGCTCACGGTGAATTCCGGCGGCAGCGGAGTTTCGACCGTCACCGTCGCTCCGCTCAATGGCTTCAACTCCGCAGTGAGTTTTGCCTGCTCGGGTTTGCCTGCCGGCGCCACCTGCACGTTCAGCCCGGCAACGGTGACGCCCTCCGGCAACCCCGTCAATGCGCAGCTCACAATTTCCTATACGGCGCTGGCGCGGCTTGAGCACAAAGGCAAGCCATGGGTTCCCGGTTCCACGCTGGCCCTGGCCACCTGCCTGCTGTTGTTCAGAAGGCGGAAGAACTGGCGGCTCTCGGCCATCCTGGTCGCCGTTGCATTGGGCGCGGGTGTGCTCTCCGGCTGCGCCACGGTAGTCGTGTATACCATTCCCTCGACTTCAACGGTCACCGTGACCGCAACGTCAGGCGTCTTGCAGCAGACGGCGCAGTTGACGCTCACCGCGGAGTGAGCGCAAGTTCACCTGAATTTCGCCATTCTCACCCACTTGTTGGAGTAGTTGTGCTTCCTAAGGAAAAGGGCCACATGCCGGGGTTATGTGATATTCAACAACATGAGTGCGCCCTCGGTCGGCATTGCAAATGCGGGGCGTGCGAGCGGAGACAGGTTGCCGTTGACGGAAATCTATCGCAAAATGACTCCTCGGCGGATCGCGCGCGGTCTCGTGAGACGGGCGGGACTTCATCGCATCTGGATTCCGGGAGTGCGTCCGTTTCGCCTGAGTCTGCAAGACAAAGAGTTCATCGATTGCCACGCCTGCGGTGCTCGCGAGTTCTGCCCCTTTATCCGCGATCCTGGTCACCAGGTAGTCAGATGCGGAGGCTGTGGCCTTTATTACGTCAATCCCCGGCCCAGCGCGCTCACGCTGAACCGGCGGGTGCAGGAATCCGCCGCCTACACTGAGGATCAGCTCCGCAAACTCGAGTTTTTCCAAAGACGGGCCGAAAGGTTATTCGATCGCGTGGAAAAGCTGGTCCGTCCTGGCCGTTTGCTGGATGTCGGCTGTGCGATAGGCACGGAATTGGCGGTTGGCAAACAGCGTGGATGGGATGTTACAGGTGTGGAGCTTTCAGAAAGCTCCGTTCGTTTCGCGCGCGAGGCGGGGTTCGAGGTGCGTTCTGCGCCGCTTCCCGCGAGCGGTTTTCCCGATCAGGCCTTCGACCTGATCACGATGAATCACGTCCTGGAACACATAGCAGATACTCCGCCGGTCATGCGTGAGGTGCGACGGCTTCTTTCCCGCAATGGCCTGCTCTTCATTTCGCTGCCCAACGTACATGCCTGGAAGTTCTACCTGCGGCGCGGTTCCTATGACTGGACGTTTCATACTGACCATTACATCCACTTCTCGATCGACACACTTTCAAAATTCCTGAACCGGAACGGGTTCGAGGTGATCGACATCTCGACTTCAAGATGGACCGACTACCACGATCCGGTCGAGTCACGGTCCAGGCTTTTTCAGTGGGTCGATCGCATGATTGAAAACATGGGTATGGGGATCGAGATATTCTGCCTGGCGCGCCCCCGATCGCTTTGAAGATCGCCGATGAAGTGCGAGTAATGGAAACGGGAGTGTGCGCGGCTCTCTGCGTGGTGTTGTCGTTGCGCGACGGCTACGGTGGATTCACGGCCACCTGGTTGACGATGCGCTGCACAAAGACAACGCGGACGTGGATGTGGCTGGCGATCGAGGGCACGAACTCTGTAATGAAGTTGTCGATGGGAGCTGTGGCGATGTCGATGCCGTAGCGCTCGGCATCGGCGCTGAGGCGCGTTTGCAGACCGGGCACATAGAGATTCGAGATGGCGATGTCGAAGACCGGAGCGACGATCTGAGAGTAGTTGATGGAATGGCCGCCGTTGTCGTCGCGCTCCCAGACGACCTGGTCGATGCAATGCCAGATGCGGTGCGGAATCGTGAAGTCGGGCCGGCGATGATAGTGCGGATCGGTGTGGGTGATCGAAGGAATGAGGAAGGTGCCGAAGAACTGGTCCGTCATGTCCTGCGTAAGGTTGGTGCCGGACAACTTGGCCCAGCCGTAAACGCCCGGACCGTACGGCGAGTGCGAGTTGGCGGCGACTTCAATGCCGGCTTCACCCACGATGGTGGCAAGGTTGAAGGGGTTGATGATGTTGCTCGCGGCCAGGCGAAGCTTCTGCTCGGGCGAGAAGCGCATCACATCGGGGCCGGTGATGAAGCGGTCGTACCAGTTGATGGGCGCGAAATCATTGCAGACCTTGGACTGCACCGCGGCGGTGCCGGCGGTGCGATCGGTTTCTGCCACGCCGAGCACAGCGACCGCGCGCAAGCCTCCGGTGGCGACCATGGACGCGCCGGCGTTCTTGATATCGCACGTGTCATAGGGTCTCGGCGGCTTGGCCGGTTTGGCGGGCTTGCCTGACTCGGGAGCCGAGGCTGCGGGCTGCGCCGGTTCGGCGGAAGGAGCGGGCGCAGGCTCGTTTTGCGCGGCCGCGAAGCTGGCCGCAGCGAGGATGACAGCGGCGCCGACGAGAAGCCGGCCGAAGCCCGGTCCTGGGCGTGTCCACGAGTCGCATCGTATTAAGTAGAGCGCCTTGTCTTTCACAGTATCCGGGACCTCGCCCATTGAAGATCTGTTCGATCGCTTTACCCGAGGGAAGAACGGCCCGACTTCTTACGATTGCGGCGGTGAGTGGGGGCTCAAGCCAATCATCGGGAATGGACCTGAATGCGTCAATAGGTTTTTCAGGGTTTCAGCAATTTTCCAGGGGGCATTGACTCGGCAGGCACGGTCGAGCGACTTTAGAGAGGGTTAGGTGTCTATCGGTAAAGGAGCCTTGCGATGAGCACAAACAACACTCCCAGCGGGGGCGGCGCCACCATCGGTCAACGCATCGACGAGGCGGTTGAACTGATCGAGATGGAACTGCACCATGCCATTGCCTATGTGAATGACGCGGTGATTCCGCAGGTGCGGCGCGAGTCCATCCAGGGCCTGCGCACGGCCTCCGACACCCTGCGCAACCTGGCCGACCGTTTTGAACAGCGCAACAATGCGGCCACCGGCCCGCGCAGCAACCCGGCGGAAGACAGCTCCCCGAAAACTCCGGGAGAACCGCGCAGTTGAAGAAGGCTGTACCGGCGCGACTCCACGGCGCGGCCCCATGGGCGGCGCTGGCGGTTTTGTGGCTTGCCCCGGCATTGCTTCTCTTGTCGGGCTGCCACCATCGGGAGAACTCAGCACAAGTTGCGCCGCCGCAGGCCATGCCGCCCCAATCCCAACAGCGTAGGTCGCGGCGGGTTCCGGCCGAGCCGCCGCCGCCCGAGCCCACTTCGAATCGGCCGAGCGCGAAGATTCCGGTAACGCCGGTGCCGCAGGGCGGTGTGAGCCAGGAAGATCTCGAATTTGTCGCCACGCATCGGCCCATCCTGAGCGAAGTGGGCCTGGCCTCCTGGTATACCGCGGACAAGGGCCGCAAAGCCGCCAACGGCGAGGTCTTTGACGGCGACGCGCTCACCGCGGCGCATCGCACCCTGCCCATGGGCACGCTCATCGTAGTCACCAATTTGAAAACCGGCCAGTCCAGCGCCATGCGCATCAGCGACCGCGGCCCGTTTGTGGCCGATCGCATGATCGACCTGACCATTGCCTCGGCAAGAGCGGTGGGTGTATACCAGGCCGGCCTGGCGCGGGTGCGCCTGGATGTGTACCAGACGCCGAAGCCCATCAATACCGGAGGGCGCTGGTGCGTGCAAATCGGAGCCTTCCACAATGAGAGCGACGCCATCGAGCTCAAGGCGCAACTGCTCGAGCTTTATCCGAATGCGAACGTGATTGAATTTCCCGGCGAGAACAGCTTCTGGGTGCGCATCCGTCCGCAGGGCGACGACCGCGACCTGGCCGCCCACATTGCGCGTCAGGTGAAGCCGGTGGAGGGGGATGCGTATTTGACGCGGCTGGATTGAGGCAGCGGAGCGGGGCCGCGGCTGAAGCGGGAACGCTGGGTCGACCAGAAACTTACCGCTGATGGGACACGCATCTCATGCGGTTTCCCATGGGTTGAAAACCGGCACCCGCGCCATATCGAAATTGCTGCGGTCGCGCGTCACAACTGTGAGACCATGATGCGCGGCAGTGGCGGCAATTAGCAAATCCGGCTGAGAAAACGTGTGGCCTATTTTGCGGCCATCCTCCAACATCATGCGCCATTTGAGCACGATATCTTCACTGACCCTCAGTGTTCGGTCGTGGTCAAACATCGGACGGACTTTGAATGTAAGCCAATCCTGTAAAGCCGCTCGCTTTTGCGGATCAACGCTCAAGTCGATGCCGTATCGAATTTCTGCCAAGCTGATGACGCTCACATAAAGCTGCTGTATCGGAGTCGAGGTGACGAACTCGATCACCTTCCGCTCAGGCTTTGGCCTCTTCAGCTCTGAAAGAACATTTGTATCGAGCAACCAACTCATTAGAGGGTCACGTCCCGCACTAACGGCGACGGTACACGCGACGGTGCGATATCAACCTCAGGATAAGGACATGCCTGCATCGCCTCGATCAGGTCTGCCCCAGTCCGCGTGTCCGGCCCCGAAGATCTCAACACCTCTCGAATGAGGTCCTCCGGGGTCTTAAAAAGTCCCGCCTCCATGCGCTGACGGATTAACGCTTCAACATCCGGGTTGGTGATTTCGATGGTCATTGCTGGCGGTTCCTTTCTTCTTCCGCTTTACCGCATAGCCCGTCATGAACCAGGTTTCGCCTTGCGGGCGTCGCTCTTGGCGCGAAGGCGAGCAAACACTTCCTCGCCAGGGATAGGCTTCACCCTTCCGCTTTTCAGGTCGTCGTAACGGCTGTTGAGCCTCTCGCGCACCTGGACAACTTCTTCAAGGTATCCGGCCATCGCATCCTCAACGAGGTCGTCAGCCCTGCGCCCACTCTCGATGGCAAGGGCGTTGAGCTTCTTTTCCGTCGCCGAGGTGAATTGCACTTCCATAGCGATCAGCCTACAGGAAAGACAACCCCGGCTCAAGACTGGGCTCCCAGGTTACGGCGCCCGCCGTGCGGACTCCCTGCCTCGTTACCTGAGCAGCTCCGACGCCGCCCAAAGTACCGGCTCCTGGCCGTGGAAGTCGCCGGTTCTGCGCGGACGCATCAAGTAATAGTCGAGGCTGTTGAGCTTGTTGGTGCCTGCGCAGATGTTGGTCACATCGTTGTTCTGATCGATGAAGCCGGTGACAGCGATCCAGCCCTTGCGCGCCGCGGGCCCGTAGGTCGGCCCGTCAAGCCAGCCTTCTTTCACGCCGGTAATGAGCGCAAAAGTAAACATGCCGGTGCTGGACGACTCTTCCCACGCTTCGTCGTGATCGATGAGCTGACGCCACATGCCGTCCGTTCCCTGGTACTTGAGCAGCGCCGCCATCATCAGCTTGTAGCCGGCCATGATGCGCGCGCGTTGCGGATGATCGGCGGGAAGCGTGCGCAGCATCTCCGTCATGCCGGCGGCTACCCATCCATCGCCGCGGCCCCAGAAGAAGGGCACATCGGCCGCGTGGTAGAAGAGGCCGTTGGGCTGCTGCAACTTGTCCAGATAGGCCACCATCTCGTTGGCATCGCGGTCGAGATACTTCTTGTCGCCGGTAGCGCGGTAGGCCTGCAACTGGAGAATCGTCAGCATATACATGTCGTCGATCCAGTAGCGCGTCTCGTGCGAGAGGCCGTCGGGCTGCGGATCGACCCACTGCCGGTCGGCGAACGTGAGGCCGTAGTCGAGATACTTTTTGTCTTTGATCTGGATGGCGATTTCGAGAGGCACGCTGCCGAAGATGGAGTCGTCCACGTGATCGCGCCTGGGCACCAGAGCC
>Ga0302319_10023759_pt1 | contig 10938 bp, 8 predicted proteins | sample Bog_T0_2_FD_203319 | JGI IMG/M metagenome (GOLD analysis project Ga0302319, IMG submission 203319) | Peat permafrost microbial communities from Stordalen Mire near Abisko, Sweden - Bog_T0_2 | ecosystem: Environmental > Terrestrial > Soil > Wetlands > Peat | place: Sweden: Abisko, Stordalen Mire... | reverse complement strand
GACCATGGTGCAGCCGGAGGCCGCAGAGGTATCATCCGGCGACCTGGTGACCAGCCCGGTCAACGCCAGCCCCCCGGAGCGGCTGCTGCTCTGTCCGGCCGTGGTCAAGGGCTGCCGGGTGGCGATGGGCGTCACCATGGCGTTCATGCTGCTCATCATGATTTAGTGAGCCGCCGATGAGGTCACCTGGCCGCTGCTGAGCAGTCGGGCCACGCGCAGCAGCGCCGCACGTCCGCGGCCGTCAGCTGGTCCAGCAGATGCTCGCGCATCGCCTCGCGTGCTCCAGCCGCACGTCCCGCAGCGCGGATGATCGTCTTGACGGGCGGATCGGCCGGATTGGCCCTGCCATCGCGTGAACGCCTAGTTGCAGCGCTTACGTTATTGCAACACAGTTGCAGCTTTCCCTAGACTGACCTGGTTAGAGCAGCGCTGACCAGGACAATCCGCGGAGGGTATGCACCGATGGCTGATCCGCTCGCCCGCCTGGCCACCATCCGGCGCGGGCTCAGCCCCGCCGAGTGGGCCCGGATGGGCGCGATGACCGCCACCGTGATCGGGCTCAACGTGGCCGGCTGGGGCATGCTGGCGGCGGCGCTGGGCGGCCACTATCACATTAGCAAGACGACGGTCTTCGGCGTCGGCACCGGGGCGCTGGCCTACACCCTGGGCATGCGGCACGCTTTCGACGCCGACCACATCGCCGCGATCGACAACACCACCCGCAAGCTGGTGGGCGAGGGCAAGCGGCCGCTGTCGGTGGGGTTCTTCTTCTCTCTTGGCCACTCCAGCGTCGTGTTCGCGCTGGCCGTCCTGCTGAACTTTGGCATCCGGGGGCTGGACGAGCAGCTCAAGGACGGCAGCTCGCACCTGCAGTACACCACCAACATCATCGGCACCTGCGTGTCCGGGTTCTTCCTGTTCCTGATCGCGGCGTTCAACGTCGTCATCCTGGCCGGCATCCTCAAGGTGTTCCGCGAGATGCGGTCCGGGGCCTACGACGATGAGCAGCTGGAGGAACAGCTCAACAAGCGCGGCCTGATGAACCGCTTCCTCGGCCCGCTGGCCCGCCGGGTCGACACGCCGTGGAAGATGTACCCGATCGGCTTCCTGTTCGGCCTCGGTTTCGACACCGCGACCGAGGTGGCCCTGCTGGTGCTGGCGGGTACGGCGGTAGTCGGCGGGCTGCCCTTCTACGCCATCTTGTCGCTGCCGATCCTGTTCGCCGCCGGGATGAGCCTGTTCGACACGATCGACGGCTGCTTCATGAATTTCGCCTACGATTGGGCGTTCGCCCGGCCGGTCCGCAAGGTCTACTACAACTTGACCATCACCGGCCTGTCCGTCTTCGTCGCGGTGTTCATCGGGGCCACCGAGCTGCTTGGCCTGCTCGCGCAGGACACCAACCTCAACGGCTCGTTCTGGTCGTTCATGGAGAACTTCAACATCAACACGGCCGGCTTCATCGTCGTCGGTGTATTCGTGGTGACCTGGGTCGTCGCCCTGGGCATCTGGCGCTTCGGCCGCATCGAGCAGAAGTGGGAGGCCCGCCCGGCCGACAGCCGGGACTAGCCAGCCGCCCGCCCGGCCGCGATCTGGCCGTCCTGGTTCACGTCTCCGGCGTCTACGACCTCGTCATCGGCCAGGGCGTACCGCAACCTGCTCGTTTGTGGAGCGGGCGACTCCGCGGGCTCGTTTACGATGCTGCACCACGTGCCGTCGGCGGCGCTGCAGAACCGGGTGCTGGCCGAGGTGCTGCGGGTATTGCGGCCGGGCGGCACCCTGATCGGCTCGGACAGCCTCCCCAGCACCCAGCTGCACGAGTTCCACGAAGGCGACGTCTACAACCCCCTGGAGCCGGCCACCCTGCTGACCCGGCTGCAGACCATCGGGTTCGGCGCGGTGATGATCAGCGTCGACTACGGCCTCACCTTCCGCGCCCGCAAGCCCGAGCCCGAGCCCGGCCCGTCCTGACGCGGCCGGCCCTGGCGATACCGGAAGTGGCCGCGGTCATCTTCGTGCCCGTGGCAGGTCCGGTCACGTGACCGTGTGGCGCACCGCGAAGCGGGGCTCGCGGTAGCGGCCGGAGACGATCACCTGCCGCAGCGCCTGGACCGCGGTGTAGACGTCGCGGTAGGACGTGTAAAGCGCGTTGAAGCCGAACCGGAGCAGGTCCGGCGGCCGGACGTCCCCGATGATCCCCGCCTCGATGAGCGCCGCCATGACCGGGTACGGGTCCGGGTGGCGCAGCGTCACGTGGCTGCCCCGGCGCGCTGGTTCGCGCGGCGTGACCACCCCGAAGCCCAGCCCGGCCAGCAGTTCGTCGGTGCACGCGATGAAGAATTCGCCCAGCCCGAGGCTCTTGGCCCGGATCGCGTCGAGCCCGGCGTGCCCGAACGCGTCGAGCGCGGCGTCCAGCGCGAGCAGCGACAGGATCGGCGGCGTCCCGATCCGGGCCCGGGAGATCCCGGCGGCCGGGGTGTAGCCGGTGCCCATCTCGAACGGGCGGGCGGATCCGTGCCATCCGGTCAGCGGCTGGTCGAAGCCGTCCTGGTGCCGCCGCGCGACGTAGATGAAGGCGGGCGAGCCCGGGCCCCCGGACAGGTACTTGTAGGTGCAGCCCACGGCCAGGTCGGCCTGGTCCGTGTCCAGCTGCAGCGGTACCGCGCCGGCCGCGTGGCACAGATCCCAGACGGCGAGCGCGCCCGCGTCGTGGGCGGCGGCGGTGAGGGCCGGTACGTCCCACAGTTCGCCGGTCCGGAAGTCCACCACCGACCACACCAGCACCGCGGCCTCGCCGCCCCGCTCGCGCAACGCCGCCTGCGGATCGCCGACCCGGGCGACCTCGAGCCCGAGCAGCCGGCCGACCGAATCGGCAAGGTAGCCGTCCGTCGGGAACTGCCCGGCGTCAGTGAGGATCACCGATCGCCCGGGCCGCATCCGGGCGGCGGCCGTTACCGCGTTGAACAGCTGCACGGAGGTCGAGTCGCCGGCCACGGTCTGGCCGGGTGCGGCGCCGATCAGCGCGCCGATGCGGTCACCGACCCGTTCCGGTGCCGTCCACCAGCCGTCCTCGTTCCAGCCCCGGACCAGGTGGGTACCCCACTGCTCGGTCACGGCCGCGCTGAGCCGCGCGGTGACCGTGGCCGGCAGCGCGCCGAGGGAGTTGCCGTCCAGGTAGACGACCCCGTGCGGCAGGTCGAATTCTTTCCGGAGCGGCGCCAGCGGGTCGGCGGCGTCCAGGCTCCTGGCGGTCTCGCGGGTGGCTTCCACACCGACCGACGCTACCTTCCGCCGGTCAGCCCAGTCCGGCCCCGCTCAGGCCGGGGGCGGGCACGGGCGCCGGGCGGAGCTGGTCGGTGGTGTTGTGCTCGGTGGGCCGCAGGTCTCCGCCGAGGCCATCAGGGCCCGACTTCGGGGGCGTCACCCGGGCAGCTGGCTCACCGGCGCCCCGCCTGGGGCTCAGCCGCTCAGGGCCAGGTATTAGAGTCCTGATCGGAAGCAGAACCCCGGAGATCATCCCAGCGACGGGAGAACCAATGGCAACCCGCACCGCGCGCACCGGCTGGACCGGAACCCTGGAAGAAGGCTCGGGCAGGGTCGAGCTGACGAGTTCCCATCTCGGCACGTACGAGATGTCGTTTCCCAAGCGGGCGGCCGAGGAAGCGGGGGGCGCCACCAGCCCCGAAGAGCTGATCGCGGCCGCGCATTCCGCGTGCTTCGCCATGCAGCTGTCCGCGGTCATCGCCCAGGCGGGCGGGACGCCGGAAGCGCTCGACGTCCAGGCTGATGTGTCGCTCGGCCCGGACCCGGCCGGCGGTTTCAAGCTGACCGGCATCAAGCTCACCGTCCGCGGTGAGGTCGAAGGCCTTGACGACGAACAGTTCGCCAAGGTCGCGCAGGACGCCAAGGCCGGCTGCCCGGTCAGCAAGGCCCTCACCGGCGTCAACATCACCCTCGACGCCGCACTCGAGCACTGACCCCGCCGACGCCATCGCCCGCGCCGGGACCCGCGCAGCCAGCGCCCCCGGCCGGGCGTCGTCGTCTCGAGCCGGAGCCCGACACAGCGTCATCCCGCCCAGCGCGCCGCCGCGGGCGTGGCCGGACGGGGGCTGAGCCTGGCCATTCCGTCCCGCGCCCGCTGATCCCTGCCCGTCGGCGCCGGTTGGCCGCCGCGTTCGTGCTGGCCTGCGCCGCGGTCGTCGCCGTCCTCGGCGCCCTGTTCGCCGGGCAGTCCCAGCCGGACCGGCTCGACGCGGCCGTTGGCCACTGGCTCCGGTCTTCCATCGGCACGCATCCCGCCCCGCTTCACGTCCTGGCCAATTTCGGTGGACCTCCGCTGGTCACCGCGCTGACCGTCGTCCTGGTTCTCGCGGCCATGGCGGCGCGCCGCTGGCGCGGCGCGGTCCTGCCCGCGGTCGCCGTCCCGCTGGCGGCGGCCCTCACCGAACTGGCCCTCAAGCCCCTCTTCGGGCGAACGATAGGCGGCGCGCTGAGCTATCCCAGCGGGCACGCCACCAGCGACTTCGCCCTGGCCACCGTCGCCGCGATTCTGTTCGCCGGGCCGGCCCGCCCCCGGATTCCCGCCTTCGCCCGGCGACTGCTCCTGCTCGGCGCGTTCCTGTTCGCCGCGGTCGTGGCCGTCGCCATGGTGGGCCTCTGGTATCACTACTTCACCGACATCATCGGCGGAGCCGCCGTCGGCAGCGGGACAGTCGTCCTCACCGCTCTCGTCCTCACCGCCCTGCCCGTCCCGCGTCCGGCGGATCGGAGCGCTTGTGCTGACCACCGCTGGGCACCTTTGCTGAGGCGGCATTGGCTATAGGAGGATCAGAGCATGAACGTGCCCGACCATCTCGCAGCTGTCTTGACCAAGGCCGAGGCCGGTGGCGCCCAGCCCGCTGAGCTGGCCGCCTTGAGCAGGCGCCTCCGGCAACTGGATGAGCGCCAGGCCGGACAACTGCCGGGCGAGGCCCTGGAGCCCATTCCGGACCTGCCGAGCCTGGACGAGTTGCCCGAGCCGCCTCCCGACCAGGCCCGTGAAGTGCTCGACCGGCTGGCGGTGGTCAAGCTCAACGGCGGGCTGGGGACGAGCATGGGCCTGTCGGGGCCGAAGTCGCTGATCGAGGTGAAGCGCGGCAGAAGCTTCCTCGATGTCATCGCCACACAGGTGCTGGCGCTGCGCCAGCGGTACGGCGCCCGGCTGCCGCTCGTACTGATGGACTCCGCGGTCACCCGCGACCCGTCGCTGGACGCGCTGCGCCGCTACGACGACCTGCGCGTGCCTGGCGTGCCGCTGGACTTCCTGCAGGGCCGTGAGCCCAAGATCCGGGCCGATGATCTGCAGCCGGTGCAGTGGCCGGCCGACCCGGAGCTGGAGTGGTGCCCTCCCGGCCACGGCGACATCTACACCGCGCTGGCGGCGTCCGGCACGCTCGACGCCCTGCTCAGCGCCGGGCTGCGGTACGCCTTCGTGTCCAACTCCGACAACCTCGGCGCGCTCGCCGACGTCCGGATCGCCGCGTGGGTAGCCGCCGAGCAGGTGCCGTTCACGCTGGAAGCGGTGCGCGGCACGCTGGCCGATCGCAAGGGCGGCCACCTCGCCCGCTACCAGGGCCGGGTGGTGCTGCGGGAGACGGCGCAGGTGCCCGACGGTGACACGTCGTTTACCGACGTCGAGCGCTGGCGCTGGTACAACACCAACAACATCTGGATCGACCTGCGCGCCCTGGCGGACCTGCAGGACGCCGCCCCGGGGGCGCCGGCTCTGCCCCTGATCGTCAACCGCAAGACCGTCGACCCGCGGGACGCGGCGAGCACGCCGGTGATCCAGCTCGAGACGGCGATGGGCGCGGCGGTCGGCTCGATCCGCGGCGCCCGGGCGGTCCATGTTCCCCGCTCGCGGTTCGTCCCGGTGAAGACTACGGACGACCTGCTGGTCGTGCGCTCCGACGCCTACGAGCTCGCCAGTGACGGGCAGATGAGGCCTGCCTTCGACGGGCCCGGGCCCGTCGTCACGCTGGATGAGCAGCATTACGAACTGCTGCCCGACTTCGAGCAGCGGTTTCCTGCCGGGGCGCCGTCGTTGCGCCGCTGCCGCCGGTTGGAGGTCGACGGCGACGTCACCTTCGGTGCGGGGGTCGTGGCCGTGGGCGACGTGCGGGTCGTCGGTCCGCGCCACGTTCCGGACGGGGAAGTGCTCAGCGGCTTCGAGTCAGCCGGTTAGCCGTCGTCGCGCTGGCGTCGCTTTGCCTGTCCGCATCGCGGCGCCGACGGCCCGAACCGGCTGCCCCGGTCAGCCAGGTAGCTCCTCGCTAGGCGCCAATGCCTCCCCGGCGGGATTCCCATGCTCGCCGGACCTGGAGACCGCACCTGCCCCTGCGCCCGCGCCTATTCCTGCCTCGGAGACCGCTCCTGCCTCGGAGACCGCTCCTGCCTCAGGGACCGCCCCTGTCTCGGGGGCCGCCGTGACCGCCACCGGGTGATCCTGGAGCGCGCGCACGTGCGGCGTCACGAAGCGCATCATCACGATCCAGGTCGCGACGGCGAGGATGATGCCGCCGGCCACGTCGATGACGTAGTGCTGGCCGAGCAAGACGACGCTGAACCACACCGCCAGGCACCACGGGACCATGAACAGGGCCGTGCGCCGGCTGACCTGCCAGAGCGCGAGGGCGCCCAGCGTCGGGTAGGCCGCGTGCAGCGAAGGGAACGCCGCGGTGGGGTCGGCGTCCAGCCGCTGGAAGTAGGGACTGACCGCGCTGGGCAGCGTCCCGTGGACCAGGTCATGGACCCCGGGCAGGAACCCCAGGTTGTGCGCGTACCACGGCGGCGCGGTGGGCAGCAGCAAGAAGAACACGAACGCGGCGAACGACATGGCCAGCACCGCCACCGTGAAACGCAGGAACTTCGTGCGGTCCACCAGCCACAGCACCATCCCCACCGCGATGGGGAACAGGAAGTGGCAGAAGTAGATGACGGTGCACGCGATCAGCAGCCAGTGCAGCCCGCCGAAGTGCCGCTGCAGCACCTCGTTGGGATCACGGCCGGCGAACAGGGCCCGTTCGATATGCACCATCGACGCGACCTGGGGCTTGATGCCGAGCTTGGGCGCGATCCCCGACAGCGCCTCATAACCCAGGAACAGCGCGACGAACGGCACCCAGTCCCGCAGGAAAGCGAAAAACCGCCCGCTCACCAGCGCGACCGGCACCAGAATCAGCAGCAGGTAGTCCGGCGACACCGAGATCCCCCGCCAGATCATGATCCCTGACACCAAGGCCAGATACGCCACCGACACCGCCACCAGCGGTCCTGGCCGACGGGCGCGCCGGATCAAGCGCTGAACTGCGGGCATCCAGGAAACTTCCTTTTGTTCACGTCGCGGCAACGGAGTGTCTTGGTAGGCCAATAAAGCTAGTAGATCTTACCAGCGCCAGGCGTTCTGCCTGAGCAGATTCCACTACGGTGGCGCCGCCGGGCCCGCGCCGGTTAACGGCACAATACGCTCCCGGTAGGTTTTACCGGCACAATACGCCCCCGGTAAGTTCCATGCCGACTTCGCCGCGCGAAGCTCAGGCAGGGCGAGCTCGGCAGCTGTCCGGGTGCGCGCGACGATCCGGCCACCGCGAAGTACGATCCGGTCCGGCGTTTTGCCAGCAACCGCGTTGCCGAGGTCGGCCGCGCGGACCGCGACCAGGTCCGCTGGCGAGCCGGGGGTGATATCGAGTGGCCGCGGAGGTCCACCACCTCAGTGGATGCGAGGGGGCGGCAGCCGCAGCCTCAGTGGATGCGAGGGGGCGGCAGCGGCAGCGACCGACCCGGCGCCACCGGCCTCACCTGCGATAGCCGCGCGGACCTGGCCATCCGCCCCCCCGATCACAAAGTTTGACTTCCTACAATCTTGATTACGGAGGTCATTTAGACTCGCTCAGGCGGCGCTGGCGCACAGTGCGACCCGTCGCGCAGTGGTATCGTCCAGGCCCCGCGGTGCCCTGACCAGGGCGGGCCGCCCGGAACTTGCGTAAATGTGCACAGTGATGCGGATAAACCAACTTAAAGCGACAGGTCTCGCCTAGTGAGAGTAGACAGCGCCGCACCCGCCGCGCGGCAGCATGCTGACCGCCAGGTGACCAGGTACCGGGTCCTGCACGTGGTCGCCGTAGGGATGCTGACCGCGGTGATGGCGGCCGGCTACTCCGTGTTCTCGCTGGTCCTGAACTACACCTTCCAGAGCTCGTCCTACGACCTCGTGATCTTCGATGAGGCCATCCGGTCGTACGCCCACTTCCACCCCGGGATCTCGATCGTCAAGGGCCTGCACAACGGGTTCGGCCCGCACTTCTCCATCCTCGGCGATCACTGGTCGCCGATCCTCGCGTCGCTGGCCCCGCTGTACTGGATCCACAGCAGCCCGACGACTCTCCTCGTGGCGCAGGCCGTGCTCTTCGCGCTCGCGCTCCCGCCGCTCTGGTTGTTCACCCGCCGGGCCTTCGGTGGCGGGCGGAGGGCGACCGCCGCCGCGTATCTCGTTTCCGTGGCGTACATGCTGAGCTGGCCGATCGCCTCGGCCGCCGCCTTCGACTTCCATGAGGTCGCGTTCGCCCCCGTGCTGATCGCGGTGGCGCTCGAGCGTCTGCAGGCCGGGCGGCTGCGGACCGCGCTGATCGCCCTGGGGGCCCTGCTCCTGGTCAAGGAGGACATGGGGCTGCTGGTCGCCGGGATCGGGGTCTACCTCGCCGTCACGCGGCCGCAACTGGTGCGCAGACAGCGCATCGTCGCCCTCGCTCTCATCATTGGCGGGGTGGCGGATACCTGGCTGGCCACCTATATCTTTATCCCGGCCTTCGGGGGGCGGGCCAGCTACTACTGGGCGTACGACGCGCTCGGCCATAACGTGCCCCAGGTCGCGGCGCACATCGTCACGCATCCACTTGGCGCCCTTCGGTTGTTCGTCACACCCCGTATCAAGCTGGACACCGTGCTCTGGCTGCTGGCCCCGTTCTGCTTTCTGCCGCTACTGTCACCGATCTCGATCGCGGTCATCCCGCTGCTGGCGGAACGGATGCTGCAAAACCACTTCCCCAACTGGTGGGTTACCGGCTATCACTACAACGCCTACCTCGTGATCATCCTCGCCTGTGGCGGCGTCGACGGCGCGGCCCGGCTGGGCCGGTGGGTGCGACGGGCCAGGCAGGACAACCGCGCCAGGGCGGGGAAGCCGGCCCGCAACGAGGCGGACGGGACCGTAAGCACGGTGGGCCTCTGCGCCGCCGTGGCGATGTGCGCCGTGGGGGTGTACCTGATTCCGCGGTTCGCGCTCGGACCCGCCCTCCACTCGTCGTTCTACCACCGGACCGCGGAAGAGCAGACGGCCGCGGCCGCCGTCGCCGTCGTGCCGAGCGGCGTCACCGTCGAAGCCGTGAACCGGCTCGGCCCGCACCTGTCCGGCCGGGACACCGTCCTGCTCTGGGACGGCGACGGCGAAACCCCGGTATTTGCGCCGTGGGTGGTCGCCGCGACGGTCGGGCGGCAGTTCACCTTCCACTCCGTACAGGAGCAGGAACAGCGCATCGCACTGCTCAAACGGCACGGCTACAAGACCGTCTTTGACCGCGGAGGTTTCATCGTGCTGCACAGCCCCGATGCGGCCAAGGCCGGGCCCGATGCGGCCAAGGCCGGGCCGGGTTCCGCGGAGCACGGCGGATGAGCGTCGGCGCCAGGCCGGAGACCACCGGCCCCGCCGCGGATGGCGTGGCCAGCAGCGGGGCGGCGGCGGGGCCGCCGGATGCGGCCGGACGGCTGCTCGCACGGCTGTCCGTGCTGCCGACGCTGCTGGTGATGGCCTGGCTTCTGCCCGGTTTCCTGCTGCTGCTCGCAGGCCGGTTCACGCCCGTGCTCGCGCTGGTGGGGTCGGTGCCGGTGGCGGTCGTGCTCGTGGTGCTCGGCCTGCGCTGGCTCCCTGCCCCGTCGCCGCAGGTCTCGCTGGTGCGCGCGCCGGGGAAGGCCCACACGCCCTGGTGGGCGGTCGCAGGGGTCGTAGCGGTCGCCGTCGCCTTCGGCGCCGACCAGGCCGCCTACCATTCGCAGTTCATCATCGTCATGCGCGACCCCGCGTCCTACTTCCAGTTCGCGGAGTGGATCTCCCATCACGGGTCACTGCCGATCCCGCAGGACCGTGCGGCGTTCGGCAGGGCGCCCAGCAGCCTGCTGGACTTCAGCAGCTTCGCCTACTACCAGGTCGGGAACACCGTCGTTCCGCAGTTCATGGCCGGGCTGCCGATGGTGCTGGCCGGCGCCATGTGGGTGGGCGGTGCACACGCGGCCCTGCTCGCCGCCCCCGCGCTGGGTGCCGCGGCCCTGCTCGCCTTTGGCGGCCTGACCGCCCGGCTGGTCGGCCCGCGCTGGGCGCCGCTGGCGGCCCTCGTCCTCGCGGTTTCCATGCCCGAGCAGTTCACCAGCCGGTCGAATTACAGCGAGCCGCTGGCCCAGATCCTGTTCCTGGGCGGGCTCTGCCTGGTCGTGGACTGCCTCAGCCGGGACCGGGCCCGCGGTGACCGGGTTATCGCGGCGATCGCGGGTCTGGCGCTGGGCCTGACCGTGCTGGTGCGCATCGACGGCGCCAGCGACATTTTGCCGCTGGTGCCCTACTGCGCCCTGCTGCTGGCCGGCCGGCGGCGGCAGGCGCTGCCGCTGATCGGGGGTGTGGGGGTGGGCGCGGCCTTCGGCGTCGTTGACGGGCTGGTGTTCTCCCGGCCATACCTGGCCACCAACAAGTCCTCGCTGGAACTGCTGGCGGTGGCCACCGTGCTGGTCCTGGTGGTGACGCTGGCTGCCCTGCCGGTGCTGTGGAAGCGCGGCCTGCCGCAGGTCAAACGGAGATGGCTGCCCGACGCCGCCTCGGCGCTAACCGTCCTGGTCGTGCTGGCGTTCGCCCTCCGC
>Ga0302319_10023755_pt1 | contig 10940 bp, 10 predicted proteins | sample Bog_T0_2_FD_203319 | JGI IMG/M metagenome (GOLD analysis project Ga0302319, IMG submission 203319) | Peat permafrost microbial communities from Stordalen Mire near Abisko, Sweden - Bog_T0_2 | ecosystem: Environmental > Terrestrial > Soil > Wetlands > Peat | place: Sweden: Abisko, Stordalen Mire... | reverse complement strand
ATGAAAAAGTCGTCGCCTATCTCGCCAGCGAAAGGATCGAGTTCGACCCAGGCAATTTCGGACATCTCGACGAAGTCCGCGACGCCTATGGCACGCCCGAGGACTGCATTCGATATGTCCAAAGCCTGTTCGACGCCGGCGCGGACGAAATTTTGTTTCTGATGCAGATGGGAACGGTCCCGCATCAAGCAATCATGCAAACCATCCAGAATATTGGCGACTACGTGATCCCGCATTTTCGCAAGCAAGCCGTGACCGCCAACGCGGTGTAACGTTGGGTATGGCTTACCTCGGAAATTTGCCGATGGATCGCATAATATTGCTCGTCGGCCTTTCGACGCTATCGGGCGGACCCGCCTGGTCCGAGAGCGATTCCATTGGCGATTTCTGCGAACTGAAGCTGGCGCCGAAAATCTGCCGTTGGACGGATGCCGGCGAGGACGGACGGCTGATCGCGACCATCGATGAAATCGAACGGCGTCTCGCCACTACACCGGCCGAAAGATCGTCCCTGACCAAAATGGCCGCAGCCGACCTGAAGGCCGACCCGGCCAAATGCGAACGAGAGGGGGCGATCGGACAGATATACGACGATGCTGTTCAATTCGACGACCGGTCAACCACCGCATTGACCAGAATGACTTCAGCCGCATTCTACCACCCCGAAGGGGTGAACCATGGACCGCTCTGAACGCATTGCCACCGCCAGGGAAATCCTTGCGCTCATGGACACCGGCGCCCCCTACCTCGGAGCGGAATCCAGGGAGTTGGACGTCGACCGCTTTATGGGTAGGGACCGCTTCGAACTTGAGAAACAAAACTGTTCCTGGAACGGCCGCAACTGATCGCACTGTCGGCCGACCTGCCCAATCCGGGCGATTACTACGCGACCGACATCGCCGGAAAACCGATCCTGATCGTACGCGGCAAGGATGGTATGGCGCGGGCGTTCCTTAAAGCCTGCCGCCATCGCGGTGTCAAAATGGCGGAAGGTTGCGGCAATGGCGCGGGCTTCACCTGCCCTTATCATGGCTGGACTTATAATACCGAGGGCCCGCTGATCAGCGTGCCGAGCCAGCAGGCGTTCGAACCCCCGCAGCTTCGCGGCCTGACCAAGAGCGTGACGATCGAACTCGGCCCTTTCAACATCAGGGTCAACGCCATCGTCCCTGGGCCGGCGAAGACTATGACCGGATGTACGGCGAGTACCCTTTGGGCCGCATGGCCAATGCCGACGAAGTCTCCCGGATGGTCCTTTTCCTGGCCTCGGACCGATCGTCCTTCCGCACCGGCGGCGACTATGTCGTGGACGGCGGCACGCTCGCCGGCAAGCCGCGCGACTGAAATCTGAGCGGTCTTGCCCGGCAGGCCGCTTCCGCCATCAGAGCGACCTGAGATAGGCCGCGAGCTGGTGGATTTCCTCCGGGGTGATGTCCTTCATATTGTCGTGCATGATCTGGTTGGCGCGCGCGTTCGACGAGAACGCCGCCAGCTGCCGTTCGATATAGTCGCGATGCTGTCCTGCCAGCCGCGGAAACACGTCGCCGCCCTGGGCCTGATCGCCGTGGCACCCGCCGCAGGCCGGAACGTTGTGGGCGTCGTCACCTTCCGCGAAGAGCTTCTTGCCCGCCGCGACGTCGGCCGGATCGCCCGGGGTTCCTTCCGCCGGCGGCAAGGACGCGTAAAAGGCGGCCAGACCGTCGATCGTCGCATCGTCAAGCCGCGCCGCCATGCCCCACATATAGGTGTGCGCATGAGGATCGGCGCGCGTATGATCCCGGAATGCCTTGAGCTGAACGACGAGATAGGCCTTCTGCTGCCCGGCGAGCCGGGGAAAAGTCGGCGACACGCTCTTGCCGTCCACGCCGTGGCAGGAAGAGCACACATGCTCGGTGCCAACGACGGCGTCTTCCTTGCTGGGCGTGGCGCAGGAGGCGAGGAGGGTCAACGTGGTAAAAATCGCCATGCCGCCAAAGACGGCGAGGCCGGCCCGTGCGCCGGTCGGTGCATTCGTCTCGATCATGTCAGTCTCCCAGGTCGTCGATGCCGGTCAGAACGCGAACCAGCTGTAGAGATAGAGCGTGTTGGCGTCCGACGCGTTATGTCCGGCGCCATCGTAGTTGGTCGTTCCGCCGTTCAGCTTGTCGTACCAGGTGTATTGAAGCCCCAACTTCATATTGAGCCACGGCCAGAAGGCCGGACCGCCATGGTTGAACGGAATATAGTTCAGCTCCGCAATCCAGCCGTCGCTGTTGGGGCTGTTGGCGGCCGAGACGGCGCTGTATTGGTTGGCGTCGCTGGTCCCGTCATATTTGAAATATCCGAATGTCGCGCCGTAGGTCTGGTCGTAATAATAGGTCGCCTTGGCGTGTAGACTGCGCAGATGGTCGCGGCCATTGCTGGCGTTGCCAAGAACCTGGCTAGCAGAGAGCGATTGGTTCTCGGTAATCCAGCTGCCCTGGAATGAGATGCTGTCGCGATCGGCCAGGAACTGGTACTGCGTGTCGATGCCGACATCGACCGCATGGTCGGTGCCGAAACCGCTCACCCGCCCCGGCACCATGGTCGCCGCCATGCCGAACAGGCCGGCTTCCCAGCTGCTGCGGCCCCATTTCGGCTCGACTGCGAGCCGCCAGTAGGGCGCCAGGTTCTTGATCGAGCTCGAGCCCGTCGGATCGACGCCGAGCGTGGTCAGTGAGCGGTTGGAGAGCGTCTTGTAGACCCCGGCCTCCGCATAAATCAGGCGATTCCAATAGGCGTAGATATTGGCGCCGACGACATTGCCGGCGAATCCGCCTTCGACGATCGTGGCGGCGGCCGGCCCGATCGACAGCGCGGAGGCAACCCACGGATAGCCCCAGGCCGGTGTCGTGTTCCAGACATCCGTGACGGTCGGATTGTTGTTGAGGCTGAGCCCGAACACCAGCTCGGAGCCGAGGAGCGAGGTGGTGTTTGCATAGCGGACGTCGGTATTGTCCCAGGACAGCCGCTTGCCGACGCCGTCATAGGTCATCTGCGCGAAGGCGCCGATATTGTCCGCGATCTTGCCGCCCCAGAACAGGCTTGCCTGATCCAGCGTCAAGTTGTTGTTGGAGCCGTAACCCGGCGCCGCTCCGCCGCTCTGACCCGCCTGGGTATGGGTGTAGGAGCCGTAGACCATGGCCGCGATCGGCGGCAAATCCGAGTTTCCGCCTGTGAAGGTATACCCATTCAGCTTGAACAGCCGGCCATAGGGGGTCAGCTCCGGAAAGCCGTTATGGCAGGCGGCGCATTCCTGGCCGGTCTGGCGCGCGAAGCTGGGCAGCGCTTCGGCATCACGGATGCCGACCGGGATCAGCCCAAGGACCGCCATGGCGGTGGCGGCGACCAGCCGTCGCAACAGGCGGATCGCCTTCTTGGATGCTGGGCGGAAGTTCCCTTGATGCTGCATAGTTGGTCTCCGCATTGTCTCGGTTGGTGAAGAACGAACTCCAGCCCAATCGCGAAATCGACTGCTGTTTGAGCTGTGAAACAAATTCCCTTCTCCTCAACGGCGCATTGATCCTGATCAAATCGCAGCGGAGTTTTGGAAACCGTATGTTTCCTAGCCGCTTGGGCTCTCCTCCAAGAGAGTCGGAAACTACTCAAGGCTCGGCTCGGAAGGCCGGTTTCGAGGCCTGCCGCACCGCGTCGCCCGCCAGAGCAGCCGACCGTCTATCCGGTGCCGACGAAAGATTACGCGACCAGGATTGCCCGTGACCGGAACGCTCCGCGCAGGCTGTGACAATCACACCCTGGCAGAGTCATGTGCTTTGGCGATATCGCCGCGTCTGAGGCGAGGAAAACGCGATGGACCGTCGTCCGCGTTTCGGACGCTCAGGCCACGCGGATCATCGTCGTCAAAACAGGTCCCGGGCGCTTCATCATGGGGACTCCTGATCCCGTCAGGGAGGCGGTCCAACATTGCCTCACCGTCGCGACATACTTTACGCTGCCGTTGAAGGCTTTGTCTCGCCAACCCTAGCGGGTAGAATGAACGGTTGAAGCGAGATTCCCACCAGCTGACTTACGCACGCTAGGCAGCAACGCAAGAGGTTGATAAAAGCGCCGATGCCCGCGCTGCTGATTAATGGCAAGGAACATTCCATCGATGCCGATCCGAACATGCCCGTGCTGTGGGCAATACGGGATATCGTTGGCCTGACCGGTACGAAGTACGGCTGCGGCATCGGTGCTTGCGGCGCCTGTACGATTCATCTCGGCGGTAAAGCCGTGCGCGCCTGCAGGGTGACCTTGGCCGAAGCGGGAGGCCAGGAAATCACGACCATCGAAGGGCTCGGCGAAAATCACCCGGTCCAGCGCGCCTGGGAGGCGCATAACGTGCCGGCCTGCGGCTTCTGCCAGCCTGGGCAGATCATGCAGGCGGCGGCGCTCTTGAAACAGCACCCGGACCCGGAGGATCAGGATATCGTTCAGGCGATGTCCGGTAATTTGTGCCGTTGCGGAACGTACCAAAGGATAGTCGCCGCGATCAGGACGGCGGCAGGGGCAGGTCCCGGAGCCGCTCGTTGATCCATGTCGCCAAACTGTCGCGTCGCGAAGCCCTCAAGGTGCTGGGCGCCAGCACTGGTTTGGTCCTGGGGGTTGCTTGGCCCTCTGCGGACGCTGCCGAGCCTTCGGCGGGCGCCGATGCCGGCGTCCTCGCACCCAATCTGTATTTGACTGTCGACACGGCCGGCACGGTGACCTTGACCGTCGCCCGGTCTGAGATGGGACAGGGCATCCGCACCACATTCGCAATGATCATGGCCGACGAACTGGCCGCGAGCTGGCCCAGGGTTTTGATCCGCCAGGCCGACGGCGATCCAAAATATGGCGACCAGGATACCGACGGGTCTCGCAGCATGCGCCTGTTCGACAAGCCGCTCAGGATCGCGGCGGCGTCGGCCCGGCAGATGCTGGTCGCCGCGGCGGCGCAGGCCTGGCGCGCCTCGATCGCGGATTGCCGGGCTGTGGATCATGAGGTGATTCACATGCCGACCGGCAGGGTTCTCGGCTTCGGTCAGCTCGCCAAGGCGGCCTCGGCGCTCCCGATTCCCAACCCGGACAAGCTGCGGTTGCAGGACAGAAGCTCGTGGCGTTACGTCGGGCACATGATCCCCAGCGTCGATCTGCCGGGCATGGTGCGCGGGAAGACGCTCTATGGCGCCGATGTGACCGTCCCCGGGCTCAAGTTCGCATCGATCGAACGATGTCCCGTCTATGGCGGTAAGGTCAAATCTTTCGACTCCAACGCGGCGACGGAGGTTCGCGGCGTGGAGCGCGTCATCGAGATTCCCGCCTCGCCCTTTCCCACCGGTCATTTGCCGCTGGGAGGAGTCGCAATCATCGCCAGCAACAGCTGGGCGGCGACGGAGGGTCGCCGCAAGCTTCGTATCGAGTGGGATCTGGGTCCGAACGTCACCCATGATTCAGGCGCGTACAAGGCGGAGCTCGAAGCGACCGTACGCCGGCCAGGGCGAATCATCCGCAGCCAGGGCAATTTCGACGCCGCCTTCTCGGGTTCGGCGATCAAGGTGACTTCAGAATATTACGTGCCATATCAGCCGCATGCGACGATGGAGCCGCCCTCGGCAGTCGCCATTTTCGAGGACGGAAAGCTGCTGATCCTGGCACCGACGCAAAGCCCCCAGGGCGCGCGCCTCGCGGTGTCCCAGTATCTTGGGCTCAAGGATACCGACGTTACAGTCCGCCCGACCTTTCTGGGCAATGGCTTCGGGCGGAAGGCGTTCCATGACTTCATTTGCGAGGCCGCCTGGCTGGCGAAGACGCTGGGCGGCAAGATCAAGCTGGTCTGGACCCGCGAAGACGATCTTTGCCACGGCTACTACAACCCGATCAGCGTGCAACGGCTCGATGGCGGCATGGACAAGAACGGCGCCGCGATCGCCTGGCGGCACCGTGTGGTGTTTCCCTCGCTCAACACGACGTTCAAGCCGGATCAATCTCTTCCCGATGCGTCGCAGTATGGGCAAGGCGTGACCGACATGCCCTATGCGATTCCCAATCTGCGGTGCGAAGTCGGTCTGGCCTTGCCCCATGTCCGGCTTGGAGCCGGGCGCGGCGGACTCAGCCTGGAGCATGCCTTCGCGGTCTGTTCATTCATCGACGAGATGGCGGCGGCGGCCGGCAAGGACCCGGCGAATTTCCTCTACACCGCCTTCGCCGGGCCTCGGAAAATCGACCTCAAGGCGATCGGGGTGGATTATCCCAATTACGGCGCCTCGATCGACGACTATCCTCTGGATGTCGGGCGGTTGCAGAACGTGCTTCAGTTCGTCATGGATCGATCCGGCTGGGGCGAGCCTTTGCTCCCGCGCCAGGGCCGGGGTGTCGCGGTTCATCGCAGTTTTCTCAGCTATGCCGCAGTCGTCATCGTCGTGACCGTCGCCGCGGACGGGACCATCTCGATTCCCAGGGTCGATCTCGTGATCGATTGCGGTCAGGTGGTCAACCCGGATCGGGTGCGGGCGCTGATGGAAGATTCGGTGATCTACGGATTGGGTTTCGCGCTCTATGGCGGTGTGACGTTCAGGAACGGCGCTGTCGAGCAGACGAATTTCGATACTTACCAGCTTGCACGCGCGGACATCACGCCGGAGATGCACATTCACATCGTGCCCAGTCTGCAGCCGGCGAGCGGCGCCGGCGATCCTGGCGTGCCAGTGATCGCGCCGGCGCTGTGCAACGCGATCGCCGCCGCCACCGGCAAGCGAATCCGCACGCTGCCGATCGACACCAGCCTGCTGAAGGACGATCGACCGGCCCCTGCCCCACAACCCGCCGCGGGCCCGGCCGGACCCGGTATCCCTCTGACTCCCGCGGGGTCGCTACCGCCGAAAGGATGAACCAATGCCCGCCGATCTAGTCGCATCGCGCGATATCCTGATCCAGACGCCGTCGATCGAAGACGCGGCTGCCTTTTACGAAAGCAAACTCGGCCTCACGATTTTCCACCGGGACGACTCCCTGATCGGGCTGGAGTCCGGCGCCTTCCGCCTCTACCTCGATCGCGGCGTGCCCTATGGCCCCGTGCTGGAGTTTTTTGTGCGGGATTTGGCGGCGGCCAAGCGCGATCTGGTCGCGGCTGGCTGCGTCATCGAAAACGACGATCCGTCGGTCCCGCGCTGTTACATCCGCGACCCGTACGGGCTGGTGTTCAACATCGCGGAGCGAAGGACAGGCTGAGCAGGGCGATCGCATTTGGAATTTGTCTCTGCCGGAGCGCTCATTGTCGTCCAAAAAGTGAACCGCAAAGACGCAGAGACGCCAAGAAGAACTGGATTTCTTGGCGTCTCTGCGTCTCTGCGGTTCAATAATCATTGGCCACCCGCTCCAAAGCCGCCGGATTCGCCCTTTTACGCCTCCGATGCGCTCAGCGAAGCTTCAAATGCGATTGCCCTGGAAGGCTGAGGGTTCGTCCTTCCCGTCCCGGCCGCGAAACTGCTAGGCTGCCCCGACAACCCGATTGGAGACTTATCCTGCTCGAAACCATCACCACAGCCTCCGGGCTGCAATATATCGACACCATCGTCGGCGATGGCGCCGAGGCCAAGGGCGGCCAGAAAGTCACCGTCCATTATACCGGCTGGCTCTACAACAATCGCGAAAAAGGCAAGAAATTCGACAGTTCGGTCGATCGCGGCGAGCCCTTCAAGTTTCCGCTGGGCGCACGGCGCGTCATCGCCGGCTGGGACGAAGGGGTCCAGGGCATGAAGATCGGCGGCAAACGCACCCTGATCCTGAAACCGGAACTGGGCTATGGCGCACGTGGCGCCCCCGGCGCCATTCCGCCCAACGCCATGCTGATCTTCGACGTGGAGTTGCTCGGACTCGAGTGACTACCGGCCCAGCGAAGCCGCCATGGCGTTCAGCAGCGGCTTCATATGGAAATTGCTTTCGGGCATCGCGGCAATGGAAAAACCCATCGCCGCGATGACCTTAGCCACAACCGGTCCGGCGACAGCAACGCGGGTGCGGTTGAGCCCGCGCCGAAATTCCGGTTCCAGGTTCCGTTCCGCCGCCACTTTCACCAGCCGGTCCCATTGCGGCGTGCTGGTAAAGGCGACGAAATCCACCTTTCCCTCAGCCATCGCCCGGATCGCCCCCTCGACCGCGTCGGTTTCGGCGTCCGAGGCATAGCGATAGGGCGTGATCGCGTCGGAGGTGGCTCCGGCTGCTTCCACTGCACTCAGCAAAGGAGCGTTCGGATTACCGGGATAGAGCTGTACACCCACGCGATGCCCTTTCAGGTCAAGCTCCGCCAGGGTCGCGATCACGCCGTCGGTCGTTGGCGCATCGGCGCTGACAGAGGGCGAAAGCCCGACCTCGCGCAGAGCCCGGGCCGGCTTCGGCCCCCTGATGATGGTGCGCAGCTTGCCGATCGCGGCAATCACCTCGTCGCGCAGACCGGCCCGAATCGCAGCACCGACCAGGCGGCGAAGTCCCTCGCCGGTCAGCAGGATCAGGTCGTCGAACGCGCCGTCAGCTAGCCGCCTGAGCCAGGCCTCGACCGGCGCCGGATCCTCCAGGTCCAGGATCGTGACCAGCGGGCAACGCAAGGTCCTGGCGCCCTCCGCCTCCAGCATCCCGGCGAACAGGTCCAGTTCCCGGCTTTCGGGAACCAGGATTTTGAGACCGGTCAGGCGGCCGGTCATGCCGGCCCTCTAGGGAGCGAGGTCATAAACTGCGAACTGTGCATCGATCTTAGAGTCAATCGCGCGAGCCGCGGCAAGGTCCGATTTGGCGTCTTCCGCCGCGCCCTTGCGCTGTTTGGCGATTCCGCGTCCGAATAAGGAGCTCAAGAGCCTCGGTTGCAGTTTCAACGCCGCATCATAATCCTGAATCGCTTCGTCCAGTCTGCTGAGCCTCAGTTTCACCAAGCCTCGACTGTCAAGTATGGCGGCCATGTTGGGTTTTGCCTTCAGCGCCGCGTTGCAAAGGTCGAGCGCCGCGTCGAGTTGTTTGCCGGCAATCGCCCGAAACCAGCACCCGTTGTTGAGATAAGTCGCGTTGTCTGGATGACGGTTGAGGACCTGGTCGGACTCTGCGATGGCGAGATCGTACTGCCCGTTGCGTGCATGCACCTCGGCCAGCTGCGCAAGGACGGTGTCGTCATCGGGCGCAACGCGAAGCGCCTCGTTCAAGGCAGCGGCAGCGCCGACGTAATCGTTGCCTTTCGCAAGCAGAAACGCCCGCGCCCGATGAGCGGTCGCTGATTTCGGGTCAATTTTCAGCGCCAGATCGATATCGGCAAGGGCCTGTCCGGGGTCCTCGGGGTTGTGCAGCTTTGTCCATTCCAGGTAGGCCTCGAGAGACGGCTTAAGTTGGACGAAGCGGCGAATCTCGTTGGCCGCTTCGTCTTGCTTGTCGAGTAACCTGAACCCGGCGCCGCGAAGACCATGGGCAAAGGCATTTGTATCATGCGCCGCCAGGTAATGGTCAGCTTCCGCCAACGCCTTCTGTCCGTCGTGCTCAGCGATGAAAATCTCAGCGCGGCGGATATAGACGTCATCGTTCGCCGGGCTTAAGCGGAGGGCCTCGGTAAAATCCGCCAGCGCCTTGTCGAAATCTTGGAGCGATTGATACGAGATGCCCCGCCAGAAAAAGGCGAAAGCATCTTGCGGACTGGCGCCGATCGCGCCGGAGAAATCGGCGACGGCCCTTTGATAATCACCGGCGCGGCTGTCGAGCAGACCATGCCCATGGAAGGCGACGAAGTCCGTCGGATCGAGCGAGGCGGCCTTGTCGGCATCGTCCCTGGCCTTGTCGAATGCGCCGAGCCAGTAATTCGCGATGCTCCTTTCCGCGAAGGCTCTGGCGGTGGGCTTTTCCCGGATGGCCTGATCGAGATCGGCGACCGCGGCCGCGAATTCCTTTTGCTGCAGATGAAGTTCGGCTCGATGAAGGGGATCCGCATCCGCGACGGCGGACGGCGTGTTCGTTGTGTCTGCCGGCTGAGCGAAAGCCGTCGACGTGCCGTTGAAATCGGCTTCGATATTCGGATTGCTGGTGAGCGCCGTGGCGATATCAGGCTTGCCCCGGGCGTCGTCGTGCTTTCCCAGTTCGGCGGTGCCACGGCCGAAATGGGCTATGGCGCTGTTTGGGCGGCGCGCCAGCACGGCGTCGTAATCCGCGATCGCATCGTCGTATCTCTGCATATGGAGGTAAACGAAGGCCAGGGCTTCTATGGCCTCGTCGTCATCCCCGGACGCCTTCACGACCGCCTGGCAGTCCGACAAGGCGGCGTCAAGCTGCTTGTTGGCCAATGCCCGCACACGGCACCGCTGGCCAAGTAGCTCTAGCGAGTTTGGCTTCGCAGCCAGCAGCCGGTTGAGGTCCGCAACGGCATTGTCGAACTGACGGGCCTCTGCATAGGCCGCTGCGCGCCGGCCGATCAGATCCAAATTTTGCGGCTCCAACCGGATAGCTTCGCTCAGCGACTTGAGACCATCGGGGTAATCACCTTTGGAGAAATAGATCTGTGCTTCCATGCCGTACGCCGCAGTCCAGTGCGGCTTGAGACGCAGCGCCTGACCGACGTCCGCGAGTTTTTGTGTTTGCTCCCCGGCGCCCCGTGCCTGGGCAAGCCCGATATAGGCTTCAGGAGTAGGCTTCAGCGCATTCGCTGTTTCAAAAGCCTGCCGCGCGTCGGCGTTTCGTCGAAGGGCGAGGAGTGCATTTCCACGAGCAACATGACTGCCAGCCTGCTTGGGTAACAGCGACACCAGCGTATCGGCGTCGGCCAACGCCTTGGCTCCATTTCCCAGAAAGATAAATGTTCCGGCTCGCGCGTTGAGCGCATAGGGTTCGTTCGGTTGCAGTCGCAGGGCTTCGTTCAGATCGGCTAACGCCTTTGCCGGTTGCTTCATCATCAGATAAACGGAGCCGCGGCTGGAGTA
>Ga0302319_10023754_pt1 | contig 10940 bp, 11 predicted proteins | sample Bog_T0_2_FD_203319 | JGI IMG/M metagenome (GOLD analysis project Ga0302319, IMG submission 203319) | Peat permafrost microbial communities from Stordalen Mire near Abisko, Sweden - Bog_T0_2 | ecosystem: Environmental > Terrestrial > Soil > Wetlands > Peat | place: Sweden: Abisko, Stordalen Mire... | reverse complement strand
CTGGTGAAGCTGCCGGAGGCTGGGTTCTGAGAGACAGCTCTTCGCTGCTGGCTGGTTTGGGGTGAGGTTGCATTTGAGGCATCCGAGGCCTGGCGCTCATTCTGCTGTATCTGAGATACCTAACTCAAGCAAAGGCATACGCAGAAAAGCCACCGCAAACCGGCGGTGGCTTTTCTGCGTATGCGTGGAGCCGAGCACTATGCCCTGCTCATGTAGGTGCCTTCGCTGGTATCCACGCGGATCTTCTCGCCTTCGTTGATGAACGAGGGAACCTGGACGACGAGGCCGGTCTCAGTCTTGGCGGGCTTGGTGACCGAGGAGGCGGTCGCGGACTTGAGCCCGGGCTCTGTCTCAATCACGGTGAGCTCAACGTTGGTGGGCAGCTCGATGCCGACTGCCTGGCCGTCGTGGTAGCTGACATCGATACGCAGGTTGGGCGTCAGGTATTCCACCGCGTCGCCCAGCGTGGAGCCCTTGAGAACGGTCTGCTCGTAGTCGACGGGGTTCATGAAGTAGTAGTCGTCGCCGTCGTTGTAGAGGTACTCCATCGCGACTTCGTCCACGACGACCTTTTCGATAGCGTCGGCGGAGCGGAAGCGCTCCTCGAACATGGCCCCTGTCCGGATGTTGCGCAGCTTGGCCTGGATGAAGGCGCGCAGGTTGCCCGGCGTGCGGTGCTCCACCTTGAAGACCAGATGCAGTTGGTCTTTGTGCTTGATGATCATGCCGGGACGCATTTGCGTGGCGGGAATCGCCATAAAGTTTTGGTGCTCCTTGCTGGTTTTGCGCACAGTGCGCAGGAAAATGTGGCCTTAGCCCATCTTTCATTGTAGCTTAGGGCCACCTGCGGTGGGGCCAACTGCGCTGCGCGCTACCTGCGGTGAGGGTAGCGGCGGGCGCGGCGGGAGGAATCACGACCTGGCTGACGATTTGTTTCCTGTCCCACCGTTCCGCTACCATTGGCCTCGAATTGATGGCGGGGATTGGCCCGCCTTTGGAGGTTTCCCATGCGCCGCACTTCCCTTTCGTTTATCGCTGTTGTCGCTGTTGTTGCATTTGCTCCTGTTGCGCTCGGGGCGCAGGAGGCCGTCCCGGCCGGTGCGCCCTACAAGAACGCGAGCCTGCCGGTTGAGAAGCGCGTGGCTGACCTGTTGGGGCGGATGACGCTGGAGGAGAAGGCGACCATGCTGGCCGGAGCCGGGTGGATGGAGTCGGCGGCGATTGAGCGGCTCGGGATTCCCTCCATCAAGATGGCCGATGGGCCGCTCGGCGTGCGGAACTGGATGGGCTCCTCCGCAATCACCAACGCCGCCAACGCGCCCAAGGTGCTCTCCACCAGTTTCCCCTCGGGCGTGGCGATGGCGGCAACGTGGGATACGGCGCTGGTGACGCGCGAGGGCCAGGCCATTGCGCAGGAGACCAAGGCGCTGGGCCGGGACATGATTCTGGGGCCGACGGTGAACATCAACCGGGTGCCGCTGTGGGGCCGTAACTTCGAGGGCTATGGCGAGGACCCCTACCTCAGCGCGCGCCTCGGCGTGGCCTACATCCAGGGCGTGCAGAGCGAGGGCGTCATTCCTTCGGTCAAGCATTTTGCCGCCAACAACGAGGAGTTTGAGCGCCACCGCATCGACGTGCACATGGATGCGCGGACGCTGCACGAGATCTATCTGCCGGCGTTCAAGGCGGCCGTGCAGGAGGCCGGCGTGTGGACGGTGATGAGCGCCTATAACCGTCTGAACGGAACCTATTGCGCGGAGAACCCGAAGCTGCTGACGGATGTGTTGAAGAAGGAACTGGGCTTTAAGGGGTTTGTGATTTCCGACTGGGGATCGACCTACTCGACCGCGCCGACAGTAAACGCGGGCATGGATCTGGAGATGCCCGGAGGGCCGCCTGCGCGAGCGATGATTGCCTCTCCGCGGAGCCAGTTGGCGGGCAACAGCGGGACGTGGCTGGAGGCGGAGAAGGTGCTGGCCGAGGTGAAGGCAGGGCACATCTCCGAGGCGCAACTGAACGACAACGTGGGCCGCATTCTGCGGGTCATCTTCCTCGCCGGCCTGTTCGAGCATCAGCACGCGGCGGGCGGAGAGTTAGACACGCCGGAGCAGCGGGCGATTGCGCGGCAGGGCGCCACCGAGGGCATTGTGCTGCTGAAGAACACCGGTTCCCTGCTGCCGCTGGATGCCGCAAAGGTTCATTCGATTGCAGTGATTGGGCCAAACGCGGCGGTGGCGCGGACCGGCGGAGGCGGCAGCTCGCTGGTGCGGCCGAAGGTCGCGATTGCGCCGCTGGACGGGATCAAGGAGCGCGCCGGAGAGGCGATCCATGTGCGGTTTGAACTGGGCGTAGGCATGGAGGGCGAAGACCCGACCATGGACACGCCGGAGGCGCGCGCGAAGCTGCTGCAAGGCGCCGCTGCGGCAGCCGCACAGGCCGATGTGGCGGTGGTGGTGGTGGGGCGGTACAGCAAGCTCGAAGGCGAGAGCTTTGATGTGAAGACGATGGACCTTCCGGCCGGACAGGACGAACTCATCGCGGCTGTCGAGAAGGCGAATCCGCGGACCGTTGTGGTGCTGAATACGGGCGACCCGGTGACGATGACCAGGTGGCTGGACCAGACGCAGGCCTTACTGAACATGGGTTACGGCGGACAGGAGGGCGGGCACGCGCTCGCTGCCATTCTGTTTGGCGACGCAAACCCATCGGGCAAGCTGCCTGTCACGTTGCCAAAGCGGTTTGAGGACTCGCCGGCAGCGGCGAATTATCCGGGCGTAGATCTGAAGGTGAATTATGCCGAGGGGATCTATGTGGGCTACCGGTACTATGACACGAAGAAAGTGGAGCCGGCGTTTCCGTTCGGGTTTGGGCTGAGCTATACGACGTTTGCGTACAGCGGGCTGACTGTGACGCCGGGCAGGATGGCAGGCAAGGAGCCGGTCGAGGTGAGCCTGAAGGTGAAGAACACGGGCTCGCGAGCGGGGGCCGAGGTAGTGCAGCTTTACGTCCACGACGGGCACTCGAAGATTGACCGGCCGGTGCGCGAATTGAAGGGGTTTCAGCGGGTTGAGTTGAAGGCGGGCGAGACAAAGACAGTTCAGTTCAAGCTGGACCGCGCGGCGCTTTCGTATTGGGGGTACACAGGCCCGGACAATGGTGGCTGGATCGCGGAGCCCGGGAAGTTCGAGATTCAGGTGGGGGCTTCATCGAGGGATATCCGGCTGCGGGGGACGCTTGTGCTTGGGCGGTAAGTTGCTCGCGGGACAAGGTGGATACGCAATCAACGCGGCTTGCGCCGCGTTGATTGCGTATGGGGTTGGTAGGTGGGTTTTGCGCGCGGCTGAAGCTGTGCCCTTCCAAAGCACGATTCTGAGATAGCTCCTACCGCTGCGGCTGGTAGGGTTCGGCGCGGAGCATGTCGGCGAGGATGCCGCGCTCCTCGGCGCTGAAGGCGCTCTTATAGCGCTCGGAGTTGAGGACAGTGGTGCGCTGGTCCTCCGGAACGTTGCGCAGATCGCGGAAGGCGGACCGCATGAGGGTCTGGCGATCCTGGGGTTGGGCGGCCCATAGGCGGGCGGAGTTGTTGACCTGGATGCGCTCCTGCGGAGACATGCGCTCGATGGCTTCGGCTCGTGCCAGACGGCGGTCGCGCTGCTCGTTGGGCAACTGGTTGACCTGTCGTAGCTGCTGCACCACGCGCTGCTGGTCCGCGGAGGGGAGCCGGGTGAAAGTGGGGTCGCTGCGCAGCATACGCTCCTGCTCCTGAACGGGGAGCGAGCGGTGCTGGTTGAGCCAGTCACCGAGGTGACCGGGAGGCGCATAAGTTGGACGCGCGGGCGCAAAGACCGGGCCAGGATAGGCGGGGCGCGCGGTTGGAGACGAGTACCCCGGCGGAGTGCGCGGAACCGTATTCGTTTGCGGACGAACTTGGGACGGCGGAACAGACCGGTACTGCGGCTGCGGGACGGAACGATATTGGGGCCGGGATTGGGTCTGGGGCGCAGAACGGTACTGAGGTTGCGGAGCCGGCCTGGCCTGCATCTGCGACCGGGAGGGTTGGGACTGAGGCCGGGGAGCGGAGGCGCGTGGAGCCGGCGCGGAACGTGCCGGAGGCGAAGACGAACGCTGGCCGTGAGCCCAGGCCGCGGGCAGGCACAGAAACACGACCGCGGCAGCAGCGATCACCGCCCGGCCCAACGTCCTCGCCTTGTAGCCCCCGTTCATCCTCTTTCCCCTCCCTCGCTAAATCTCGAAATCTACCAGTTAGTCCCCATTGTCGTTGGTGCTGGATATGGACTCCAACTGGTCCAGCAGTTGAGCGTTGTTGTCCAGCGTTTGCAGATCATGCACGACGGCAGCTTCTCCCGGAGGATTGGGAGGCTGATTCCAGTCGGAGACGCCCAGGTAGGTTCCACCGCCGACAAGCAGCATAAGCGTGAGGGCCATGGCCGCCAGCGGACGGACGTGCATGCCGCTGCCGTAGGCAAAACCGGCGCGCAGCCGGGCCAGCCAGCCGGCCGGCTCCGCTTCCCGCTCCTCGCGCATGCGGGCGTCCAGTTTCGAGAGGAAGTAGGGGTTTGGCTCCGGGCCCTCCCAGGTATCCAGCAGGTCCATGGTGGCGCGCAGTTCGGCCAGTTCGCGGCGGCAATCGTCGCACGCGGCAACATGATTCTTCACCTTGGCAGGCACGGCCTCCGGATCGAGCAGCAGGTTTGCCAGCTCGTGATCCATTCCGGTGCAGGCCTTCAAATTCCGGTCCATGATGTACCCCCAATCTCTGCCGGTCGAGCCCGGCTGTTTCTGCCTAAACAAATTCCTTCAGCTTGTCGCGCAGTGTCTGGTAAGCGCGGAAGAGCAGCGACTTGGTTGCCGATTCGCTGAGCTTGAGCACTTCTCCGATCTCGCGGTAGTCCATCCCTTGATACTTGTGCATGAGCACGGCCATGCGCTGGCGCTCGGGCAGGGCCATGACATGGGTGCGAATGGCGGCCATGCGCTCATCGCGCATCATGCGCTGCTCCACCGAGGGCTCGTCGTCGGCCACGTCCGGGGTGGTGCCTGTCTCCGGGTCCGGGGCGTCAAGGTAAACGGCCTGCGCGCTCCGCTCGTGCCTGGTGTCGCGCGCGTGGTTGACCGCAAGGTTGGTGGCGATGCGGTAAAGCCAGGTGGTGAACTTGGCTTCAGCGCGGTAGCTCTCGCGCGAGCGGTAGACGCGCAGAAACACCTCCTGCGCCATCTCCTCGGCAACGGCCTGGTTACGCACCATGCGGAAGAGAAAATGAATCATGGGCCGGTGGTACTTCTGGACCAGGTAGTTGAAACTGGCCTCGTCGCCGGCAGCGGCGCGCAGCATCACGGCTGCATCGCTTTCGGGGTCCTGGGCCGCGTTCATGACCGGGGTCACGCTCGCCTCTGCCCGTTGGGTCAGGGCCGCTCCCAGTGCCGTGTTGTTCAGTACCAGGGTTGCCATATCCACTGGAACCCCATCGGGGCCGGAAGGTTGCGGTTCTGCAGCCGGTTTCAGGGCAATTTCTGGAACAGTTTCAGCACCGGAATTCCCGCCGTCGGTTGAGTGTCTGCGGGGTCCGGCAGGTCGGACGGCAAAGCGGGTTGTTGCAGGAGACATTGAAGGGCCGCCGAGGCCTGCGCCGGCCAGTTCCACGCTGCCCAGACCGGGGACCGGGGTGAGCGCGGCTTCCCCGTCGGGCGGGAAGTCGGCGGCCTGGCGAACCGGTCTGAATGGAAGGCGCATGGGCGGTCAAAGACAGGGGAATAGGCCGGGTAGGTTGGGCGCCTGGGTTGGCCGTAAAGCCCCGCTGGTGTTACTCTACCCTACGGGATGCCCCGCTGGCGCACAGCATTTGCCAGCCCAATCAGGGGCGCTTAACTCAGCGGTAGAGTGCCACCTTCACACGGTGGAAGTCGCAGGTTCGAATCCTGCAGCGCCCACCAAGATTTGATTTAGAGACATCCGAAGACATCCAGCAATGGACGATAAACCGCTGATAAATCGGCGGTTTTTGTATTTTTACGTCCAGAGGCGTATCGTAGAAGCCATGCTCCCGTGGGGGTATTGATGGGGGTAGATTTTTCGGCGGTGGGGGTATTTCCACTTTCGGATATTTGGGAGGGATTCCCGATGGCGCTCACTGATACCGAAATCCGGCGCTCGAAGCCCGGAGACAAGCCCTACAAACTGTCAGACGGCGGCGGCCTTCACCTGATGGTCACTCCGTCAGGCGGCAAGCTCTGGCGCTGGAAGTACCGCTTCGAAGGCGCAGAGAAGCTGATGGCGCTGGGCCGCTACCCCGAAATCACGCTGGCCGACGCCCGCGAAGGCCGGGACGCGGCCCGGAAGCAACTGGCCAAGGGCATCGATCCGATGGCCGAGCGGAAGGCCGAAAAGACTGCCGTCATAGTCGCCACGGAATACACTTTCGAGAAGATTGCAGAGCAATGGTTGGAACACTGGCGGGGGAACAAGAGCGCTCGTCATGCAGCGACGACCAGGAACCGGCTTCGGGCAAACGTCTACCCCGTTCTTGGGACGCGCCCGATTGCCGAGATCGAACCGACGGAGTTGGTCGAACTGGCCAAGGGGATTGAAACCCGTGGGGCCTCCGACATGGCCAAGCGGATTCTCCAGATTGTCGGCATGGTACTGCGCTACGCCGTCGCACACGGTTACAGCAAACGGAACCCGGCATCCGAAATTCGCCCATCGGACATTCTCAAGCCGACTCGCAAAAAGAACATGGCTCGTATCGACGCCAAGGAGTTGCCCGCCCTTCTGCGGTCTATCGAACTGTACCAGGGGACACATCTGACCCGGCTAGCAATGAAAATGATGGCTCTGACTTTTGTCCGGACCAGCGAACTGATTTGCGCCCGATGGGAGCAGTTTGACTTGGAGGCGAATCGCTGGATGATTCCGGCAGAGCGGATGAAGATGAAGACGCCGCACATTGTTGCGCTATCCCGGCAGACGATAGAGGTTCTTGAGCTTTTGCGCGATTTGTCCGGTTCCGAAGATCTGCTTTTTCCTGGCGAGCAGAATCGGAACAAGCCCATGTCAAATATGACGATATTGAAGGCGCTGGAGCGGATGGGGTATAAGGGCCGGATGACCGGCCACGGCTTCCGTGGTCTAGCTTCTACCATCTTGCATGAGCAGGGATACGCGCATGACCATATCGAGTTGCAGCTTGCTCACGCTCCGCGAAATGCCGTCAGCGCAGCATACAACCACGCCCTCTATCTGGAGCCACGCGCCAAGATGATGCAGGACTGGGCGGATTTTCTGGAACGAACCCAGCGCGGCGGCAAGGTATTGCCCTTCCGTGAAACTGCGGCGTAGCCAGTCAGGCAACTTGGCAGGCAGAGAATCAGGCCAGGTCCTGTAATCCAATCCAACGATAGGCGCCAAGCCAGAATCTCGCGCTTGGCGTCATCTTGACGACAACGGATTCACGCCAGATCTCTGGCTTAGGATTGTCCGACTGACTTCAATCTGGCGGGAAATCCACTCCTCCACCTCTGTTTCGATCCAGCCGACAGCCCTGGCTCCCAGCGAAACTGGCCTTGGGAACTTTCCTTCCGAGACACGCTGATAGACGGTACTGCGTGAAAGGCCAGTGCGATCCAACACGATTGGCAATCTCAGAATCTTTTTCGGCATCCCCTTACCTCATTGGTTGCTTTGCACTTGAATTACGCTTAGCCTCACTGAACGCACCGACCACAGCATCCTTCAGATTCGCCTGCAAACCATCCGTGCCCGATGTCGGTTCACTTGCGCCCGTTGTCTAACTTTTCTCCAGAATGCCCTGCACGGTTATGTTGTTCTCGTCTGGAATGGCGTCAGGCCTGCAGGCAAGTACAATGTAGTGCAGTTTGTCACTCGGCGGGACATCATTCCGGCCCTCATCAGCGATGAATTGAGTGCATCGCACGAACAACCACTCGACCTCCGCAGCGCGACTCGGTGCTGCAGATTCTCCATTCCTACTCCGCCAGCATTGCCCGTCACAAAGAGTATTCGCTCCATACATCGCACCCTTCTTACAGCGTAACGTCCGGCTTCATCACAAAAGTTCTGCGTGCCTGCGAGGAACTTGTAGATGTTTGCGGCCTCTCTCTCCGTGCCCCTACCGAAGCCTCATCAACTGGCCCATTCAATTTCGCCATGTACCCCGAGAGAGCCGTTGGACTGATCCTTATTCCCTTCTCTTCCAGCAAATGAGTCAGCATGTTCAACGAATATCCTTTTCTCCGCAACTCCACGAGAAGAGGCAACAGCGTCCGTATCACTGCCCCCATCATGAACGAACCAGGTTGCGGAACGGGTTCTGTCGTTTTTTGGGTCAACAGCCTACGAACCTCCTCCACAACCTCCGAAGAAAAGACCTGCACTTTACGACGCCCCTCTGTTCCCATCGTTCTTCTTCCTCAATGCACTCCATAGAGGCACGAGCAAATATTATCACGTATCCATACCTCTCTGACATCTTTTCTGTATTATTGCACTTGTGAGGCGTGAACCCTGAACGTTGACAACTGGACGGCTGAATCGTGAGATCTGGATGTCTAAACGGTGAATGGCAAGAAATGCGCTGTGCGCACGAAACCCCTTCGGGATTCCGCGCGCCCACCACCATTTCTCCAATCCGCCTGCGGCTACTCGGAGAAATGGCTGCGCATCTTGCTCAGGGCAACGCCCCGAGACCCCACAGAACAAGAGAAGGCGATGACAAGACCCAAGCGAACTGAAGGCGCCACACGGCGGCTCTTCATCAGGATCACCGATCAAGAGAAGGCCATCATTAGAATCGAGGCCAAGAAAGCTGGCCTGGGCATGAGCGAGTTCGTGCGAAGGACCTCGCTTAACAAGCGAATCGTCTCGAAGATGGACCAGAAGGCGTTAGGAGAACTTGCACGACTCGGTGGACTCCAGAAGTACCTGCTCATGCAGATCAAGGGTCTTCCGGATGAAGAGGGCCTTCGCAGGGAACTGAATGCGACGTTGTCCGCTGTTCATAACGCAGTGAGGATGCTCAACACCTTCGCAGTTAAGTAAACATGATTGTCAAGGTACAACCATCTCGGAAGCACTCCAGCAGCTTCAAGCGGCTTCAGGAATACCTTACACAGGAGCGTGACGCCGACACTGGAGAACTTGTTTTGCGAGGCGACGTGGTCTTGTCGTGGAATCTTCTAGGCTTCGACACGGCAGCAGCAGAGATGCAAGGAGTTGCCGCTCTCAATGATCGCTGCAAGGATGCAGTCTGCCATTATGAGCTGGCATGGCCTCCAGGTGAGCGTCCTACTCAACCGCAATGGACAGACTCGGCAGTGCAAACATTGAAGGCGCTTGGATATGAAAACCATCAGTATATGATTGTCGCCCACGACGACAAAAAGCATTTTCATATCCACATCATGGTGAACAAGGTTCATCCCGTAACGCTCAGGGCACCCACAAGATATAACAATTGGCTCGCTCTCGATGGCGCAGCACGTCTCCTCGAAGCGAAATATGGCTGGGCACATACACCGGGAATGACTCGATGGGATGAGGAATCGAAACAGGCTGTACCCATTTCACGATCCGAACGCATTGCGCTCCGGTCTGCCAGAGACCAGCCGACAGGAGCCGCTGCGCAATTTGAACATTACCAGGATGAGGAATCTCTGCAAGTCTATGTGCGGCGGGACGTGGCTCCGAGCGTACGTTCTCTCCTCACAAGGCGGAACATCACATGGGATGACCTTCATCGTCTTCTCTCGAAGGTTCATCTCAGGCTTGAGAAAGGTGAGTCGGGCGGATATACGGTCCTTGCCATCGACCACAACATCCGGGTAAAGGCATCCGATGTATTCCGGAACAGCTTTGCGGGAAAGATCAACCGTCAGAACACGGAGGCCGCGCTTGGGGCCTGGACACCGGCCTCAACGTCCGGCCATGAGGTCGATCAACAGGTCGCACAACATGCGGAACAACATAACCCGCGTAATAGCGCACTGAGGGAAGAACGCAAGGCGCAACGACACGCCAAACGCAGTGCCCTGATGGCGGATTATAGCCAGTATCGTAATCGGCGGCGAGAAGTGTGCAAGTCCCTCACAACAGACGGCAGGGAAGGCCGACAATATCATCTTGATGTCTTGCGGCAACAAAAGAGGGAGATTCGTGCATCCGCTCTGCCGTGGCCGGACAAGAAGGTTTTGCTCTCGCAGGCAACGGCTCAATCCGTGCTTGAAGTGCGCGCCCTGAAGCGGGCCATTCAACAGTGGCGGCAGGAAGCATCTCCGAAGGATTTCCGATTCTGGGTCGCGGACAGGGCCGACGAAGGAGACGCGCGAGCGGCCGCGCAACTTCGAGGATGGCGTTATGCCGATCAACGCAATCAGCGGCGGCTCGATGCGAGGCTGGAATCAAATGCACTGCATCTCGGGCCATCGCCCGATGACAACCCGAAATCCGCCTGGGCAGACTTTGCAGAGCAGCGGCTATCGGCTCAACAGAGGGACCAGAATCTTGCCCAACAGATCGCCACAACACGCATCTGGACGATCAATCGGAAGACTGGCGACGTGTCGTACATGCTAAACGGCAGGGCCTCCGTCATCGACCGCGGACGCCTCGTGACCGTACTGAACCAGGATGAAGCGGCAATTGTCTTTGGGTTGGAGATGGCCGTCCAGAAATACCGATCGCGCATTGCGTGTGACGGCAGCGTGGAGTGGAAGCGGATGGTCACAAAAATCGCGGCGCAACACGGCATCTCCGTCCAATTCACGGACCCGGAGATGCAACACGCTCTGCGCATTCTCCAACGTCTGGCGAATCCGCGCCAACGCCAGCAGGAAAGAGGCGGCAGGTAGCTCATGATCGCGGATATGCGGTCGTATCCTGCCAAATGCGCCGTAAAGACTATGCG
>Ga0302319_10023751_pt1 | contig 10941 bp, 14 predicted proteins | sample Bog_T0_2_FD_203319 | JGI IMG/M metagenome (GOLD analysis project Ga0302319, IMG submission 203319) | Peat permafrost microbial communities from Stordalen Mire near Abisko, Sweden - Bog_T0_2 | ecosystem: Environmental > Terrestrial > Soil > Wetlands > Peat | place: Sweden: Abisko, Stordalen Mire... | reverse complement strand
AAATCAAGGGGCATCGGGAGCGAGGGTCGACTTCCGTCTGATGCCATTTGGCACTATAATAAATGCCATATTGGCAAAGCTGGAATTTTCCATGCATGCGGACATCATGAACGCGTTGGGTGGACGCCACATCTTTGGACCCGGTACCGGTCCTATCGACCTGCTGGTAGAAGTCGAACGGGGATTGCCGACGAAGGCCTATAGCGTCATTGCCAAAGCGCTTGATCTCACGCCGGAAGAAGAAGATCGGCTGTTGCAGGTGAGCCTTCGAACCCGCGCACGCTGGAAACAGCGAATTCGTCTCGACCCGGCGATCTCCGATCGACTCGTTCGTCTAGCGCGTATTTTGGCTCTTGCTGAAAATGTACTGGAGAGTCACGAGAATGCGGTGGCGTGGCTGCGGGAACCGAGCGACGCGTTCATCGGTCGCACTCCGCTTGAACTCATGACGACGGATATTGGCGCTGAAAAGGTCACCAACATGCTCTATCAGATGGAGTATGGGATCTACGCGTGACGGTTACGGTATACCGCCTCACCAAGCTTCGTTATCAGAATCAGATTTTCTCGGGGCTCGGCGGATTGTATGCCGACGGCCGCTGGACCTTCCGGGGTCATCCTGTCATCTACACGTCAGCCAGCATCTCGCTCGCCGTCTTGGAATACACACTCAACTACCGGCGCCGCGGTTGGGTCCCTGCCTCGGTCCTTGGCCGCGCGACCATTCCCGACAAAATGAGGATCGATGTCCTGGCTCCGGCGGACTTGCCCCGCAACTGGTCCGCAGCGGATTCGCCCCCGAAACTTCGGGAAATCGGACAACGCTGGCTTGACGCAAGCGATTCGGCGGTATTGATGGTGCCCTCGGCGGTAATTGTTGAAGAATGGGATTACATACTCAATCCACAACACCCCGATTTCAAGAAACTAATTCTTCAGAAACCCAAGAGGTTCAAATTTGATCGTCGTCTGGCACGCGAGAGTAAGAGTTAAGGCCGTGAACACAGCCCATTTGGACTCGACCATTTACAATCCGCCAAAGTCTCAAGGCTTCGGCCATGTGGCAACGCCGCGTAATCCGTTCGCGGCATGGCGAATACTCGAAACCTTCATCGAGGATCACGCAATCGCGAACGAGTGATCTGCAACCGGGCTGAGCGTTGATGCCAGTCCTGAGTTCTGGACGCGCTGCAGGGTTTGACCTGAGCCGATCGGTCAGTCTAGCCTCATAGCTGCCCTTGGCGGATGGCCGTGGGTCGAATTCGGCGCCGACCGGCATGAGGCAATTTCTGAACTCCAGGCTGGAAGAGCGGAGAATGGGCCGATGAGAAATCGAGACGTCATTCGTGCGGCCGGCTTGTTGCTGGGCGCAATCGCCACATTTTCTACTGACGCGCAATCGACACTGGCTCCAGGACTGGCCAGTCCCCCAGAGTATCGCGTCGTGCACAACTGGCCGGTGTTGCCGCAAGGAGAAGTGCTGGGATCAGTCGCGGGGATTGGGGTGGATTCTCGAGGCGAAGTCTTCGTGTTTCATCGAGCTGGTCGCACGTGGCCCAAATCCGATGTGCTTGACTTACGATACCGCGGCCGACGGTGGACATCTTCGATGGCCATAGCGGAATTCTGCTCAGGCGCTGGGGCGCCGATCTGTTCGCCATGCCGCACGGCTTGACCATCGACGATCATGACAACGTCTGGCTGACTGACGTGGCACTTCAGCAGGTCTATAAGTTCTCTCCTGACGGACAAATGTTGCTGACCTTAGGGGAGCGCGGCGTCGCAGGGGCCGATGCTCGTCATTTCAATGCCCTACTGCTGTTGCCACACCGGCGTCGCAAGGTGCCCCACAAAAATGCCCCCACGAAGCGTTGGCTGCAACTGGAAGGCCATAGCCATCGCTGGATCTGGAGAACCAATTCTTGCTCAAGATTCCAAGCGATTTCTCGCGATCTTCTCACCCGAGTGGACGTTCTCGGACATCCCCGCACGTCTTTGGATGGTGGGCCGTGGGCGATTCAGGCTGTCCCTCCGATCTTGATCCGCATAAAACTTAAGTAATTTCAATATCTTGCGTATGTCGATGATGCCGGCATCCCGACTCACGAAGGCGCGTTGCTGATCTCGACGTGGCTCGCCCCCTGCCAGTTTTGACAATATTTGCCCTCCTTATTAATCGATATTATTATGGCTTTCAGATAACTATGTCGATTAACAAAATAACTACTTCTCCACTTGCCCTACGTGAGGGCTTTCACGTCGTGCTGCTCAAAGCTCTGGCAGAGCGACTGCAGGGACGCGATTGGGTTCTGAAAGGTGGAACCAATCTACGCCTTTATTTCGGCAGTATCCGATTCAGCGAAGACATCGATCTGGATGTGGGCAAGGACGTCGCGGGCGCCATGCAACGCGCCATTCCGGCGACGCTGGCTGACGGAGATGTGCAACGGCGTCTGCAAGCCCTCGGCATACTCCAGGCCTCGCTGGTCGGCGGACGATCGAGCAAGTCGACCGATACGACACTGCGCTACAAAATCGAGTTGGTCGGACGCGGCGGCATCCGGCCGCCGACCAAAATCGACGTGTCTTACCGGGACAGATGCGAGGGAGACGAGCACGCAGTCAGCCCGGCGAATGAGTCCGCCGTCCGCGAGTATCTTCGCCCAGATGACCCGCCGCTTCTACTGCCGAGCTACACGCGGCCTGCAGCCATCCGTCAGAAAATCAATGCCCTTGCCTCGCGCACGCACGTGCAAGCTCGTGATGTATTCGATCTGTTTGTTCTTGGAGATGGAACGCTCAGGGGTATCGACACTGGTTTCCTAAGACGCTGGCTAGACGACGCCACGCTTCGCAACGCGCGCGGCCGAGCGCTCGAAATATCCCACGCCGAGTACTCAGACACCGTTCTGGCCTACCTGGATCCCGCGCAACGCGAGCAGTTGCAGGACGAGGACACCTGGCTCGAGCGTCAACTGTTTGTCGGCGATCTCATCGACCAGATCCTCGCCGTACCACCGGAAACAATCACATGAACGCAGTAGATACCGCTGTCTTCGGCGAACTGACCCATCATCAACCCGTATTCACTACGGCCGACGTCATCAAAACCACCGGAGGTTCGCCCGTCTGGGCGACCCAATCACTTTCGGCTTTGGCAAAGGAAGGGCTGATTGCCAAAGTTCGACGTGGACTTTGGGCATTGCCCGGCCATGCTGACTTCTCACCCTACGCCGTCATTCCGCAATTGCTGCGCGCCACAAAAGGAGAAAAGACCGACGTTCGCGGTTATGTATCGCTACTCTCCGCCCTTAATCTTCACGGCATGATCGACCAAGCGCCGCACGTGATTCAGATCGTGGCGGAACGCACACGTTCCACCGTACGAACCCCTTTTGGGACATATCAGTTCCACAGACTCGACCCCGCACTCATCGGCGGCTACGGTCCGTATCGAAGCACCGGCAACTTCGACATCGCTACCCCTGCTAAAGCTCTATTCGATGCGCTTTACTTATCGACCCGACGCGGCCGGCGGCTGCGACATTTCCCCGAGCTGAGTTGGCCGGCTAACTTCTCTCGTCGCGAATTACGCGAGTGGATTGCGAAGATCGACGATCCCAAACTGCGGGTGGCAGTTACTGAACGGTGGGATGCCTTGCGGCAGTCGCAGCCATGAGCAGCAACGAAATCTATGTGAGCACCGACGTTGAGGCCGATGGACCGATCCCGGGCCCGAACTCGATGTTAAGTTTTGGCTCGGCGGCGTATACAGGCGGAAAGGATAGGCACATTCAGTGCGAACCTTGAAACGCTGCCGGGCGCAACGGCCGATCCCAAGACGGCAGAATGGTGGGCCCAACAGTCCGAGGCCTGGGCCGCCTGCCGGCAAGAACTGGAAATGCCCGAAACGGCCATGCGCCGCTACGTCCTCTGGCTCAAAGCCCTTCCCGGAAAGCCAGTATTCGTCGGCTACCCAGCCGGATTCGATTTCCTATTCGTTTACTGGTACCTGATTCGCTTCGCCGGCGAAAGTCCCTTCAGCTTCTCCGCCCTCGATATCAAAACCTACGCAATGGCCGTGCTGAAAAAGGACTATCGGAAAAGCACTAAAGGCGGTATGCCCAAACATTGGTTCGATTCGCATCCCCATACCCATATCGCCCTCGAAGATGCCATCGAACAGGGTGCGCTGTTCTGCAATATGCTTGCTGAGAATCTCGGCAAGTCCTAGTGCGAACCGGCGTTGAACATTGGCCAGGGATTTTGCAGATGAGCACGACCATCTTTCTTGATGGCGATTCCGCCCTTGGCGGTCAAGTTTCGTGAGGGTTTGAACGGGATCCCCATCAGGGATCTTGATTAAAAGATCCCCTCCGGGGAGTCTCCGGTTTACCAAGACAGGAGACCCTCGAAGTGTGCCATGACGTATTGCAAGACCCCACGTTTTTTCGATTTCTATCGCGGATTGATCACGAGTTTGCGGCCGAGACCCGAGCCGGACGCTGCCCTGGGTGCTCGGGGCCGCTGCATGTATCCGATTACCCCCGTAAGCCCCGTGGCTGCCCGGCCGCGGTGCGGGAGGAGTATTGCCGCCGCCTGAGCTTTACCTGCGGACGGTGCGATGCGCGTTCGACGTCACCGTCGGTGCGCTTTGCCGGCCGCCGGGTGTATTTGGCGCTGGTGTTGATGTTGAGGTCCCCGCCGGGCAGCGCCTCGGGTCAGGAGCTTCGCGATGAGTTCCGTATCCCGGCGCGCACGCTCAAGCGCTGGCGCACCTGGTGGGGTGAGGATTTTCTGGCGACGCCGTTCTGGCGGTCGGTGCGTGCCCGGTTCATGCCGCCGGTCGCGATTGAGGGACTGCCGGCGAGCTTGCTGGAACGCTTTACGGCGGGGGAGCTGCCGGAGCGGCTGACGCAGGCGCTGCGCTTCATGGCGCCGTTGAGCACGCGGTCGATGATCAAGTAATCCGCCGGTCACCGCCCACCCGCAGAGGATGCCGATAGCCCTCGATCAGGGGGCTTTGTAGCCTTCGATCCCACAAGCGATGCCGGTCGCGGCCGCACAGTGGGAGCGATGTTGAGTACTGATGAGGATCTTCCGCAGCGGGATCGCTGGGCGCGGCTGCGCTTCGCGATCGTGGGTCCACTGCTGGCGGCGCCGCCGGCCACCGGCGAACTGCACGCGGCGCTGACCGCGATGGCGGCCAAGGCCTGGCGTCATCCGTTCACCGGGATCGAGGTGCGCTTCGCCGTCTCGACGCTCGAGCGCTGGTACTACGCGGCCAAGAAGGCCGCCGATCCGGTGCTGGCTCTGCGCAACCAAGTGCGCCAAGACATCGGCCGCTTCCCAAGTCTGTCGGTCGCGGCGGTCGCGGCGCTGACCGCGCAGTACCGCGATCACCCGGGCTGGACCGCGCAGCTGCATCACGACAATCTCAAGGTCACGCTGAGCGCCGCGGGGATCAAGTGCCCATCCTACCCCAGCGTACGACGCTATCTAAAAGCCGTGGGGTTACTGCGCCGGCGTCCGCCGAAGCGCAACACCGACGGCGCCAGCGCCGCCCGCACGCGGCTCGAGCAACGCGAGGTACGCAGCTACGAAGTCGAACACGTCCTGCAACTCCTGCACCTCGACTTCCACCACGGCTCCCGCAAGGTGCTGACCCGCCAGGGCATTTACGTCAAACCCCTCCTGGTCGGCTTCATCGATGACCGCTCCCGCTTCCTCTGCCATGCCCAGTGGTACATGCACGAGGGCAGCCGGGAACTGGTCCATGGCCTGTGCCAGGCGCTGCAGAAGGTGGGCCTGCCCCGTTCACTGATGACCGACAACGGCTCGGCGATGATCAGCGGGGAGTTCACCGCGGGGCTGCATCACCTCAGCATCTTGCACCTGCCCACGCTGCCGTACTCGCCGCACGTCAACGGTAAGCAGGAAAATATATGGGGTCGTATCGAGGGACGCCTCCTCGCCATGCTCGAAGGCGAAGCGAGCCTCACCCTCGAGCAGCTGAACCTCGCCACCCAGGCCTGGATCACCCAAGAGTATCACCGCACCGTCCACAGTGAACTCGGGCAGACGCCACTGGAACGCTTCCTTGCCGGGCCCAGTGTCGCCCGCGAGTGCCCGGGCAGCGAAGCCTTGCGGGATGCGTTCCGCATCGAGGTCAAGCGCAAGCAGCGCCGCTCCGACGGCACGGTGAGCCTGGAGGGCCAGCGCTTCGAGATCCCCTCCCGGTATCGCGGTCTTGAGTACGTCCATCTGCGCTACGCCCGCTGGGACTTCAGTCGCGACGATCTGATCGATCCGCGCACCGGACAGATCCTGTGTCCGATCCGCCCCCTCGACAAGGCCGCCAACGCCGATGCGCTGCGCCGGCGGTTGGAGCCGGCGAGGACGGATCAGAGCGCGATGCCGGCCACCGGCATCGCTCCCCTCCTGAAGCAAATGATGGCCGATTACGCCGCCACCGGCTTGCCGCCCGCCTATTTACCCACCGAGAAGGACGATGCCGTATGAACCAAAAACTCCTGGCCCTGTATGGGCTTAAATGGAACCCGTTCACCCCGGAGGTGCCGATCGAGGCACTGCACGTGCCGCCAAAGGTGGAGAACTTCTGCTGGCGGATCGAACAGGCGCACCTGCGCGAGGGCGGCTTCGAGCTCATCCAGGGCGACCCCGGGACGGGCAAGAGCGTCGTGATGCGCCTGCTAGCCGAGCGGCTCTCCCGGTTGGCTGACCTGTCGGTCGGCGTCATCCACCATCCGCAGAGCAACCTCTCCGACTTCTACCGTGAGCTCGGCGATATCTTCTCCATCTCCATCCGGGTGAGCAACCGGTGGGGCGGGTTCAAGGCGCTGCGCGCCCGCTGGCTCGACCACCTGGGCTCCGCCAGCCGCCGGCCGGTGATCCTCATCGACGAGGCCCAGGAGATGACGCCCATGGTGCTCTGCGAGTTGCGACTGTTGGCGAGCGCCCGGTTCGACTCCCAGGCCCTGCTCTGTGTGGTGCTGTGCGGCGACGGCCGGCTACTCGATAAGCTGCGCCGGGAGGATCTCATCCCGTTGGGATCCCGGATCCGCACCCGGCTGGCCACCGGCGCCGCCAACCGCGATGAGCTGCTGGCCTGCCTCGAACACCTGCTGACCACCGCCGGCAACGCCAGTCTCATGACCAAGGAGCTGCGCCACCTGCTGTGTGACCACGCCGCCGGCAACTACCGCATCCTCATCGGCATGGCGGCGGACTTGCTCATGACCGCGGCCCAGACCGAGATCACCGTGCTCGACGAAAAGCTCTACTTCCAGGTGTTCAACACGCCGGCCGCCAGCGCTCCGCGCCGTACCGCCGGGGCGCGCTGAAATGCCGGACCAACCGGAACCGTTCGTCTTCCCCGACCTACCGGACGAGGCCGCGGCCGCCCTCGATCGGCTCCTCGAGGAGTTTTACCACCGCTTCCAGCATCACTACGGACTCCAACTGTACCGCTGGTATCACGCCCTCGATGAACGCGAGGCCCGCCACCATCCGACCCCCGCAGCTCCGCCGCCGCTCACCGATCCCCCGTTCTGAACCTTGCAAATGACCGCGGCGCCGACGCCGCGGTCACGATCGTCGATGGCCCATCACCGATCGTGAAAATCAGTCCATCAATTTAGCTGACCGCTCTCAGCAGACCGCGCGCCCACCAAAACAATAAGAGTTGCGGCGTCGATCGGTATCGAACCGGCGTGCCGATTAGTCTTTGGATCGGTGTACGGTACGGACATTGAAAGCCCTTTCTGAGTCCTATCTAGGCACGTGTGGCCGTTCAGATCCTGCGGCGGCGCCGGGAGGAGCAAAAGTCTCGGCGACTTCGTACATGCCGGGCTCAAACTTCGCGATCGCGAGTGCGCGCTCAAGATACGGCCTGGGCGTCGGATCTGCGCGCATGGCCTCGTAATCCGCGCGGCTCCGCCACTCGGCGACCATCGTGACCTTGGTGCCATCCAAGCTCCGGTGTAGTCGAGCGGATAGAAAGCCCGGCGCGTGTCGCACCGAGCGCTCCGTGATCTCCGTCAAGAGATCGATCAGGCGCTGCTGGTTTTCGGGCGCAACGGTGAAGACATTGATCAGTGTAACCGGACCGTCCATCAGTACCCCTACTCGTGGCGCTTCGAGGCGACCTGCACCATGACCTCGATGATTTTTCGGTGCTCGAGCATGAAGGCTTTTCCCGATTCGATGGACCCGCGGATCAGCATGCCTGCGAAGGCTTCGCTGCTGAATTTCGTGCCGTCCTCGTTGTGAACCTGGAACACCGCTGAACCGCTGAGCCCGTCGATACTCTTGAGCGGACCGAAGTCCAAAAGGCGTAATTCGTGAACGCCTGCATAGGGGGAACGCCCGACATACTCGGCCCTTGTACTAACCGCGCCTTGCTCGATCCGCCGAAACTCGAAGTCTACCTCCCGCATGTCACTCGGATAACCGCGGTAGAGATACGCACCGCGTTCGCTGAAAATCGTGAGGCTATCCATCTGCAGGAGCGAATACGGTCGGTATTCGCCATACAGTTCTTCGCGTACGGCGCTATCGTCAATTTCCCGAACAACGATGTCGTACTGGTCGGTGTCCTCTTGGTTCTCGCCCCGCACGATATGCAGTGCGCCTAAGGGCAGAAAATCTCGAGCGTCGGGTCGATATTGAATACAGAACTGGCCAGCTTCAAAGCTCTTAAGATTGTGGACATGCCTTGCCGTGATCACGTAGCTCCGACCTTGGAATTTTACGACGAACGCCGTTCCACGTACCGAATAGGGGTACTCGCGATTATCGTTCGCGAACAGGACCGGCCGAGCGCACTTAACGATATCAAGGAGCTTCATTCGAGGATCCGGTGTGTCCCAAGCATTTGGTGCATTATCCTCGAACACTGGGATTTACTTCGGCGTTGACACGAATTCCGCTTCCGGCTGCGGCACCCGCTTGGTTGGACGATCTTTTTCTTAGCCGTTTTCTTGCTCTCGATCGGTAATTGCACGGTCGCGAAGTCCATCCCAACTCGTCAGTGAAAGTGATGTGACTTGGACAGTGCCAGGTTGAGTCGCAGAATCGCCAAGCGAGCGTGATACGCGTGAGCGCGTATATGGTGGGGAGTGTCAATGATCGGGATTTACGGAGCCACTGAAACGCGAGGTTGCGATCTTGTTATTTCTCAGCCAGTTAGCGCTGCATCTGCGTAGGTTCGAATCGCCCCCTCGCCATGTGATGTCCCTTTCCTATTGATTTGTAAGGGAATTGTTCTGAATGGTGGGCCGTGGGCGATTCAGACTGTCCCTCCGGTCCCAGTTCGAATAAAACTGAAGTAAATTCCTGACCGGAGCACCGGATTTTCAGCTCGTTGCTGTTGGATCTAGCGGCTTAAAAATCAATCACTTGTAGCACTGATTTATCTGAGAAACACGATATCGGGACCAGTGACAGAATTGCCTTGCTTCTCGCCGGGGGGAATGGGCGCCGGTCGGATGAGTGTCTCCGCCGGCGCCCTGCAAGTTACTGCTTAAGACTCATCGCGGCCTTCTCGATGAGCTCTGCCACCGCTTTCGGCTGCGACACATAGATGGCGTGACTGCCCCTGGCCTCGGCGATCGTGGCATTGGCCCGCTTCGCCATCATGCGCTGAGCGGGGGGCGGGATCATCCGATCGTCCGTGGCCACCAGGTACCAGCTGGGCTTGCCCTTCCAGGCGGGCTCGCTGATGGCACCGGTGAGTGCGGCAACGCCCCAGGGCACCTGTGAGTTCGCCATGAACTCGGCCTTCTCGGGCGACACATCGGCCGCAAAGCTCGCCGCGAACTTCGCCTTGTCGAGCGCCAGGAATCCGTCCGTCGGCGGCAGGATCGGCGGCACGGGTGCGCCGGCCGGGGGATCCTTGATGAGCGAGGCCACCGACTCACCTTGATCAGGGGCAAAGGCGGTGATGTAGACCAGGCCTGAGACGTTCGGGTGCGTCCCGGCTTCGGTGATGACCGCGCCACCGTAGGAATGGCCCACCAGAATGACCGGGCCCTTCTGTTCGGCAATGACGCGCTTGGTGACCGCCACATCATCGGCGAGCGAGGTGGTGGGGTTCTGCACGATGCTGACCGGGTAGCCGTCTTTTTTCAAAATCTGAAAGACATCCTCCCAGCCCGACCCATCCACGAAGCCGCCGTGTACCAGAACGATCGCAGGAAGTGCCGCATTGGTGTTGTTGTTCATGACCGATTCTCCTCGTGAGTTTTCTGTGGTTTCGTTGCCGGATCCGGCGGGTTGTCGCCGGAGTCCATGGGTAACGTTTTACGCGTCCCTCCTATAAACTTTAAGTTCAGAGTATTTATCGACTAGTGATAAAATATCAATAATGGAAGTCAGCACCCGCCAGCTGCGCGCGTTCCGTCTTGCGGCCCAACACCAAAGTTTCGCGCGCGCTGCAGAGGCCCTCTTCATCACGCCATCAGGCCTGAGCATGTTGATCAAAGAACTCGAAAGCCGCGTGGGTTTTCGATTATTTGACCGCACGACCCGTCATGTCGAATTGACGCCGGATGGCCGGCAGCTTCTCGCCATCATTCAGCGCAGTCTCGAGGAGTTGGATCTCGCGATCGCCAACATCGGCCGCGGCGCCAAGCAAAAGCGGCAGTCCATCTCCTTAGGCACCACACCGCTCGTGGCCGCCAACATCCTGCCGCCGGCGATGGGCGAGTTTCGTAAGATGCGACCCGACGTTCAGATCAAGCTTTTCGATGCGGACCTGCCGACCCTGATCCAAATGGTCGAAGCCGGCAAGATCGATATGAGCTTAGGGATCTTCAAGGCCATGCCCGATGTAAGGCGTGAGCCCTTCTTTCGTTTCTCGTTGATGGTGGCACGGGCAGCCAAGGATAATGCTCAACCGCGGAAGACCACGAGCTGGTC
>Ga0302319_10023749_pt1 | contig 10942 bp, 7 predicted proteins | sample Bog_T0_2_FD_203319 | JGI IMG/M metagenome (GOLD analysis project Ga0302319, IMG submission 203319) | Peat permafrost microbial communities from Stordalen Mire near Abisko, Sweden - Bog_T0_2 | ecosystem: Environmental > Terrestrial > Soil > Wetlands > Peat | place: Sweden: Abisko, Stordalen Mire... | reverse complement strand
TCGGCGTTTTGTGCGACGGTCTACTCGACGAGCGACACCGCCGCGCTCATCGTCTTCGCCGCGATCGTCAACGGTGTCGCCAACGGCGGCGACACCGATCTCATGCCGTTCCTCGCTGCGCGCCATTTTGGCGCGCGCGGCGTCTCGCGCATATTCGGCTGGTTCCTGTTCGCCTTTTTCCTGGGCGCGTCGGTCGGGCCTGTCGCCTTTGCGCAGCTCACCGCGGTCTATAACGGCTCCGCCACGCCGCTCTTGATGCTGGCGGCCCTGCAGATACTGCCGGCGATCCTGTTCGTGTCACAGTGGCGCAACAGCCGGGCGTCGGCGACGCCCGACCTCAAACCGGCATGAGAAACAGGGTTCTGAGGTCTCGCTCGATTTTAAGCGTCGGGCAACACCTTCAAGATCGCGTTGGTTAAGTAAGCATCTTCAACCACGGCCGCGGGCCTCGCCCGTCGGGTTGTTCCATGTCATTCGCCGGAGAAGCGAACGGCGAGCCGCCAGCCAGATCTAGCTCCTTCGCGCTCGATTCCCTGGCAGCGGGGGCGAACGCGCCAGCCGCAGTTCGATGCGGCGATCATCGTCTCGATTTGCCGGCTGCGGGTGCGCCACGATTTCCCTGGGCCAGTTTGCGCCGGTCAGGTCGAGCTGGGAAAGCGGGACGGGCCGGCCGAGCAGGTAGCCCTGCACAAGGTCCACTCCTGCGTTCCGCATGTATTCGAGCTGTTCCTCGGTCTCGACCCCTTCAGCCGTCGTTACGGTCCCAAGTCCATGCGCCAATGCAAGAACCGACGACACCACCGCCGCGCAGTCACGGCGGTTGAGAACGCCCTGGGTGAACGATTTGTCGATCTTGATCTTGTCGAACGGGAAATTGGTCAGATAACTCACCGACGAATATCCCGTGCCGAAATCATCGAGAGCCATCGAGATCCCGATGTTCTTCAATTGTCGTATGGTCGTCAGATGCGCTTCTTGGTTTTCAAGAAGAGAGGTCTCTGTTATCTCCAGCTCCAGCCGTTCGGGCGGCAGGCCGGTTTCCACCAGCGCGCACAATACGACGTCGAAGAGATTTCCCTTGCGGAACTGAACCGCCGAAATATTGATTGCGACCTTGATATGCGCGGGCCACGAAGTCGCATCCGTGCAGGCCTGCTGTAGTACCCATTCTCCGAGTTGTGCTATCAGGCCTGTCGATTCCGCCAGCGGGATAAACCGGTCCGGCGGAATCAGCCCCCTGGTCGGGTGCCGCCAGCGAACCAGCACCTCGACGCCGCAAAGCTGCCGCGTCTTGGCGTCCATCACCGGCTGGTAGTGCAACTCGAATTCCTCCCGCGCGATGGCGTCCCGCAATTCGCTCTCGGCCGATCTCTGCGTATGGACAACTTCAAGCATTTCCGCTCGAAAAAACCGGAAGTCGTTTCTGCCATTGGCCTTGGTGTCGTAGAGCGCAAGGTCGGCTTTCTTCAGGAGTTCCTCGGGGTCGGCACCATGTTCCGGTGCGAGGACGATGCCGATGCTGGTCCCGACGCTGGCCGTGTGGCCGTTCAGATCAAAAGGCCGGGTAATGCTGTTTATGATTCTCAGCGCGAGCGCGGAAGCGCCTTCGTGCTGATTGGGCCCACCCTCCTGGATGATCGCAAACTCGTCGCCGCCGAGCCGCGCCAGTACGTCGGTTTCCCGGATTGAGGATTTCAGGCGACGGGCGACCTCGACCAGCAATTGATCGCCGGCAGGATGCCCCAGCGTGTCGTTGACGGCCTTGAATTTGTCGAGGTCGAGCATCATCACGGTGACCGCGGTACCGTTCCGCTTGAGGCGCTTGCTCGCTTCGTCGAGCTTCGCATTGAACTCCGCGCGGTTGGCAAGTCCCGTCAGCACGTCATGCCGCGCCAGGTGAACGATCTCGGCCTCCGCGCGGCGCTGTTCGGTGATGTCTTCGACGGTCGCGACCCAGCCGCCACCTTCCATCGGCTGCCGCGCGACGAGCATGAACCGCCCATCCGCCATTTCGTCGATCCTGCGGATGTCGGTTGGAAGTTGAACCAGTTCGGCGACCTTTGCCTTGACGGCGAGTTCGCTGAATTCTTCTTTTGGCATGCCACGCGCGATGCGATCGGTGACGATAGCCTCGTAAGGTGTTCCGACCTTCAACAAGTCAGGCGGTACCTGGTACAGTTCCGCAAAACGGTCATTCCAGACGACCAGCCGCTTCTCACCGTCGAACATGCAGAGCCCCTGCGTCAGGTTGCTCAAGGCCGTGTCGAACTGCATGTTGATGCGCGCGAGTTCCGCGGATTGTTGAAAGAGCGACGCTTCGGCGCGCATTCGCTCGGTGATGTCCTCGTGGGTCGCCACCCATCCACTATTCACGATCGGGGTGCGGACAATTCTGATCGCACGGCCGTCGCTGCACCGGAGTGTCGACGTGAAGTCGCTGCCGTCGGCCGGTTTCTGCCGCAAATCAGGCTCGTCGGTTCCTTCGTAACCCATCTGCGACAGGTAGTCGGCTATGGCGCTGACGTCGACGCCCTGTTTCAGGAGTTCCGGCGGGAGGCCATACATCTCGCCATAGCGTTCATTCCAGACGATCAGCCGCCCGCCGGCATCGAACATCGACAGGCCCTGGCTCATATGCGCAAGCGTGAGCTCGAGCGTCGCCGATTTTTCCTGGGCTCGACGCTCGCTGTCAAGAATCTGCTTCTCGGCCGCGCGCCGCGCCGTTATATCCATGAAGGTTCTGATTGATCCGCCACCCTTGATCGGTGTGCCGCGGATCTCCAGCACGGTGCCGTTAGGACGCGTCCGCTCGAACAGCTGCGGGCCCTCTTTGCGAGCAAGCGCCATTCGCTCGCGCACGTGTTCGTTCGGATCGCCGGGGCCAAAATCCCCGCGAAGGGCGTTTGCGCGCAGGACCATTTCAAGCGAAGGCAGCCCATCTTGAAACAGCTCCTCCGGAAGGTCGAGCAACGTGCGGAACGTCTGATTGCATGCCACGATGTTGTAGTCCGCATCGAGGAACGAGATGCCGCCCGGAAAGTTGTCGATTAGCGCCTGCAGTTTCGCGGTCTTCTGGTGGAGCTCGGTCACATCGATCCGGAAACCCACCGTGAGCCCTGCCGCGGTGCGACGCTCACGGAGCTGGATCCACCGGCCGTTCGACAGCCGCTGAATCGCATCGGTCGAGGGTGCGCAATGCAATTTCATCCTTTCCGCGAGCCATGCGGACCGCTGCGCGGGTGTTTCGCCGGCTTCGGGATACTGATTGTTCTCAAGGCCGCAAAGCAGAACGTCTTCGAACGATGCGCCAGGAAAAATCGCTGCGGCGGAGTCGGCGTATATCTGTCTATATGCTTCGTTGCAGGTTATCAGCCGATCGTTTTCATCATAGATGACGAGAGCGTCAGGGCTGGCACTGATTGCCTCCTTCAGAACGTCCTGAGCCTGCTTGCGCGCCGTGATGTCGGCAAACGACGTCACGACCGACGTCGGCTCGGTATTTCCGTCGGTATGGATCGGGATCGAATTTATCGAGATCCACGTCAGGGAGCCGGCGTCACTCCGCAACCCCATCATCACATCATGCTGCGGCTTGCCTGTGGCAAGCGCCATCATCGCCGGGTGTTTACTCTCCGGGAACTCGCTGCCATCTTCATGGATGGTCTGTCGGTGAGCAACGACCGAGGTTGCGTAAGAAAGATCGCCGGGCCTGATCCCGAGCATTCTTTCGGCGGCCGGATTGCAGGAAATGATGCGGCCACTCACGTCTCGGACGACGACGCCTTCGCTAAGCGCCGCCAGGGTCGAGTGCAGCAACGCCTGGCTCTTCAAAAGGGCCGTTTCACTCTGCTTTCGCTCCGTGATGTCGTCATGGGTGGCCACCCAGCCTCCGTTCGACATCGGGGTGCGCTTGATCGAAATCACGCGGCCATCGGCAAGCGTAAAAACCTGGCTGAGCTCCGCCGGCATTGTCTCGACGTGCTCTTCGACGGACAAGTCGCTCTTCTCGCCGTGCGCAACGTGCTGTTCCAAAATCCGGGATAAGGGTGTTCCGGGTCGGACGGCTTCTTCCGGGAGTCCGTACATCTCGCGGAAGCGGCTATTCGCAATCACCAGGTTCTTGTTGGCATCGAACAGGCACAGTCCCTGCGACATGTTGCTCAAGGCGGCGTCGAACCGTGCGTTGGTTGCCTCGGCAGCGGCGGTTTTTTCGGCGAGGTTGCTCGCTTGCCGGACGAGCACGAATGTGCCGGCCAAAATCGAAGCGACAATCAGCAGGAGCAGCGAGCCGAATTGATAGAGATGCCGGTACCACGGCGCCAGCACCTCTGCGCGGCCGTAACTGAAGAGCAAAACCAGCGGCAGGCCGTCGACCGCCTTGTATGCGACGATGCGCGCGCTTCCGTCGATCCCGCTTTCGCGCTCGAAAGTACCTTCATTCGAGGTGGGCAGGTACTCGTTGAAGAGCGGGCCGCCGGCGAAGGATATTCCGATGGCGCTGTTGATAATCGGCTCTCGCGCAAGAAGCTGCCCGGAGCCATGCAGCAGGAGTATCGCGCCGCCTTTTCCAAGATTGAAGGAACGATAGGCCCGATTGAAATAGGACGGTTCCAGTGTCGCGGTCACGATGCCGGAAAAATGACCGTCAGCGTCGTCGACTCGCCGCGATGCCGCGACGAGCCACTTATCGTCATCAGCCGAACGAAAAGGCTGCGCAACAAACAGTCCGGTTTCAGCGCCATCGCGCTGAGCGACGAAGTGCGACATGTCGGCGATGTTTGCCGGAAGCGGGGCCTTGTTGTCGGAACGTGCCAGCACATCGCCCGCGGCGTTGGTCCAGCCGATGGCAACGACGATGGGAGAAGTTTGATCCAGATGACGCAGCGCTGCATTTGCCGCCTCGGGCGTCGCGTCGCTTCCGGACGAGGCGCCCCGTCGGATCAACTCGGTCTCGCGCAGTACGCGATCGACGGTTTCGAAGGTGACCGCGGTGTTATCGGCAAGGATCTGCGCGTGATCCAGGGCATCGCTCTTCGCCTGGTCGATCGCGCCGTGATACCGGGCCCGCAGATCGACCAGAAACAGAACCACGATCAGCGCGCTCAAGAGCACGCCGAAGGCCGCCATCGAATGGCGTGGCGATCGAACCAGGTTTCGAAGTGGTTTCCACATGGCCCGATGATTGACCGACTCTCTTCGAGAACCCTTAATTCCGGCAGGCGACGATTTCGTAGCGTTAATTTGTTCCTGTGTGACGGAGACGGCGCTTGCGGTGAGGTAGGGAAGTAGGGGCGACTGTCAGGAATAGGCTGATGCCGGCGGTGATCAGCCCTTGCTCGATGGCCGTGGTTCCCGTCTCAAATCCGGATGAAGCGGTGTTGCGACGCTTTCTCATGTGACACGGTAATCCCTTGGAGCGACCCGAGATGGATTAGATGCCAGCTTGCCGAACGGTGAGAACCGTTAGCAAATAGATCCACATGGGCGGTGGCGGCGGGTGTCCGTGGCGCGCACAATGCGGCCTGATTCGAATCCAATATTCGGTCGGGGAAAGCCATTGACGGCGACGTCTTTTCTTCAATCACCCGGAAGGCGTTATTCAATTCGAGCCTATTTCGGCGCGATCGTTATTGTCTCGATAGCCTCTACCCTGTTCCTCGCAGGTTGGTTGGGGTTTCAATCAGTTGTTTCCGAGCGGACTCAAATCGAGCAAAGTGCTCACCACAGAGCCCGCGAGATCACAACCGCAATCGAACGGGAAATCATCAGCACGCAAAACCTGCTGACAGCCCTCGCAAGTTCGCATCTCCTTCAGGACGGCCAGTTGGAGCAATTCTATCGGCAGGCCGCCGAGGTTGCACACCAGCTCAATATTCAGATTGTGCTGCGTGACGCCCAAACTGATCAGTATTTGTTCAACACGGCGTTTCCGTGGGGGACGCACATGCCTCGGGTTGTTCCTGCCCCTGTTCGCGATCTCGCCGCGCAATCGGTCCGCTCCGGCAAGCCGAGCGTGTCCGGAGTCATTTTTGATCAGCTTCTCAAACAGGATCTGATTGCCGTGCTGCTTCCGGTTACGCATGACGGAACTATTTCCTACTTTCTTTGCGTGGGGCTGCCCCTCGTCAATTTTGCGGAACTGCTTGATCGATTGCAACTGGACGACGGCTGGATTGCTACCATCATCGATCGGACGGGCGTGATCGTTGCGCGCTCGATGAAACATAGCGAGTTCGCCGGCAAACAGGTTCCAGTTTATCCTGAGACGTCGGGAGCAGACGCACAGGGGGTGTCAACGGGCATCAACCTCGAAGGAGTCCCATTTCATTGGTTCAATGGCCAATCCCAATTGTCAGGTTGGCGCGTCTCGGTTGGAGTGCCGGACAGCGCACTCGCCACACCTTTCAAGCGGGCGCTTGTCGGCTACGGCGGCGTCGGTGCGCTGCTTCTCGCCGCCGCTATCGCTCTATTGTATTTCTTGGGAAACCGCCTCTCGCAGTCCTTTGGCGCGCTCGGAATCGATCGCAAGCCAACCCGTGACGAATTCAGTGCTCTTTTCGAACACGCGCCAAATGGCGTTGTTGTCATGGACAGTGACGGATTGATTGCGCTTCTAAACGTCCAGATCGAATCAATGTTTGGCTACGGCCGCGATGAGCTGGTCGGTCGGTCACTTGAAATGCTTGTTCCAGCACGGTTTCGCAGCGGGCATTCGGAATTCAGACAAGGATATCTCCGTTCTCCCGCAACACGGCCGATGGGGGCGGGGCGCACTCTGTTCGCCCGCCGCAAGGACGGCAGCGAGTTTGCCATCGAAGTCGGTCTGAACCCGATCAGCACTCGCGCGGGCAGTTTGGTCATCGCGACGGTGGTGGACATCACGGAAAGGTTGCGGTCGGAAGGGCAACTGGCGGAGGTTCTCGCCGAGCACGATGATCTGCGTCGCCGGCTGATGCAGGCCCAGGAGCAAGAACGCCTGCGTCTTGCTCGCGAATTGCACGATCAGACCGGGCAGGATATTGCCGCCGCCATGCTGACGCTGAAGGGCCTCGAACCCTCGGTTGACAGCGCCGGGCAAGGTGGACTGCAGCGGCTCCGGGGCCTGCTCGACCAAATCGGGAAGACACTTCAGCGCGTCGCACGCCAATTGCGTCCAACGTCAATCGACGATCTCGAACTGGGAGCCGCGCTGGCCAACCATATTTCGGAATGGAGCGAACAATTCGGCATCGAGGCGGATTTTCACTGTGGCGGCAGTCTGGATGATCTCGGGCAAGAGGTCAGAACCACGGTATATCGTCTCATTCAGGAATCCCTGTCGAATGTTGCCAAGCATGCGGGGGCAGATTCCGTCAGCGTTGTCATTGACCGCGCGGAGGCGATGCTGCGGTTGACGATCGAGGACAATGGATGCGGCTTCGATACCGCGACAGCGGGAAAGCGGGCTCGCGAGGAATTTCGAGGCGGACTCGGGATCGCCGGCATGCGTGAGCGCGTGGCATTGATCGGAGGCGAGATCGAACTCGAATCCTCGATTGGAGCTGGTACCACTATTTTTGCCGGCATCCCGTTTGAACCTGGGGAGGCGATGGAATGAACGAGAGGATCCGAATTGCGCTTTCCGACGATCATCCAATTGTGCTGGAAGGCCTGCGGAATCTTGTTCGCGTCGAAAAAGACTTTGACCTCGTCGGCGAGGCAACGACGGGCTTGGCTGCGTTGAAGCTCATCCGCGATGTGAGGCCGGATGTTGCCGTTATCGATATTTCGATGCCGGAAATGAACGGAATCATATTGAGCCGCCGTCTTGCGGAGGAGTGCGATTCCGTGCGCATTTTGATCCTGACCTCGCATGAGGAGCAGGCCTATGCGAAGCAGGCGCTGGCTGCCGGTGTGCGGGGATACGTCCTCAAGAGGTCCGCGGCAGAGAATCTGGTCCCGGCCATTCGCGCGGTTTTCACCGGCGGCCTCTATGTCGATCCTGCCATCGCCAATCGCATGTTTTGCGCCAACCCCAGGCGCGGCCCGGGATCACAGCGCGACTTCAAGGCGTCCGGTCTGACGGATCGCGAGACGGAGGTTCTAAGGCTCGTCGCGTTGGGATTTGCCAACAAGGAGGTCTCGCGCCAACTTGGCGTCGGGGTAAAGTCGGTCGAGACGTTCAAGGCCCGTGGTATCGAGAAACTCGGCCTCAGGACACGCGCCGAACTGGTGCGCTACGCGTCGGCGCAAGGCTGGTTTGCCGACCTTTGATGGTCATCCCCGAAGCTTCCGGCATGTGATTAACGAGGCGTTTCAGTGTCAGGGTCAGCCTGACGGGCAATAGGTTAATCGTCCACGAACCAATCAGGCAGACATGTTAGTAAATCATCGGTGCGAGTTCGGGGGTCGAATTTGCATCGTGCGTCTGGTTCCGGTTTCGAAAGGCGTTGGTGAAATGCCATGAGCACAGCATTCGAAGAGGTCGATTTCGACTACGCGACAACTATCGCGGATCGGGCGGGCCGATCCATGTCGCAGAACGCCGTGCCGCCGACCCCGAATAACTTTTCCGTATGGTTCAACTACGCGATGGGTGCGTCGCCGGCGTTGAGAAAGACCATCGATATTCTGGTCGGTAACAAACGCAAATTCGACGCTTCGATCAATCACGAACTCTATGTGACCTATATCGGAGCAGAGGCTGGTCCGAGCACCACAGGTGATTTTCCCGAACAGTTGCGTGGCGTGATAGCCGGCGCCAAGCAGTTCCTCGCGACGGCCATCTCCGACAACCGTACGCAGATCGCGGCGCTCGACGAGGTCTCTTCGCAAGTTCAGGGTACCAGCGATCCGAGGCCGATCATCGAGAAGCTCGTGGCTGAGCTGAGCAAGGCGACCGCGCGGGCTTCAGCTCTGGAAACGAACTTCCTCGAAACCTCGCAAGAATTGGACAAAATCCGCGATTCGCTCAAAGTGGCCGAACAGCGATCGAATACCGACGCGCTGACTGGCCTGGCCAACCGACGCTCACTGGAGGAGTTCTTCCGTTCCGCCCAGATTGCAGCGATGGAGACCGGGGAGCCGCTTAGCATCCTGATGATCGATATCGATCATTTCAAGAAATTCAACGACAGCTACGGTCATCAGGTCGGAGATCAGGTGCTTCGGCTGGCGGCCAAGGTTTTGCAGGACAGCGTTCGCGATGTCGATCTTGCGGCTCGCTACGGCGGGGAAGAGCTGATCGCGGTGCTTCCTGGTGCCAATCTTGATGTTTGCGGAGAGGTCGCCGAGCGGATTCGTCGCCGAATCTCGGAAGCTCGCTTGACGCGGCGCGCCACCGGCCAGGAGATAGCAAGCGTCACTGTTTCAATCGGTGTCGCGCAATTCCGGTTGGCGGAATCTGCAGAGGCGATGATCGAACGGTGTGACCGTGCACTCTATCAAGCGAAACGATTGGGTCGCAACCGCACCGTCAAGGAAAGCGATATCGACGGCGAGGTCGCCGCCGCTTGATCCGATTGCTGCCGTCTTAAGACGGGTACTTCAGAGGGCGTGGAAGCATTCCTGAACGTTTCTGAATTATAAGCTAGCTCGGGAGAAGCGGAGCTCATGTGGCTGTCGATCCGTCATCCTTCTCAAACCAAAGCCGCCGCGGTGCTTTTCAGAACACAGCGGCGGCCGTTTATCGAAGCGGGGATTTACCGCGGCCAGAACTACTTCAGCGAGGAATTTACCGAAGTAAACTTGGTGTTGAGTTTGGTGCCAAGGCCATTGATGACGGCGATGATCGCGAGGCTGATGCCGGCAGCAATCAGCCCGTACTCTATAGCTGTAGCCCCGGTCTCGTCGGCCAGAAATGCGCGAATGAGCCTTTTCATGATGGAATATTGCGCCGGAAGCATTAAATCAGGGTGAACCGTCGCTGCGACATTTTCTCATATGGGGTGAAAGCCGTGGATGAGGGACGCAAAGCACCGAGGCATCGGGTACTGAAGGCCGGAATGATTTCGTTCGGCGGCGCGAGTATTTCTTGCACTATTCGTAACCTTTCGGACACAGGTGCGGCGCTCGATGTCACCAGTCCGGTCGGAATCCCAAACGAGTTCGTCCTGATCGTCGAGGCCGATAGCTCCGCTCGGCAATGCCGTATTGTCTGGCGGAAGGAACGCCGGATAGGCGTCGCGTTCGAGTTCTGAAAACTGTCGGTTGCTCTACCTCGGTAATTGATCGAGTTCCTCAACCAGTTCATCCTGACGCTGCGGCGCAAAAGAGCGAACGTTGAGCACGTCACAGCATCGGTCGTCGACCCGACGGGCAAATCAGTCGGTGTCGCGATTTCCTGTCTAGCCCCCTTTGAAAAAATATTCTGATTTTCCGAATCCGCAAATCAGTGTAGAAGTCTCGCCGTCCCGCTCCGTCGGAGGGGCGCTCGCGATCGTCACGAACGTGGGGCGGGATGCGGTGGACGCGGACGCGCTTTTGACGAACGGCGCGGATGCGGACGGCAAAACCGTGTGGTCCTGGCACCCCGATGCTGGTGTCAAGCCGGTGGAGTAATCCGCCGGTGATGGTGGCAAGAAAGCCCGGTCACCAGGGAGAGCGCGGTATAAGCCGTAAACCATTGCGTGGGGATGCCGGGCGTTGTCCGGTGAACTCGCTGTGAATACTCGTGTGCATTCCAACCACCACTTTCGCACACGAGGCTGCGGGTGCACTGGGCGCCCGGCATTCCCCACGCCCTCCTTGGGCGGAAGAATTTGGCATAGCCCGGACGCTTCGCGCCGCGGGGCGCGTCGTTGCGTTTGCAGGGGCTTGCAGGGACGGGGGGAGGGCGGGCCTGCTATTAGGTCAGTCCATCTGACCATCTTTTGGCATTGCGGTTTCGGGCATTTCTCGTTTAGAACGACAGCGGAGCGCGTCCTGGGCTAACCAACCGTCAACGGTTTTGACCGAGGATAGG
>Ga0302319_10023747_pt1 | contig 10943 bp, 9 predicted proteins | sample Bog_T0_2_FD_203319 | JGI IMG/M metagenome (GOLD analysis project Ga0302319, IMG submission 203319) | Peat permafrost microbial communities from Stordalen Mire near Abisko, Sweden - Bog_T0_2 | ecosystem: Environmental > Terrestrial > Soil > Wetlands > Peat | place: Sweden: Abisko, Stordalen Mire... | reverse complement strand
GATGCGGAAATACGGCTCGGACAAACCCGATCTGCGCAACCCGATCGAGATGCAGGATGTCTCCGAGCATTTTCGCGGCTCCGGCTTCAAGGTGTTCGCGCGGATGCTGGAGGACCCCAAAAACCAGGTCTGGGCCATTCCCGGACCCGGCGGCGGCTCGCGCGCGTTCTGTGACCGGATGAATTCCTGGGCGCAGGGCGAGGGCCAGCCCGGCCTTGGCTACATTCTGTGGCGCGAGGGCGGCGAGGGTGCCGGACCTTTAGCCAACAATATCGGCCCGGAGCGAACTGCGGCGATCCGCACGGAGCTTGGCCTGAAGGAGGGCGATGCGGCCTTCTTCGTCGCCGGCGATCCCGAAAAATTCTGGAAATTTGCCGGCTCGGCGCGCACCAGACTCGGCGAAGAGCTCAACCTGATCCAAAAGGACCGCTTCGAATTCTGCTGGATCGTCGATTTCCCGATGTTCGAGTGGAACGAGGAAGAAAAGAAGATCGACTTCTCGCACAATCCGTTCTCGATGCCGAACATGGAGCCGGATGCCTTCCTCGCGCTCGATTCGAACGATCATGAAACGATCAAGGCCATCAAGGCGATCCAGTATGACATCGTCTGTAACGGCATCGAGTTGTCCTCCGGCGCGATCCGTAACCATCGTCCCGACGTGATGAAGAAGGCGTTCGGCATTGCCGGTTATCCGGAGGAGGTTCTGGAAGCCAAGTTTGGCGGCATGCTGCGCGCGCTCTCGCTCGGCGCACCGCCGCATGGCGGCATCGCACCCGGCATCGACCGGATCGTGATGCTATTGTGTGGCGAAGAGAATTTGCGCGAGGTCGTGCTGTTCCCAATGAACCAGCGCGCCGAAGACCTCATGATGGGGGCGCCCTCCGAGGTGACGCCGAAGCAGTTGCGCGAGCTTCACATCCGGCTCAATCTGCCGCAAGGCTGAAGCCCAAAATCGAGGCCGAGGGGAGCCCGCGGGGGAAGCGTATGTCGTCCTATTCTGAAGACCTTACTTCCGCGGCGCTTGCCTATCACCGGCTGCCGCGGCCCGGCAAGCTCGAGATTCAGGCCATCAAGCCGCTCGCCAACCAGCGCGATCTGGCGCTGGCCTATTCGCCAGGGGTGGCGGCGGCCTGCACGGCCATTGCCGCCGATCCGGCTCAGGCGGCCTCGCTGACAATCCGGGCCAATCTGGTGGCGGTGGTTTCCAACGGCACAGCCGTGCTTGGGCTCGGCAATATCGGACCTTTGGCCTCGAAGCCGGTGATGGAAGGCAAGGCGGTCCTGTTCAAGAAGTTCGCCGGCATCGATGTGTTCGACATCGAGATTGCCGCCGACACCATCGAGCGCGTGGTGGAGACCGTGGCGGCGCTGGAGCCGACCTTCGGCGGCATCAATCTGGAAGACATCAAGGGACCGGAATGCTTCGAGATCGAGGCGCAGCTCAAGGCCCGGATGAAGATCCCGGTGTTCCACGACGATCAGCACGGCACCGCCATCATCGTCGGCGCCGCAATCACCAATGCGCTGCTGTTGAACGGCAAGAGGCTGGAAGACGTCAAGATCGTCGCCTCCGGGGCCGGCGCGGCGGCGATCGCCTGTCTCAATCTCCTGGTGTCGCTGGGCGCGCAGCGCAGGAATATCTGGGTCTGCGATATCGACGGGGTGGTGCATGAAGGCCGCAACACGCTGATGGACCGCTGGAAGGCGGTCTACGCGCAGAAGACCGACAAGCGGAAGCTGGCGGAGGTGATCGGCGGCGCCGACATTTTCCTGGGCCTGTCGGCGCCCAATGTGCTGACGCAGGACATGGTCAAGCAGATGGCGGACAAGCCATTGGTCATGGCGCTGGCCAATCCGAATCCGGAGATCATGCCGGACGAGGCGCGCAAGGCGCGGCCCGACGCCATGATCTGCACCGGCCGCTCCGACTTTCCCAACCAGGTCAACAACGTCCTGTGTTTTCCCTTCATCTTCCGCGGCGCGCTCGATGTCGGCGCAACCGCCATCAATGAGGAGATGAAGAAAGCTGCCGTCGACGCCATCGCGCAGCTGGCGCGCGATCCGCCGGTGGATGCCGTAGCCCAGGGATTCGACAGCGGCGAGACGCAAGGGTTCGGCCCGGGCTCGCTGATCCCGAGCCCGTTCGATCCCCGGCTGATCCTTCGCATTGCGCCGGCGGTGGCCAAGGCGGCGATGGCGTCGGGCGTGGCCTCCCGTCCGATCGCCAACTTCGAGGACTACAGCGCCCAGCTGGAGCGCTTCGCATTCCGCTCCGGCCTGGTCATGAAGCCGGTGTTCGCCAAGGCCAAGACCCAGGCGGTTCGCGTCATCTATGCGGAAGGCGAGGACGAACGCGTGCTGCACGCAACCCAGGTGGTGCTCGAGGAGAAGCTGGCGCGGCCGATCCTGGTCGGGCGCCCGTCGGTGGTCGAAGCGCGGATCAAGCGATTTGGCCTCGCCATCAGGGCCGGCCGCGATTTCGATCTCGTCAATCCCGAGGACGACCCGCGCTACCGGTCCTATGTGCAGTCCTACATCGACGTCGCCGGCCGCCATGGCGTCACCCCAGATGCCGCTCGCACGGTGGTTCGTACCAATGCGACCGTGATCGCAGGGCTTGCGGTGATCCGCGGCGAAGCCGACGCCCTGATCTGCGGCGTCGAGGGCCGCTATATGAGCCATCTGCGCCATGTGCGCGAGATTATCGGCTTTCTGCCGGGTGTCAGCGATTTTGCCGCCCTTGCCTTGATGATCACCAGCAAGGGTGCCTATTTCATCGCCGACACGCAGGTACGTCCGAATCCGAGCGCCGAGGAGCTTGCGGAGATGGCTGCGCTGGCGGCACTTCATGTGCAGCGCTTCAACCTGAAGCCCAAGATTGCGTTCGTTTCGCATTCCGACTTCGGCAGTTACGATACCGATTCATCCCGCAAGATGCGCCGCGCCACCGCGCTGTTGAAGCAGAGCCATCCGGAACTGGAGGCGGACGGCGAGATGCAGGGCGATACCGCGCTGTCCGAAGCCGCGCGAAAACTGATCCTGCCGCACTCGAAACTCGAGGGCGAGGCCAACATCCTGATCATGCCGAACCTCGATACGGCCAATGTTGCCTATCAGATGATCAAGGCGCTGGCCGACGCGCTTCCGGTGGGGCCGATCCTGATCGGACCCTCGCGGCCGGCGCACATCCTCACGCCATCGGTGACCGCGCGCGGCGTTCTCAACATGACGGCGATTGCCGCCGTCGAGGCCCAGGAGCGGGCGGGTCGCCAGCAGCCGAGCCTCTTTGGTTAGCGTGGCGCGGGATCATCTTGCTGGATCGGCGACGCGACGCGCGGCGCTACCGATGCTTCGAGGGTCAATCGTGTTTTATTTGGGAGTTCTACCCGGCGTTGCACTCAAATCCCGCAGCACAACACGATGAAGATGGCATCCATATGAAAGAATACCGGTATTGCACTTCATGAGGGGGCGGCCGATTTGACCGTTTGAAAACTGGGTACAGAGCGCCCATAATCCCACCGACATTAGCGATCCCCCGCATTTGCCGTATCCAATGAGGCCGACATGCCAGCATTTATTACTTTCGGGCGAGTTTTGTTCGCGGTGCTGTTTATCTATTCGGGGGCAACCAAGCTGTTCGGTATTCAGGCCACCTCGGAGTTTGTCGCAGCCAAGGTCGTCATCCCGGCCGTGTTGGCCCCTTATGCCTCGCAGCTGGAAACGATGACGGGCATGTCTACGCCGCAACTGCTCGCGCTTGCCGCCGGCATCCTCGAGGTCGTCAGCGGATTGATGATCGCCTTGAATTTCGGGGCGCGGTTCTTCGCCATCCTGCTGATCTTTTTTGTCGCGGTGGTCACCTTCTATTTTCACGACTTCTGGAATCAGCCGTCGCCCGATAACGCCAAGACCCTCGTTGACGCGTTGAAGAACCTCTCGATCATCGGTGCGTTGTTCATGATCGCGGGCTACGGCCGGACACCGCGAAACGAAGAACCAGTCTATGACGACGTGTAGCGCGCAGGAGATGCGCCCTCGAGCCAGTCCACACCCGCGATCGAGGTCGGGCTAGGCCGGCCGCCGCCACGGCGTTACGCGTACACCCTGGGCTTCGTCCAGGATCTCGGGCTCGCCTGCTTTCAGGCCATTTGCGGCGAGAAGCTGCTGCGGCGAGCGTTCGGGCACGCCGGGGAAACATGGCCGTCCGTCCGGCAGGCGGACCCGCGGGGCCTCCGAGAGCCAGAACGTATCGTAGCGGTCCATGAACATCCCGAACACACCGGGGCCGCCGATGATCGCGACCAGACCGGAACGAACCCCGGCGAAATCGCACGCGGCTTCGAACGAAGCGCCTTTGGGATTCCACAGCGTGGCTTTAGGATTGGACGGATCGGTCGTGACCGCCGGGACGCCGCCGGTCAGGATTATCCGTCTCCGCTTCGGCGAGTTGGGCTGGTCTTCATAGGAATTCCGGCCGTGCACGATCAGGTCGGCACGATCGAGTGCGGCTGAGAAGAACTGCTTGTCGCCCTCGAATTTCAACGTCTCCGGCATCGCGCCCGACGCGTCCGCTAGCATGCCGTCCGCCGACACGATGACATAGCCCTCGATACGCAACGCCGGCATCGCGCGTGCCAAATGCTATTCCGAAATCGTCTGCACCACGCTGGAGACCGGGCGCGAACTCACTGTCGGCAATTTGGTGTCCTTGAGGATTTCGTCGTCATACTGCGGAAGGGTTTGCAACGGATCCTTGGCGATCATCTTGACCACCTTGTAGCCGCCGGCCTTCAGCCGGTGCAGCAATTCGGGCAGCGCTTCCGCCGTGTGCTTGTGGAAGTCATGCAGCAGAATGATGCCTTTTCCCAGCTTGTCTAGCTTCTTCATCGTGACGTCGATCACCTGCTGTGCATTTCGCGCCTTGAAATCGAAGGAGTCGAGGTCGCAGGAGAACATCGCGACATTTCTGGTGCCGAGATAGGTCACCATTTCCGGCGGATGCTGCAGCGCCGGAAAACGGAAGAAGGGCGATGGAGCGGTGCCGCCCAACGCCCACTTCACCGCACTGAAGCCTTTTTCGATCTCTTCCTTGCGCTGGTCTTCGGTCAGCTTCTTGTTGGTAAGGGTGGCGTGCGACCAAGTGTGCGAGCCGACGGTGTGGCCGGCGGCCAGAACCTGCTTGAGAATTTCGGGATAATAGGTGGAGTGCTTGCCGATCGGAAAGAAGATGCCGGTCGTGCATTCGTCCGCCAGGGTTTTGAGCACCGAGGGCGTGTTGACCGGCCACGGACCGTCATCAAACGTCAGCACAACCTCGTGGTCACGCAGGAAATCAAGCTGCTTGAAATGCTCGAATCCGAATCCCGGTCCGCCCGTGGTATCGATTTCGACCACGCGGGCGATGCCAAGCGCATTGGGATTGGCGCAAGGCGCTTTCGGGGTGGCAGGTCCCGCCGCAGAAGTAGGAACCGGCGTTGCGGCCGGAGCCGCCTGCAGGGGTGCCGCCGGTGTCGCCGCCGCGCTGCTGGAGGTTGCGGTTTGCGACCAGGCGACGCCCGACGCAGATAGCGAAACCATGCCAGCAAAGATCAGTCCTGCCGCAATACGCATCTCGATTTTCCTTGATCTGATCCCTGCGGCCCGGGCTTTAGGAGCGGCCGGGGCCATTAGCGCCGCCGCGCATAATAGCCTAGTCACACACACACCGCCACGGCGGTTATCCCCGGCGCGGGATTTGGGTTCGAACCGGGTGGTCACCCCGGAAATTTACGGGTCAGCTCTCCGCGAGCGCCCGGGCGAGGGCGGTTTTGATGCGAGTATCGGTGGGTTCGACGCTGGAGGGGAATACGTCGGCGATCCCCCCGTTTCGGCCGATGAGGTATTTGTGAAAGTTCCAGCGTGGCACGTCCTTGGGCCGGATACCGGCGGCCCATTTGTAGAAAGGGTGTGCCTCGGAGCCGGTTACCGCGACCTTTGCCGTGATTGGAAAGGTGACGCCGTATTGATGCTGCGCGGTCTCTGCGATTTCTGCCGCGCCGCCGGGTTCCTGGCCGCCGAAATCGTTGGAGGGGACGCCGATCATCATCAGGCCGCGGTCGTGAAACTCGGTCCACAACTCCTGCAATCCCGCATATTGCGGGGTGTAGCCGCACAGGGAGGCGGTGTTGACCACCAGCAGTGGCCGGCCCTCAAAATCGGCGAGCCGGATATCGTCGCCCGCCAGCGCCTGAAACGAAAAAGCATAGGCCGTGATCCGGCTCATCGCGGCCTGCGCCAGCACGCCGCGAGACGCGACCGGACTGGCTATCGCGGCGAGCGCCAGAGTTAAGATTTTCCTGCGTTCGATCATGCAAGATCCCCTCTCATTCCGGCCTCGAGGATAGCCCAACAATGCGGCGACGGCTTGTCAACAAGCCGTTATGGCCGCACGGATCGGGGACCGCACCATGGCAGCGGCAGCAGCGGCAAATAATAGGGTTGCCACTCGCAGATCGGTTCAGGGCCGCGGCGCATGAAAGCATATTTGATCGGCTCGGCCTGTCCGATGGCGATATGCAGGCCGAACAGAACAAGGGCGACCGGATAGGTCCATTTGCGCAGGCGCAGATCGCTCAACCGGTCGAGCAGGACAGCTCCGGCCAGGATGATCAATGGATCGGTGAAGATGAAATACTCGGCCTTAAGCCCCCGCCGCACGCCCAACGCGTCGATGCCGATTGCGGCCAGCAGCAGCGCGAGCGCCTGGACCGCAGTCTGTCTTTCGCCGCGCCGCCATGCGTAGATGATGCCGGGGACGATCAGCCAGGTCAGGAACACAGTCGGGCGTGGCGAGGAGTGCAGCACGAAGCTATAGCGCGCCAGAACCGATGCGAGACCCCGCAACAGCAGCAGTAAAATGCCCGATAGGTTCGACCCGTTGGCCACATCTGAGGTGTTGGCATCGGCAAAGGTCAGCATTTTCTCGAGCGGATTGAGCACCGCGATCACGTTGCCGGCGTTGTATGCGATGTCCAGCGCCGTCAGCGCGATCAAGCCGCCGGCAGCCACCGCCGCCATCGACGCCAGCGTCTCGCTGGCGCTGACACGCCACAGCACGGCAAAGCCGACCATGCATCCGCCGATCAGGACCACAAGCGCAGCCTGATAGATGCCGAAACGGCCGAACAACAGCGGTTGCAATGGCGCCGCCTCCAGCACGGTGCGGTCAAAGCCGGTGGCGATCAGCGGCCACGCCGCCCATGCCGCTACTGCCGCCACCAGCGCAGCCAGGCCCGCGGTCATCCAGCCGGCCACTCCCCGGTTCCAGAATGCAACGCTCGCGCCGCCCGTTGCTCCAAACGGAAGCAGCAGCGGCGGCAGCAGGCCGATCAGCAAGATCGCCTGCACCTTGTTTTCAAGACCGAGCACACATAACCCGGCCGCGACAGCCATTGCGAGAGGGCGCGCGATATGGGCGCGGCGTCCGGCCGATATCAGGATCATCAGCGCAAAGATCACGGCGCAGGCCGCGAGCAGTTCGCTGCGCATGATTCGCGAATGCACGGCGATGCCGCCGGATAATGCAAAGGTAACGGCGGCAATCAGCGCGACGCGCCAGTCCTGCACGATACGACGAACCAGGGCCGCGAAGACCATCACGCAGCAGGTCGCGCTCAGCAAGGCGACCAGGCGACCGGCGCGAACGGCGCTGGTCATGGCGGCATCGAATGCCGCGCTGTCGCCGGGCGCTGGCATGGCGGATAGTTTCCAGGCATCGAGCAGGCCGAGCGTGTGCAGCAGCCGAAACCAGAATTGCGTCGTCAGGAAGGTCAGATAGGCGGGGTGATCGAAATATTGCTGCGGCTTGCCGTCGTTGAGCAGAAACGAATTGTAGACCACGATGAAATCCATATCGGCGTTGCGCCAGTAAATCAGCGCGTAGCCGAACAGAAAAAACGACACTGCGATGCCGGCCATGATCGCCGCCAGGCCTCCACGCCAGCCGAGCAAGGTCAGCCGGTCGAAGGCGTCGGTTGCAGGAGCAAGCGGCGGCTCGCTGAGCGCGGAAGGTCTGAAAAACCGGTTCATGGCGGCGGCCTTTTAGCCCGGTCTCGGGCGCAAAGCGACCGGCGGCGAAGGGCGCGACCGACTAACGCAGCGAAACGATGAAATCGGTGCCTTCACCGGTCTCGCCGGAATTGATGCCCTGATCGGAAACGATGATCGAGCCGCCCGTCGAGAGCGCCTCGTTAATGCGCGCCATCGCATCGGCGGGGATGGCGAGGCGATCGAGCGCTTCGGCCGGGCTGTCCGGCACCGGCATTTCCTTGATCTCGACGGCGCCCGCGCCCTTGCGCCCGCGCGAGCCATGCTCGGTCTCGTCGCGCTGTCCGGCGTGTCGCGTCAGCATCGGAAGCGAAACCACCGACCAGTGTACAACGTTGGCGTCATCCTTGTCGATCTGCGCTGTAAACACGTGTGTGCCCAAAGGCCGCTCGCTGGGCGCGATCGTCACCGGCACGTCGAACAAGGGCTCGAAATTCTGACGCACATAAAGTTTGGAGTCTTTGCGGCTAATGAACACGGCGATCTGTCCGCTACGCTTCGGCGCAGGTGCCATCGCCGGATTGATTTTCGAGGCCGCCGGCTTGCCGGCCGCCGGAGGCGCGTCAGGTTTTGGTGTTTCGGTCGTGGCCTCGGCCGGCTTGATTTCGAGCTTGGGCTGAGCGCCCGATTGATCGCTGCCGATGGCCTCGTTTCCGCCGGGTTGCGAGGCGGCCACAGCCGCATCCGGCTTCTGGCTCGAATTGTCCAGCGTATCGATCGCGACCAGCCTCGTGCCGACCGTCGCGGCTTCGGATTCGGGCGGCCCGGATCTTCCACCCGCGTTCATGGCATCGGCGGCCATCAGCGAGACGGCATCCTCGCTGACCGATGGCACCCCGCCGGTTCGGGCGGAAGTCGACCCCGACAGCGAGCCGTTGAAGCTCGATGGTGACGCGTCGGCCACCTTGATGCCGTCGCTCTGTCCGACCGTAGCTCGCAGTTCCAGCTTGGCGACGGAAATGGCCGGCTTGGCTGCCGCCCCAGCGTCGACGGCCTCTTCGGACGGCAGGGCAGGCGATCGATCCGGCGGCGGCTCGGCGGCCGCGGTCGGCTGCGGCACGACCTTCAGGCCCGCCAGCAGGGGATGCGAGAAGCTGGCCGGGGTCATCTCGCCGGGCGTGACGAGGACCCGCGCGCCCATCTTGGTCCAGTTCCACATCTTGACCGCGAATGCCATTGGCATGCGGATGCAGCCATGTGACGCCGGGTAGCCGGGCAGTACGCCGGCGTGGATGGCGATGCCCGACCAAGTGATGCGCTGCATATACGGCATCGGCGCGCCGCTATAGATGTTGGAATGGTGCAGCTTTTGCTTTTGGATGACGCTGAACACACCCATCGGGGTCAAATGACCCGGCATGCCCGTGGAAATCGGAGTTTCTGCGAAAAATCCGTTGGCGTCATAAACACGCAGTTTTTGGTTCTGGATCGAGATCGCGATAATCAGCGGCCCCTGCGGTTTGGCTGCTTCCGCCTGGATCCTGTTCGCCTGGTGAAGGCGGTCCTTTTGCCCTCGATGGTGGGCGGCCTGAGCCTCGGCCGTGGCACTCAGTGCACCGGCTGCCGTCAGAATGGCCAAACGCCACAGTTTTCCAGCAGCAAGAACCCTGCGTCCGCCATCGCTTGTCATTCCCGAATCCCCAGCCATTGATGTGTAGTGTCGCAGACGCCGAACGCGTTCACCAGCGGAAGGCTTTTTAATGTCTGCGGTTTCGGCGCAAGCTTAGCCGAAAAGCCTCACCGGAGGTTTAAGAGGCCGGACGGCACCCGTTCGATAGTACCTGTATCGGCAGTCGTCATCGAGCCTTCCCCGCAGCCTGCGACCGGCCTTCCCTTGGGGTGTCCTGGCACCTAGATGGGGGGCTCGCCGAAGGAGTTCGCCATGACATGCCTGCCCGCCAGTCGAAATGACACGAAATGGAGCTCTCTGATAGTGTTGGTGCTGGCTTGGGCGCTATGGCCAGGATCGGTGGCCATCGCTGTCGATGAGCCCGACCTGATCTTCCGCCGCTCTACCGTCTTCAAGTTTATGAGTCCCAAAGACAAGCTAGCGACATATGGCGTCGACGACCCGGAGATCGAAGGCGTGGCCTGTCATTTCACGGTGCCTGAAAAGGGCGGCTTCAAAGGCTGGCTTGGGCTGGCCGAGGAAGTCTCGGACATTTCACTGGCATGCCGGCAGATCGGTCCGATCCATTTCAAGGGCAAGCTGGAGCAGGGTGAAGATATGTTCCGGCAGCGGCGTTCGCTGTTCTTCAAGAAGATGCAGATCGTCCGCGGCTGCGACGCCAAACGAAACGTGCTGGTCTATATGGTTTATTCGGACAAGCTGATCGACGGATCGCCGAAGAATTCGACCTCCTCGGTACCGATCATGCCCTGGGGCGCCGGCGATTCCCTGGTTCAGAAATGTGGCGAGTTCATCCAGTGAAGCATTTCTCAATCAAGACATTTAACTCAGGGGCGCGCGACAGGACGGACCCAGGGTTCGGTCCTGGCTTTGGGGTGGCGGCAACCCACCAATTGTACCAGCTTTTGCGGTGCCGATTCAGGGCCGTTGTTGTAGCGCTGTTGCGACATGGCACCGCAGATGTCTCGCGGTTCCGTCTTTGGCCGCTCGATCCGCGGCTCGCGTGCGCTGTAATTTGCAGGCGGGCTGGCGAAGGTCGGCGGCCTTGATTTGCGAGCGGGGGTATTGTTGTTCACAACCAATTCGCCATCGGCCATGACGGCGATCCCTTGTTGAAGCTGGATCACGACACCTACTTTTTTTAAGAGTTGAAATTGAAACGGCTCAAACGATCCGCCGCCGTCGATGCGTGAGGCTCACGCGGGCCGGCGAGCACCTCTGC
>Ga0302319_10023746_pt1 | contig 10943 bp, 8 predicted proteins | sample Bog_T0_2_FD_203319 | JGI IMG/M metagenome (GOLD analysis project Ga0302319, IMG submission 203319) | Peat permafrost microbial communities from Stordalen Mire near Abisko, Sweden - Bog_T0_2 | ecosystem: Environmental > Terrestrial > Soil > Wetlands > Peat | place: Sweden: Abisko, Stordalen Mire... | reverse complement strand
GCCCCGGGCTGAAAAGTGAGAGAATAGCGGAATGGCATTAGTCCCCATGGTGGTCGAGCAGACGAGCCGAGGCGAGCGCGCCTACGACATTTATTCGCGTCTGCTCCGCGATAACATCATCTTTCTGGGAACACCGATCGACGACCAGATTGCCAACCTCATCGTTGCGCAAATGCTGTTTCTGTCAGGCGAGGACCCGGAAAAAGATATTCAGCTCTACATCAATTCGCCGGGCGGCTCCATCACCGCCGGGCTTGCCATCTACGACACCATGCAGTTCATCAAGAACAATGTGGTCACCTACTGCATTGGGCAGGCGGCCAGCATGGGCGCTTTCCTGCTTCTTTCCGGTACCAAGGGCAAGCGGTTTGCTTTGCCCAACTCGCGCATCCTCATTCACCAGCCCTCAATGGGCGGGTTAAGCGGTCAGGCTACCGACATTGATATTCATGCCCGGGAAATCCTCCGTATACGCGAAATCACCAACACGCTGATGGCCAAGCACACCGGCCAAAGCCTCGACCGGATCGAACGCGATGTGGAGCGGGACTTTATCATGACTGCTCACCAGGCCAAAGAATACGGCATCATCGACGAAATCATAGACCGGCCACGCACGTAATGCTCGCTTTTCCCTGGAGGTTGTAGTGGTGATGAAACGCACGGGACCCGAAGACACGCTACGCTGCTCGTTCTGCCATAAATCGCAGGATGCAGTGGCCAAACTCATCTCCTCACCGAGCGATTACCCGCGCGCGTACATCTGCGATGAATGCGTTGGGGTATGCAACTCGATCCTTGAGGATGACTGCGGCGAAGCCCACCCTACGACCTCCGCAGTTCATTTGCCCAAGCCGCAGGAGGTGAAAGCCTTTCTCGACGAGTATGTCATCGGCCAGGACCAGACCAAGAAAAAGCTCGCAGTCGCCGTCTACAACCATTACAAGCGCATCCAGATGAATCACGCGCGCAACAACGAGATTGAGCTGTCGAAGTCGAATATTCTGCTCATCGGCCCTACCGGCTCGGGCAAGACTCTGCTGGCGCAGACCTTGGCCAAGATGCTCGATGTGCCGTTTGCGATTGTGGACGCGACTACGCTCACCGAAGCCGGCTACGTCGGCGAAGATGTTGAAAACATTATCCTCAAGCTGCTGCAAGCCGCGGACGGCGATGTCGCCAAGGCGCAGACGGGGATCATCTATATCGACGAGATCGACAAGATCGGGCGCAAGGACGAAAACCCGTCGATCACCCGCGATGTTTCGGGCGAAGGCGTGCAGCAGGCGCTGCTGAAGATTCTGGAAGGCACGGTCGCCAATGTTCCGCCGCAGGGTGGACGCAAGCATCCGCACCAGGAATTTACGGCGATCGACACGACGAACATCCTATTTATCTGCGGCGGAGCCTTCGTCGGCATCGAAAAGATTGTCGGCCGCCGTGTCGGCAAGAAGGCATTGGGCTTCAAGGCCATCAGCGACAGCGATCCGGAAGGCACGATCGCCATCCGCAGCCAGCGCGACACCGAACTGCTGCGCCAGACCGAGCCTCAAGACCTGATCAAGTTCGGCCTGATTCCCGAGTTCGTCGGCCGCCTTCCCGTCATGGGAATTCTGGACGAATTGGACGAAGTGGCTTTGGTGGAGATTCTGACCAAGCCTAAAAACGCCATCCTCAAGCAGTACCAGCGGCTCTTTGAATACGAGAATGTGCATCTGCACTTCACTCAGGATGCCGCCTGCGCGGTAGCTCGCGAAGCCCTGCACCGCAAAGTGGGCGCACGCGGTCTGCGCATGATTCTCGAAGAGCTGATGCTGGATCTGATGTATCACTTGCCGAGCAACAAACGAGTGCGGGATCTGGAAATTACGAAGGATATGGTGGAGCGGCGCGATCTATCGCTTTCGCTTCTGGAGAAGGCTGGCTGATCCGCGCCAGCTTCCCTAAATGGACCTTGATCGAAAGCCTGCCGGCAAACGGCAGGCTTTTTTCTTGCCTCGAACCGGATAATTGCTTCGCCCTGAAAGGGATTTCTTGACTTTCTACCCCTGCTGAAAGTAATTTTCTCCAATTACGAAATTGCCGGTTGTTCGAACGTCGCATGCTGAACTGCATCCCCGCCGCCTTTCCTCGCACATCTTTGAATCACCTCCCATTCAAGCGGGTTTCGACACGCAGCTTTGACCTGCCAGACTGACGGAAGTTGACTTTCGAGCGTCCCGAAATTCTGTCTCATGGAGTTTCACCGAAGTCACGTACGGTCTTCGATGACCGCATCTTCCGCAATTCCACATTGAGTTTTCCTAACTCCACTTCGAACCTAGAAAGGTGTATCGATGAATTCTCTTATCACTCCGTTGACTCGCCCGTCGAACTCCATTCGACCGCATCGACCCTTCACCACGCTGTCCGCCCTTGCACTTGGCGTCGCTCTTCTTGCTGTGGCGCTGCCGGCGTGGGGCCAGGCCCCACTCCTCCACCACTCCCAGGCCAAGCGCACCGCGGTTGTACCCGCAGCGAGCAAAGCCAATGTTGGCGACACAGGAGTGCGCATGCACGCCAATGTTCGCTATATGGGCGGCTTTTCTCCCGAGGAGCTGCCGCCCTACAGCGGATACGGCTATGAGACGCCAGCCTCGCTTGCCTGCCTCTATGGGCTGGCGCCGCACACGCCGGGGTGCAATCCAAACGTGACGGTGAAGGACTCCACCGCGGGAAGCCAGACAATCGCCGTCGTAGATGCCTATGACGACCCCAATGCCGCCGCCGACCTGGCCTATTTCTCGTCACAGTTCGGCCTGCCGTATTCGAACTCGAAGTTCAAGGTGGTTTATGCGCAGGGTTCTCAACCCGCGGAAGATCCGACAGGCGGCTGGGAACTGGAGGAGGCCCTGGATATTGAGTACTCCCACGCCATGGCGCCCAACGCGACCATCTACCTGGTGGAAGCGGCGAGCAACTATGACAGCGACCTGTTTCCGGCGATCGAGGTCGCAAGCAACTTGGTCGTTTGCGGGATGACGACCACGTGCCCGGCCGGCAGCAAGGGCAAAGGCGAAGTTTCGATGAGCTTCGCAGGCGGAGAATTTGCGCAGGAAGCCAGCCTCGACTCGTTTTTCACAACTCCCGGAGTAGTTTACTTGGCGGCATCGGGAGACTCGCCGGGTGTCACCTATCCCTGTGCCTCGCCGAACGTGATCTGCGCAGGCGGCACAACGGATTCGCGAAGCCTCGAGAATGGAAACCTCATCGCGCAAATCACGTGGACCGAGGCGGGCGGCGGCATCAGCAGCTACGAGCCGATTCCCAAATATCAGTCTCAGAATCCCTTCATCGCACATCAACTCCAGGGATACCGCGGCGTCCCTGACCTGGCAGCTCTCGCCAATCTCGATACAGGGGTCTGGCTCTGGGACACCTTTCCCACGGACGGCGGAGAAACGGGCTGGTTCATCGCCGGTGGCACAAGCCTGGCCACTCCGCTTCTGGCCGGAATCATCAACTCGGCGGGTGACTTTGCTGCTTCCAGCACAGCCGAATTAACGAAGCTCTACTCCAGCCGTGGATTCTCTGACTGGGGAAGCTCTACCGACGACAGGGGAGGCTTTACCGACATTGTCTATGGCTCGTGCAACTACTACGCCAGTTCGTATGCGGTTCCCGGATGGGATCAATGCACGGGTTTGGGGAGCCCGGACCACTTACGATAGCTACCTCAACCGCCATTTCAACCCTCCGATCGCCTCGCGGCTCATCACAAACTGCGAGGCGATTCCGCTTTTACACGGCCGCATCGACAGGTATCGCCAGATCCCGAAGATTTTTCCACCGCTAATCCCGAATAAGCACTCCTGCTCAGACTCCTGCGTTTTCATCGTCCACGGAGATTACAATCGTAAGAAGACGTTTACGACGAAACTGTAGACACAAGACAGTTTGCAGCATCCAATGATTGAACAGGAATTTCCAAGAGGACTTGCATGACTACTACCCCGCGGGAAAAAAACGAACCACGCAAACTGCCCATGATGCCAATCCGGGACATGGTGATCTTCCCGTACATGGTCACCCCGTTCGTGGTGGGCCGTGAATCCAGCGTCCGTTCGCTCGAAGAGGCGCTCAATGGCGACCGCAAGATCTTTCTCGCGACCCAGCACGACGCCAGCGTGGATGAGCCTAAAGCCAAGGAAATCTATCAGGTAGGGACGATCTGCAACATCGTGCAGTCGGTCAAGATGCCGGATGGCAATATTAAAGTGCTCGTCGAAGGCGTGGAGCGTGCCAAGTCTACGGAAGTCACCGATTCCGACGGTTTTTTCGTCGCCACGGTGCGCAAGGGCAAATCCAATTTCGAGATGTCGCCGGGCGTGGAAGCGCTGATGCAGCGCGTGACGACGTTGTTTGAGAGCTACGTCAAACTGCAGCAATCGCTGAACTACGAGACCATGATCGCCAGTGTGCGCATGGATGAGCCGGCCAAGCTCTCGGACGTAATCGCGGCAAATCTCCAGCTTCCAATCGAAGAAAAGCAGGAATTGCTCGGGATTTTCGACCCCGCTGCGCGTTTGGCCCGTATTGCCGATGTTCTCGATGTGGAAATCGAGAAGCTCGATCTCGACCGCAATGTGCAGTCGCGCGTGAAGCGCCAGATGGAGCGAGCGCAGAAAGAGTACTACCTCAACGAAAAGATCAAGGCTATCCAGAAGGAGCTGGGCCGCGGCGAAAAGAGCGAGTTCGACGAGCTGCGCAAAAAGATCGAGACTTCCGGCATGCCCAAGGACGTGATGGAGAAGGCTACGCAGGAGTTGGCCAAGCTCGAAGCGATGCCGCCAATGTCGGCTGAATCGACGGTGAGCCGCAACTATCTGGATTGGCTGCTGGCCGTGCCGTGGAAGAAGCGGTCCAAGGAAACCCGCAGCGTGGACCGCGCCGAAAAGGTGCTGAACGAAGACCACTATGGCCTGGAAAAGATCAAAGAACGCATTCTGGAGTTTTTGGCTGTACGCCAGCTGGTTAAGAATCCCAAAGGGTCGATTCTGTGCTTTGCCGGGCCTCCGGGCGTGGGAAAAACGTCGCTGGGCATGTCGATCGCCAAAGCCACTGGGCGCAAATTCGTCAGGCTTTCCCTGGGTGGAGTGCGCGACGAGGCAGAAATCCGTGGCCATCGCCGTACCTATATCGGAGCGCTGCCGGGGCAAATCATTCAGGCCATGAAAAAGGCCGGGACCAAGAATCCCGTCTTCCTGCTCGACGAAGTGGATAAGATGGCAAACGACTTCCGCGGCGACCCGGCATCGGCGCTGCTGGAAGTGCTTGATCCTGAACAAAATACGACTTTTCAGGACCACTATCTCGACGTGGATTACGATCTCTCGGAAGTGCTGTTTGTGGCCACGGCGAACGTGCTGCACACGATTCCCGCGCCGCTGCAGGACCGCATGGAGATCCTGCGGCTGCACGGCTACACGGAAGTGGAAAAACTGGAAATCGCCAGGAATTACCTGCTCAAGAAGCAGCGCGAAGCGACCGGGCTGACGGAAGCGAACATTACCTTTGAGGACGCGGCAATCGTCGCCGTGATTCGCGATTACACGCGGGAAGCCGGCGTGCGCAATCTCGAACGCGAGATCGGCAATGTCTGCCGCAAGGTTGCGCGCCGAGTGGTGAAGCACGGTCTGAAGCACAAAGAAGAGATCACGGCGGCCAATATCGGAGAATTTCTCGGCGTGGCCCGCTTCCGCGATTCGGAGGTTCATGACAGCCCGGAAGTCGGCCTCGTCACGGGGCTTGCCTGGACGGAAGTCGGCGGCAGCATTCTCACTACGGAAGTACAGGTGCTCGACGGCAAGGGCAAGCTCACCATCACCGGCCAGCTCGGCGACGTGATGCAGGAGTCGGCTCAGGCGGCGCTCAGCTACATACGCGGCCGGGCCAATGCGCTGGGATTGCCGCGCGACTTCTACCGCAATATCGACATCCATCTGCATGTGCCGGAGGGCGCGATCCCCAAGGACGGTCCCTCGGCGGGCATTACCATCGCGACGGCCATGGCCTCGGCGCTGGCCAAGATTCCCGTGCGGCGCGATATTGCGATGACCGGAGAAATCACGCTGCGCGGCAAGGTGCTGCCGATTGGCGGACTCAAAGAAAAACTGCTGGCTGCTCAGCGCGCGGGGGTCTTTGAAGTGATCCTCTGCAAGGCAAATGAGAAGGACACGATCGACCTGCCGGAAGCGTTGAAGAAAGCGATGAAGCTGCATTTCGTCGATCAGATGGACGAAGTTTTGAAGATCGCCCTGCAATCTCCGCTGAAGGCATTCGATGAATCGGAGGCCGTGGCTATGGCCAGCATTCCGCCGAGCGAGTTGACCCCCGGCCCGACCGCGCGTCAGTAATTCCGAGAAGCAAGTTGCTCCACCTTGGCCACGTCTTGGTTTTTGTGGCTGAGGTGGGAGCAGCGATCTCGCCTGCCAGACTTGCCGCTACCCAAATTCACGCAGAGACCGACCAATGCTTGATTTCCGCGCCTGGATCATTGCCGGAGTGCTCGTCGTGGCAGCCGCCGGAGCGTACCTGATCTGGCTCACACGCGCGCATGTTCAGTACACGGCCCGGTCGCTGTCGGCAGCGCCGCATCCAGCAAATGAGCCCGCCAAGCCGGCGACAAAATCCCTGCATGTGGACGGCTGCAAAGAGGACTTCATCGTCAGTCCGGGTGAGATTGTCGAGCCGCGCGTTGTTCCCGGCGCCGACCCGCGTACTACGATCGACCATTTCCGTGCCGCCTACGGGCCGGAGGCGAAGCAGCCGCAGCCAGGAGTCTTCGACTGGCATACAGAGGCCTTTGAAATGCAGGCCGTGGAACCGGCTCCGAACCAAAACGCCAGCCTGCAGATCTCGCTCAACAGCGGCCATATTGTCGAATCGCTGGACGGGATTGAGCTGGGTCTGGACTCTTTCGGGACCATTCTGCGCAAGATGCGCGACCGCAAGGTGGAGATCCATGAGCGCATTCGCCATGCGGATGGGCACTGGATTTTCACGCTCACCATGTATTCGGCGTGCGGGCGCAAGTTTCGCAGCGAATACGCGCGCAGCCTGCCGGACGACCCGGAAACGAGCCTTCTGATCAACCGGCGCATTACCGGCGGGAACGGGCAGACCGGGCTCATTCGCTCCGATGTTTTTATGAATAAGGTCGTCTACGACTACACGATGGTGCCGTCGAATGGCTCGGACGATGATCCGGACGCCGGCGAACCATCCGAGCATGACTAAGTCCAGCGCGACTCCCCCGGTACAATCAAACCAATGTCCTACTGGTACCGGCGCGTCTTCGTGCTTGCGCTTCCGCTCATCCTTTCGAACCTGACCCAGCCGCTGCTCTCGACTGTGGATACCATCCTGTCGGGGCATTTGCCGGGTGCTGCGGCGCTCGGCGGCGTGGCTATGGGCGGCATCTTTTTCAACTCCATTTACTGGACTTTTGGCTTTCTGCGCATGGCGACTACCGGCCTCGTGGCTCAGTCTCATGGAGCGGAGGACGAAGACCAGTTGATGCACCACTTCGGGCGCGCGTTTCTGACGGCGATGCTGATTGGCGCGGCGATTCTGCTGGTTCAGGCGCCGTTGATTTCGCTGGCGCTGCATCTGCTGGGAGCCAGCCCGGAGGCGCGGGCCAATGCGCAGATCTATTGCGGCATTCGCATCTGGTCGGCGCCGGCTTCGCTCGCCAATTACACGATTCTCGGCTATCTGCTGGGCCGTCAGCGCGCCCGTATTGCGCTGGTGTTGCAGGCGGCGATCAATGTGGTCAATGTGCTGGTGGCGCTGGGGCTGGTGCTGGGGCTGCATTGGGGCGTGGCCGGGATTGCCACGGCTACGCTTGCGGCCGAGTGGACGGGATGCCTGATTGGCCTTGCGATCATGCTGACCAGCGGCGTTCATCCGCGCCGTGTGCGCTGGAGCGAGCTGGTGCATGGGCCGAGCCTGCGGCATCTTTTCGCGCTCAACCGGGATATTCTGCTGCGGACGCTGAGCCTGGTGGGGGCGTATGCGTGGTTTACCCGCTCGGGAGCGCGGATGGGCGACGCGATTCTGGCGGCAAACGCTGTGCTTTTGAATTTTCACATGATAGCTGCGTACGGGCTGGATGGCTTTGCCAATGCCACGGAGGCGCTGGTGGGGCAGGCGATCGGCTCTGGGCGGCGGGCCGATTATCGCTCGATCCTGAAGGCTTCGTTTGCGGCGGCGTTTGCCGTTTCGGCGATGATCTCGCTGATTTATTGGGGATTTGGGACGAGGATCATTGCGATTTTCACCAATCAGGAGCCGATTCGCCGGCTGGCGGCCGGGTTTCTGCCGTGGATTGTGGCCATGCCGATTGTCTCGGTGTGGAATTTCCAATTGGATGGCGTCTTCATTGGCGCAACACGTGCTCCGGAACTGCGCGACAGCATGCTGATTTCGTTTCTTGGGTTTCTGGGGTTGGCCGTGGTGCTGCAGGCGCGTTTTGGGGATAACGGGTTGTGGTGCGCGATGCTGGCCTTTATGGCTCTACGGGCTTTCACGCTGGGTATGCGTTTGCCGGGTGTGGAGCGGCGGTCATTTGTCTAAAACGAATTTCCGCTAGACTTCCTGCGCCAGTTCCGGGGTCACTCCAGTGGCCAATTCCGAGCCCAAGAGAAACGGTGCAGTTCCCGGTTCCTGGTCTTTGTATTGCAGCTGATAGAGCTTCCAATAGATGCCGCGCTGGGTGAGCAGCTCCTGGTGGCTGCCGAACTCGCGCAACTGCCCTTTGTGCATCACCAGAATCACGTCGGCGCGCTGAACCGTGGAGAGACGATGCGCGATAAGGACGCTGGTGCGCCCCTCGACCATGCGCTCCAGAGCTAAGCGGATCTTGTGCTCGGTTTCCGTGTCGACGCTGGATGTAGCTTCGTCGAGGATGAGAATGCGCGGATCGTAGGCCAGGGCGCGGGCGAAGTTGATGAGCTGCTTCTGGCCGGTGGAAAGCGATGCGCCGCGCTCGAGCACCGGTTCGTTGAAGCCTGCAGCAAGGCTCTCGATGAAGTCGAGCACATTCACGTCGCGCGCGGCTTCGACCATGCGGGCTTCGGTAATCTCATCCGCTCCGAGGCGGATGTTTTCGGCGATGGTGCCTGTGAAGAGGAATGGGTCTTGCAGGACGACGGCGAAGTGCCGGCGGAGTTCGCCGAGATCCATCTCGCGCAGGTCTACGCCGTCCAGCAGAACCGCCCCGCGCGTGACGTCGTAAAAGCGCATCATCAGACCGGTGAGGGTGGTCTTCCCTGCCCCGGTGTGGCCTACGATGGCTACTGTCTGGCCCGGTTCGACGATGAAGGAAACATCCTTCAGAATCCATTCGATATCTGTCAGCGCGCTCAACTCCGCCGGCTCGGCCTTCGCTACTAGCTGCTCCTGCTCGGCGGTAAGTTTCTGATAGGTGAACCAGACATGCCGGAACTCGATGCGGTTGCTGCCGTCGCCGAGCTGTGTCTTCGCGGGGGTTACGATCTCGGATGGCGTGTCGAGGAGCTTGAAGATGCGTTCGCAGGCTGCCATTGCTGCCTGCAGTATGTTGAACTTTTCGCTGAGGTCGTTGATGGGGCGGAAGAATCGCTGGGAATACTGGATGAACGCCGACAGCATTCCGATGGTCACAGCGCCGGCCATGACGCCGAAGCCGCCGCGCCAGATGATGAGCGCGATGGCGATCGACGAGAGAATTTCGACCGCTGGGTAGTAAAGCGCGTAGGCAAAGACGGTGTCTTTGAATGCGATCATATGCTGCTCGTTGACCGCACGGAAGTCAGTATAGGCGCGTTCTTCGCGATTGAATAACTGCACCACGGACATGCCGCTGACATGCTCCTGGGTGAAGCTGTTGATGCGTGCGATGGCTCCGCGAACGCGGCGGTAACTCTCGCGCACGGATTTGCGAAAGAGATGCGTGACTACGACGATCAACGGCAGGACACTGAAGGTGAGCAGCGCCAGCTTCCAGTTCATGCCAAGCATGACAACGACCATCACGGTGAGCGCGAAGATGTCGTCAATCATGGAGAGGACGCCGGAGGTGAACATTTCGTTGATCGCGTCTACGTCTGAGGTGAGGCGCGTGACCAGGCGGCCCACCGCGTGGTTGTCAAAGAAGCCGATGTGCATGCGCTGCATGTGGCGGAAGATTTCGCGGCGCATGTCGAACATGACCTTCTGGCCAGTCCATTGCATCAGGTAGGTCTGAATGAATTCGAAGGCATAGGCCAGCAGGAGTGCTGCGAGATACAGCCCGGCGAGTTCCCCGAGCCCGGTATACGGGTCGTCCGAAAGCCGTTTTGCGAGCCAGTTGGTGGGCGCGCCGCCATCTAAAACCGTCGCTTTGGCAGTGAGATACCGGTCGAGGCCGACCTTGACTAGATAGGGACCGACGACATCCGAAGCTGCTTTGAGGATGACGGCAGTGACCGAGACAGCCGCCTGCCAGCGGTAAGGCGAGAGGTACCGCGCAAGGCGCGTCATCAGCCTGCTGTCGTAGACCTTGCCGCTTACCTCGTCCTCAGATTTTTTCGGCTTCTCTTTCTCGTCTGCCATGCCAATTCCATTGTACGGGGGAATGAACCGGGGCATTCGTGAGTTGAAGCAGAGGCCAAACCGCAGCCAGGGCACCTCCCTAGTGAAGTGACTCGACCAGCGCTACTGCCTTGGTCAGCCGGGCTTCGCGAGGTTGCTTGCCTTTGACCTCAGCCGGCGTGTAGATGTGCTCGATGCGTTCGACTCGGTAGGCGCCTGGAACGAATCGGGCGTCGCAGCCTACGCCGTCTCCTGGCAAGAGAACCACATCTCCAGGCTGAGGGAGCGAGTGCAGGGTCTCCAGTGGAATCAGGTTGATGCAGGTGCCGTCCGCAACGATAAATTCCAGG
>Ga0302319_10023744_pt1 | contig 10943 bp, 10 predicted proteins | sample Bog_T0_2_FD_203319 | JGI IMG/M metagenome (GOLD analysis project Ga0302319, IMG submission 203319) | Peat permafrost microbial communities from Stordalen Mire near Abisko, Sweden - Bog_T0_2 | ecosystem: Environmental > Terrestrial > Soil > Wetlands > Peat | place: Sweden: Abisko, Stordalen Mire... | reverse complement strand
GCCGTACACGAAGACGTGACCCGTTTCCGTGTCCTGATTCGTCGGCGTGATGAACCCCTCGAACTGGAAGTCCACGTCGCGATGGATGAAGATCCGTTCGTGATCCAGGTTGTGGAAGTTCATCGTGTTGGACGGCTGCGCGCTGTCGTCTACCAGCGGGCACCCCTGGAAGGCGATGTTCTCGAACCCGAGATTCGCGATCTCGGACGATACGAACATCTCCTGCGGAGTGAGCAACTGCCAGAACGAAGCGTACCCCGTCTTGGTCGCGCTGATGAGGTGAACGCGCTCCTCGTCCGTCTTGCAGAGCATGTAGAGCGTCATCATCGAGGCGGTCGAAAGCGCGGTGGACGTGCCGGGGTTGAACACCTGCGCCTGCCACCACGGATTTGCTACGCGGTCGATGCCGGCGTAGACCTGGAAGCCGCTGGCGTTATTGACGGCGGCTGACAGGCCGTCCCAATCCTTGCCCGCGTTTCCGGTTCCGTTGGCGAACACTTGCTGCCCGACCTTATCGAACAGCGCCATGTAGGCCGACTCGATCTTGTCCTTGACGAGATTTAACTGCGCGTGCTTGCCGCGAGCGCGCATCTTGTCGATGCGGTTGATCGTCACGGACGCCTGCGCTTGCTTCCATTGAAGCTCGTAGGTCGTGAACTCTTCTTGCGAGTCGGTCGGCAGCACGTCGGCGCCGCTGTACGTGATCGCGGTTTGATTCGGCTGCGCGAGGATCGGCTGCGAGATGATCGAGCCGCCGTCCTCATACTTGATGCGCTTCTTCGAGCGGAAGATGCCGAGGATGGGCTTGGCCTGATAGCGTTGGTCGATGATCGTATCGCGCAGTCCGCGCTCGACAAACGCATTTATCTCAGCCGTTGAAACGAACGGAACTGCGGGCATACGTTATCTACCTTTCAAACTTTTGGGATTCAGTAGCGAGCCAATCATTGGTGATCTGATCGAGGTCGCTGCTTTTGGGAGTGAACTTGGGCTGTTGACGGGTCGCGGCGGGAGCCGCTCCCCCTTGCGCTCCGAGGAGCGACGGAGAAGGCGCCGCAACGGGCGCGGGTTCCGGTTGACGTTGCTGACGCGCGACGAGAACGGCATCGTAAATCGAAGCCTTCGCGGCAAGCGCATGGAGGATGCCGCGGCACTGCTCCTCGGGAACGCCCTTGGCCTTGTCCATGTTGTAGAGCATCTGCCCCGTCTGGAGCAATTCGCCCATGAGCCCGGCGTCCGACGCAAGGAACGGATACTTGCTGGTCGCCACTTGGATCTCGCTCTGCACGCGCGCAATGGCTTGCTGGCTCTCCGCGCGCTCGCGGAATTGGCGCGCGGCGGCGAGTTCCCGCTGAACGTCCGGCGGCAGTTGCGCGATCGTCGCGGGCTGTGCAGGGGCGACTGGCGCAGCGTTCCTGACGCCGCTTCCAAGCGCAGGCGCAGCCGCGCCAGTCTCTTGATTGTAGTAGTCGATGGCCTGCCGCAAGTAGGCGTGAAACTCCGGGTTGTCCGCCATGATGACGTAATCCGTGAGTTCCGCCAGCGGCACGTTCGCACGCAACCGCGAGAGCGCAGGCTCCCACGCCTCGGCGGCTTCCTTGGCAGTCGGATACCCAAAGGTCTGCGCGAACGTCTTGAGTTCGGTTTCCAACTGCGGCACGCGCTCTTGCAGCGACACGCGCTCCTTGAGCGCCTCAACGACTTGCCCGCGCGTCCACTCGACATTCTCGGCCAGGCCGATCTTCTCGTCGGCGGCATACGTCTTGGGCTTCGGCGCTTCAACCGGGGCAGGAGCGGGGGACGCCGCAGGGGCGGGGGCTTCAGCCGCCTTCGCCGCAGCGTCGGGGACCTCTGCGGCCTTCGGCGTGGTCGGCGCTTCGCCTTCGGCCGGCGGCGCTGCGCTCGCACTCGCTTGCGGCGCGCCCTCTTCGGCCTTGGCTTCCGGCGTTACTTCGCCAGCAGCTTCAACATCGGGATCCGGCGTTGGCCGGGGAACAGTCGTCGTCGTAATGCCGGACGGTTGCGGCGCGCCCTCGCGCTCCCAGGCCGGTGCGCCCTCCGTCGTCCACTTCTCGACGGGATCAACTTCAGAACGCTGCGCGGCAACGACAGGAGCCGCGGCTGTTTTGGCCTCGGCTAATGGAATCAACCCAACGGGGGCGGCGTCTTTCTTGGCGGACATACGGTTCCTCAAATCATGGAAGCAGGGGAACGACGGGCGCAACGAATCACGCTCGTCGTTCCGGCGCTGCTACTTACTTGCGCGAACCGCGACGACCGCGACGTGCGCCCTTCCGGCGCCCGCCTCGTTTGCTGCCACGCTTGCCTTCCGCCTTGGTCATGTGACGCAGGCGTTTCTTTCCGCGACGTGCCATAATTTGTTGCTCCCTCCTTTCCCGAAGGTTTTACGGAAGGGAGCGTACACGACGCGCAGACACGCGCCGCCTCTGAAAGTTGAGGGGCGCGTTACGAACCGGGCGAGCCGCTCAATTCGGGACCAGGTACTTCGGGAGGTGGCGTTCCCGGCGGCGACGGTTGGCCGAGCGCCGAAGGCGTTGCCCCCGCACCGGACTTTGATGCCGCGCCCTTGAGCGCGTCGATGGCCTGCTCCAACTGATCCTTGAGATTTGGGAAGAAGCCGATCGCCGTGCGCAGTTTGAGCACCGCTTCGTCGGCCGCGAGCTTGGGGTCCGTGCCGCCCATGCTCGTTGGCATGGCGCCGACGCCCGTGGGAGGCGGGGGAACGCCTTTGAGCGCCGGGGGTGCGCCCATGCCAATGCCCATCGCTGCGGGATTGGGCGGGGCGCCGCCGCCGACTGCGCCGCCGAGAGCGCCGAGAAGTGAACCGTAGTCTGGCATTGTCTTACCTCACTGCCGCGTTCTGCGTGCGCGACGGAACATGCGATGCTGGGGCCTGCTGCTTTGCGTTACGCGACCGATTCGTTGACGTTGAGCGCGGCGCGGGGCCGGGCTTGCCCGCCTGCTTGGCCGCCGCCGCCGCCATTGCATCCTCTTTCTCTTGCTTCTCCATCCGCGGCAACTCCGTGCGCCATCCTTCGATGCGGAACTTCTGGTGCCACCAGCGACGGTCGATAAGGTGCTTCGAGTACAAGTCCATAAAGCGGTTCCACGTTCCGGCGGGCGACGTGGACAGCGAGGAGATCGGCACGACGCCGAACTCGACCTGCCCTTGCAAGTCGGCCTTCGCGTAGGAACGGAACTGCACGTCAACGCTTTTCACGGGTTGTACGATCTCGTTGCCTTCGTCGTCTAGTTGCGGTTCCGATTCGTTGCGCTCGCGAATCGGTTGCCGCCCGTTGTCCCACTGCTGAATGAGCGCAACGCGCAACTTGCCCATGCGGCGGATGCCGGACTCCAAGTTCCGCACCTTCAGCCGAATCGGCGCGGCGCCCGATTCCTGCAACTGATCCATTGTTGCGAACGCGGTATTGGCCGCAGGCAGTTGCCCCATGACGGAATCGTTCACGCCGCTGATCTCGCCCATCGCAGAACGCAGCACGCCGAACAACTCCATGAACTGCTGCGGGATAACAGGCTTGTCGAGTGGCTTGAGCGCGTCCATCTCGTCCATCGGAATGACCTGGCCGGGACGCGCCTTGATGCTCGAGGCATTGACGCCCGCGCCCTTCTTGAGAATGTACGACGGGTTGCCCGTCTTTTCAAGAATGTCGTACACCTGCGATACCACGCGGTTGAGCGCCACGGCGCAATCCTTGAGCGCGAGCGGCTCGCCCTGCCCCCAAAAACCGCCAACGTCATAGTCCTTCCACATGGCAAACGGGAAGCCGTCTACCTGGAATGGCGCGGGCACGTCGCGCAGCAAACACTTCCCGCCGGCAACAATCACCAAGCGCCCGTTGGGGTACTTCATGCGCCAGGCGGATTCCATAACGGGCTTCATCTTCGGCTTGTACGTATCGGCCAAGAACGGTTGGCCGTCGATCTCCGAAAACTCCACCTTCTTGCCAGCGACTTCGAGAACGTACATGCCATCTTCGACCACGGGCTCGGTGAGCGCAACGCCGTCGCGCACCACCTGCCGTTCGTACTGTTCTAGCGAATCGTCGCGCATCCAGTATTCGAGAATCTCAACCGAGTCGCCGTCGTCATCCATGAAGTAGGGTTGCGCGTACATGGGCGGCGTGATGTTGCCGTTGACGTTCTGCGCGCTGACGATGCGCTGCTGCTCGCTCGCGTCACCCTCGAGAATGTAGTCGCGGTCGCCTTCGCGCTTGTCAACCGTGCGCATCCCGCGAACCTTGTACACGTGATTGGCCCGGTCAGGGAAATTGCGCCGAATCCAACCCATCGTTACTTCGTCGCGATGGATGATGTATTCGGCGTCCTCGATGCACGTCGCCGTGCGATTCGTGTAAATGCGATACGGCACAATCGGCGTGGCAAGATGCCGCCCGCGGCCCCCATCGGCGTAGGGGTCGTAGGTGATCTTCATAAACGCCGTGCCCCAAATGAGGCCGTGCAAGACGAACTGCGACAGCTTCTGCTGCATATCGTTTTCGTCCCAATCGCGATCGACCAATTTGCGCAGCAGGTCGGCGGCATCTTCGGAGCCTTCGACCAGCGGCTCGACGGACATACGTGGTTTATTGTCCGTCATAATCGCCTGCATGAACGTGATGAAGGCGCGAATCTTGTTGATGGTGATCTTGGCGCGCCAATTCGGCCAAGAGCGCGGGAACACGTTGCCGATGTAAAGGTCCCAGGCCGTGTCGAATGTTTCGTGCGGCTCGCGGGCCGTGCGCGCTTCGTCGTACAGGCGTGCGCAGTAGCTCAGAACCTTGGCGCGGGCGCGCTCGTCATCCGTGAGATCGTCGTCTTGGCGCTCGTCCCGGCGTTCGCGCTTGCGCTCGCGCTCCTCTTGCTTGCGCGCCTTGTATTCGTCCATCGACAGCAGGCCCGAATTGGCCCCCATCGCTGACACCAACATTTAGAGATTGTTTGGGGGCAGCGTCGTCGGCTGCGACAATCCTCCGAGCGCGCCGCCTAAGATCGGATTGAGCATCTTGTCGAGTCGGGGCTGCACCGCGTTGCCCGCGTTTTGCACGCCGTGCTGCACGTTCGTCGCCGCAGCGCGAATGAGGTCCATGAGTTCGTGCCCGTCGAGTTTCGTGCTGGTGTTGCTCAACAAATCCGTCAGCACTTCTTGAAGCGTTTTCGGCTTTTGCGGCGGCGGCGGGGCGCCAGGCTTTGCGGCGGCCGGAGGTTGCCCCAGCGGCTGCGGGGGATGCGGGGGCGTCCCGACGTTCGGCGGGTGCATCGCGGCCATCGCTTGCCCGAGGACGTTTCCGTATGCCATCAGTAGGGAGTCCTTATGTTGCGGGTGGTTTCGTCGCTGGCGCGCTGCGCCGGCATGCCCGGCTGCGACCCGCTCACCCCGGTATACGGCGTTTGCGGCTGCGCGGGGGTGGGCGCTTGCCCAGTCGTTTCCATCGGCTGACCGGAGTACAGTTGCTCGCCGCCGTATCCGGCGCCGCCTTGCGTTGGCTGCGCACCGCCCGATAAGATGCGCCGCAACTCTGCAAGCGGGTCGCCAACGCCTCCGGCGCCAGAAACGGGAGGCATCCCAAAACCGTAGCCAGCTCCCCCGCCATACGCGCCCGGCGAGCCATACCCGGAGTGCGGGTTGACGATCGATTGCAGCATCTGCATGAGCGCGCTACCGTAAGCCATTACGGACTCGTCACCGTTTCATACGGACGAATCGTGTAAACCGGTGCGTTCGAGTTCGCGGCGCTCGTTGTGTACGCTTGCGCCTCGACCGTTGCCTTGGGGTAGTACGTCGTGCCGCTCACCAACTGAATCGCGTACAGGATGGGGCCGCCACCGGGCGTGATGCCGCCGGGGCCGCCAATGCCGGGCATGTCGCACTTCGCAAGCGACGTTGCCGTGGGCGCCGTGAACTGCTCCTCCACGGTCCCGATGTAGACCGGGGCGTTCGCGTTGCCCGCCGACAACGTGACCGCGGCGGCAAGCGCGGACTGCCACGTGTTGTAGTAGGTGCCGCTCGCCAGCGCCACCCACCATTGAACGTCTTGCGTAATCGGGGAAAAGGTCGGCACGCTATCGGCTCCTTCCGCCCAGCGGGCGGTACACTCGTTCGTGCATCGGAATCAACCCGGCACGCTTCGCAAGTTCACTGCGCTTGCGATTGCTCGACACCTCCGCCGTCGTCAGCGGGCGATACGCAAGCGCCTTGGAGCCGTCCGGCCGGCGGCCGACCTCCGTGTCCACCCCCGGCAGGCCGACATTTATATGCGCCGTCCCTTCGGCAATGCGACGCGGGTCCGTCGACGGGTCGCCCGCGGCGTCAATGCGCGCCTGCGGGAGCGACTCGGGCGTGAACACCACTTCAACGGGGCGGAAGCAGCGGCGCGGGCGCTGGCGACGCGGGCCGACTGGAGGCGCAGCCTCACAAGAAAACTGGTCGCCAATGTGGCGGAATACTTCGTGGACGCCATGCTCCGGGCAGGCTACGTCGTACAATGGCATTGCACCGTCATCCTCGCACCAAACGAGTCCGCCGCCACCCTCTGAAAGTTGAGGGGTTCCTCGTCAATCGCCCCAAAAGAGCCCCTCCTCGACCCCTTCGCTGCTCGCGCCCTCAAGGCCGGGCGCCCGCTGCCGGACGTGACTGTTGAACGCATCCCACTCCACCGAATTGTCGGCGGGTTCGTCGTAGTAGTAGCCGCCGTCATCCCCGCCGTACAGGTCGATCTGCATCGGCGTGTCGTCCCCAGGCAGCGTCTTGCGCCGCAATTTCATGATCGCGCAGAGGATGAGGAACGCCGAAACGAGGTCGTCATGGCGCCCGGCGGCGCCGTTGTACTCGTCGTCCCCCGTTTCCTTGTAGGAACCCATCTGCGTCACTAGGTCCGCGTCCGGTATGTCGATCTGGTCGGCCTCCACCATCCGGCGCGTGTAGCCCACGGCCATCGGCTTCGTCTTGAAATTGGACTCCCAGCCGACGTGCTTGGACTTTGGCATCCCGTGAACGCCCGGCGTTTCGTACCGATAGAGGTGCGGGTACAAATGCTTCGCGTCGATATAGGTACACATGGAAATGCCCGGTCCCGTCCACTCCGGGACCAACTCCGGCGCCACGCAATCGTCGCCCACCATGCGCACCAGGGCGTGGCACAACGCGCTCGCCAACTCCCCGAATAGCACCGGGTTGAGCCGCCCCTTCCACGTCATAATCAACTCGTCGCGATCGAACTCATTGAGCACGCCGACGCAAATCGTGGAGTAATCGCCGTCGCGGGAATCCGGCAAACCGCGCCCCACGTCGCACGCCGCAAAGAGCCGCTCACCCTTCTTCGGCCAGCGCCACACCTTGAGGTTGTTGTACGTGCGCTCGTTGGTATGCGACTTCCAGCCGTCTTGCATGGCCTGGCCGCGCGTGAGAAACTTCGGCCGGCGCACGGCTTCATACGGCGGGGCGAACTGGTTGTGCTCATCCGACTCGCCCCAAAAAATATCGCCCGTCCATATCGGCTCGCGCGTTTGATTCATAAGACGCTTGATCGTTTTGCGCCCAAAGACGCTTGCGCCGCTGACTAAAAACGCCGTAGCTAAGTCGGTGTTGTGGACAAGTATCCCGTTCGCGTCAAAGACGTGCGTTTCGGCAACGTCAATATCGAACACCGGAAGAGGGCCGAGCGGCTCAAGGGTCGCCACCGCATCGACCATCCCGACCTCGACCGCTGGCCTCCCGTTCTTATTGAGCGTGCCGCACGCGCCGTTCTTGCGAGCGGACCGGAACCCGATCTCTTCCATGAAACGGCGCGCGTCAAGCGACCAAAGCGTTAACTCGTAGCCGACATGCTCCGTGCCTTTCTTTTGGATACGGCGCCGCATGGAATGAACGCCAAACCCCAGCAAGAGCAACTGCACGTCTTTGGAAAATTGCTCTCCTTTCGCGAAGAAACGCACCGTGTTTTTGGTTTTGGAACACCACCCGTCAGCCTCAAAGAGCGCGGCGAGGAACTCGCGGACGACGCTCTTCGGTGAGCGCCAAATCGCGTCGGGAACGCAGACCCTGCGCCGTGCAAGCTGTTCGCGCATCTCGGCGCACCCGAGCGAAAGCAGCACGTCCGCAGCGGCGTTCGAGTTATGCCGGATGCGCGTGCAGCCCGTTCCCTTGCCGGAATACGAACGCGATGCCCGCCCGAATATTTTGAGCGTCAGCGCCTCAACCTCGGCAACAACATCCTCATCCTTGCTGTCACACGCGATCTCGATTCCGCGCCCATACAAACAACCGTCGCCCATGTAGTATCCTAGCCAGCGAGCGAACTCTTCCGTCATCGGCGTGCGCGTTTCAAGAAGAGGCAACGGGCGCGATACATGCGTGAAAGGCTCCTTCGCAAACATGGGCGCCTGCAACCGGATGCGCTCGCCTAACGCATCTCCCGCCGCGACAAAGCCGCCGGCCTCCAACGCGATCGGATGCGTCAGTGTGCAGTCAATGGTGTAGCCCATCTTTGTCGTAACGCGAACGCACTCATGGGTGCCCGTTGCCTTACGCCCCTGCACGACGCCCGTGTTCGTAACTGCGCCAATCGGCACGTCCTCAATCGGCACAATACCGGAGTCCGTTCCGACTTTTGTGCCAAAAACGAGGCAAGGATATTCCTGATCGAAAATATCTTCGTCGCGGTTGAACGGCGGGCCAGAAAGCACCATGCGCCGCCATTGGAATTGCTCCGCGCTGATATGCGGAAAGCGATTCAGCAACTCTTTTTCGGTCTTGGTGTACGAGCGGATGAATTGCTCGCGCTTCGTCGCTTCTTTGAATGGGATGGCGAAGCTGTGGCGCATCTCGTGCCACGGGATGAACACCAGCGCCATTTCGCCGTACTGCGTGTCTTTGCGCTCGTGTGCGTCCCAGCACTGTTCGTAGAACCACGCGCCCTTGCCCTCTTGCCCGGCGGGCGTTGACTCGATGTAGAGCGCAGAGTGTTCGTGCCGCGAGAGCGTCGGATAGATAGCACGAAACAACTCCGGCGCGTCGGCGTAGCGCGATGCTTCCGTTGCGTGAATGTTCTGGAACTGATAGCCGAGGTAGGCGTCGAGCGATTTCGCCGACGCAACGTAGATGCCGCTGTCGAGCGGCTTGTCCAGGATGAGGCGGTCCTTTGGCGGGTTGTTATTGAACGTCGCGGGCATCGGCGGCCGGACCTGGATGCGCGACCCGTCCACGTCGAAGTATTCGGGCATCTCCTGCCAGAAGCGCGTGGTCATCTTGAGGATGTTTTCAGCCGGGTTGCGCTCGTTGGCGACGATGAGGCTGTTCGTATTCGGGTGCGTTATCGTGTCGTCAAAGATGAGCGACTCGACGCCTGTCGACAGCCCGGCGCGTCGGCTCTTGCAGATGATGATGCGCACGGGGAGGTTGTGGTCGCGGAACCAGCGGTACTTCTTGTAAAGGACCATTTGCGCTTCGTTGTAGCGAAGCGGGACCAACTGCGTTTTCGTGTCGATAATCTTGAGCAGGTTTTCAATGCGGAACCGCTCGTCACTTGAAAATCGGTGAAGCCGCTGCCTTACTTCATCGCGGCGAGCGGCTTCGTTCGTACGTCGATCACGCGCTAGTAATCGCTTTCTTCATCGCCCTTACCGTCGAGGTCAAACCCGCCGCTCGCGCCGTCCATAACGGCGGCCAGCGCGTGCAGCATCTCCGGGTTGAGCGGCTTCACGCCGTCCTCCGCGTCGTCCAGCATTTTCTGCACTTTGACGCACGCGCTAAAAAAAAGCGTCCGCGCATGTTCTCCGACCAGTTCGATGTTGGGGTTAAGGACTTTCGCCACCGTGTTCTCCTATTTCTTGCACGAATGAATGAGGGTTGATGATGCCAAGGCTAATGCAAATCGCGATAAGATGGGGACGATTGAGCGCGTACACTTCCCGTGCAAAATCGTTCACCAGCCGCTGCACCGTATACTTGGTCATCCCGGTGAGGTCGGCAATTTCGCGATCGCGATAGCCCTCCGAAACCAACTCGATCACCCTTTGATGCGTCGGGTTCGGCATACTTGAACGAACGTGGTACTTGTCGCAACGAGAACACAGATAGTACGCACAGCGCAGGCGGTGCTTGTTGGCGACGCGCCGCAAGGCGTGCGCGTTCGCCGGCGAATCGAACGACGGCTGCGCGCAGGTCATGCCTCGTCCAATTCAATAAGTGCCGACTCGACGGCTTCAGAGCCGGAGTCGATGCGAGCGGGTGCGCCGGGTTCGTGCGCCAGCAGAATGAGCGGGTCGTTGCTGTCGATGCGCGTGACGTTCTTCTCGGGGTTCCCCGCCCGCTGCGGCAGCAAGTCGGCCAGCGTGAGGTTGACGTTCACCGTGGCCGCCGGATTCTCTCGAATCCAATCGGCCGTGCGCGCAACAAATGTGGCGCTGCGCGTGGCCTGCTCGTCGTCGCCGTGAATGGCAATCTCCGCCTGCCGAGCGATGATTTGCTTGCGTCGCGCTTCAATGTCCGACAAGGACGCCTCGCGGATCGCGATGCAACCGGGCGTGTCGAACACCGCCTCGCGCAGCGCGTGCTTGTCGGCCTTGGTCATCTTCGTCGTTCTGAAGCCTAGGCGGAGGAGCGCGTGCCAATAGCGGCCCCACTCGTTGACCAGCGCCCGGCTTGCCAGACGGTCGCGCATGTCTTGCGGCAGCAGCATCCAGTCGTCAAGCGTTTGCGCGTCGCCTTGCTCGTCCGCTTTGAGCAGCGCCTCGCGCAGTTCTTTGTTCTCCGCTTCGAGTTCCTTGATGCGCTTGACGCGGCTGACGGGGCCCGCCTTTTCCGGCGGCTGCCGCCCGATTTGGTCGTAGTTGACTTCGGAACTCATCGGCTTCTCGCAAACAGTAATTCGCTGGCACTCGCGGCAATGCTGTCTTTGTACTTG
>Ga0302319_10023743_pt1 | contig 10943 bp, 10 predicted proteins | sample Bog_T0_2_FD_203319 | JGI IMG/M metagenome (GOLD analysis project Ga0302319, IMG submission 203319) | Peat permafrost microbial communities from Stordalen Mire near Abisko, Sweden - Bog_T0_2 | ecosystem: Environmental > Terrestrial > Soil > Wetlands > Peat | place: Sweden: Abisko, Stordalen Mire... | reverse complement strand
CATACTGAATCAATTCGGACCGCAAGTTCTGCGTATTCTCAAGGAATTGATCCACGACGGCCTCAAGGCACGGATAAGCGCGATGCCAATGACCGATGCCGTGCAGGGCGCTTTCGCGACACGCGTCGTGGGGGATTTCAAGGATACGCGCAAGTATGCGAAGGACTTCCTGATCAATTTCACGGGACTCCGCATCCTGGGGCCTCCCATAGACGCATATAACGTCCCACCACATGTAACATGCGCCGTTCAGAGGGCCTGCCGGTTTTTCGTCGAGATGGGAGAGGCAGGGCGTGCATCGCACCGCCATGAGTTGCTCGAATAGCGGGACGAATGAGCGCAGCAGTCGAAGTTGGTGTTGCAACGGAACTTCCTGCGCTTTGAGAGCGCACATGAAATCGGAAGCGCTGGCTCCCACGCAATACCAAAAACCTTGATTAAGTTGCGCGTCGGTGAAGCCAGAAAGCAATTCACCAGCCCGTTCAAATGCCTCGGCGATCAATATTGCCCCCTCTTGAAGAGTTCCTTCCCAGCAAGATTTGTCGCACGACCAATACCAGCTTGGATCCTCGACCGGATGATCGAAGATGTGAGCGATCAGATTCGCCAATTCCGGTGAAGCGTTCACGAGTTGGAAAAGCCGTATACGAATACAGCGCGGTGGTCGCCACAAAACGCAAGAATCCGTAGGTTGCACAGCCCCGCTAGGCTCGCCAGCCTGCCGAGAATTTCCCTCCTACGGCATCGGCAACAACCCCTCATACCGCACCTTCCAACTCTTCGGAAACCCCGGGGCATACCCCGTACTCCCGTCCCACCCCGCCGCCATCATCGCCACCGCCGATAGCCACCCCCCATTCGCCGGCATATACATCGGAGTTTGATCCGGCCTGCGTATCGTATAACCCGATGCCCTGAACGGATTCTGCGTATAAGTCCCCACGAGCAACTTGATCGCCGTATCCGGCTCATTCAGCCGCGCCGCGCACATCGCCATCATCGCCGTGCCCCACGTCACGCTCCCCTGCGGATCATCCGGGCGCGAAACCTGATGCAGCGTATTCCGCATCGCATCCTTGTCGATGCCCCTCCCCGGCAATGCTCCATACATAAACGTAGTCATCACGGACGGACGATCTTCCGCCGGTAACTCCATCGCCGGATAGACACCATTCCGCACAGTCGGCGCCGCCATGTTATCGATAACCTTGTCCCATAGCGCGTCCCTCCCCATGCCCAGGCGCACCCGCCACTGCTGCGCCGTCTCCAGCGCCCACTTCCAGTAAGCCAGCTCCATCGTCGGATTCAGGTTATGCGCATAATCCGTATGCTTCTCATCCGCCGAATTGATTCCCGGCCCCAGCACATACTCCTTCCGTTGCGGATCATAATCCACGAACGTCGCCATGTAATCCGCCGTTTCAAATACAATATCCTTGTATCGCTCCAGCGTTTCGCGATTTCTCCGCGCCCGCCACACCAATTCCGCAAGGTAAATAGGATGCGGCTGCTGCCACACAAGCGCCGGCCCGATCCCAGACGGGCTCTCAGTCCCCGTCGGGTCGGTCATCTTGGACCACTTCACCCCCTTGCATCCCTCCAGCTTCGCCATCGCGCGCCCCGGCGGCATAAGTTCCGTCAGATGGCTCAGGCTCTTTTCCAGTATCTCAGGATGACCCCATAGCGCCCAATGCGCCGCATGCCACCAATACATCTCCATGTGAAACTTCCCGTACCACGAATTTACCCCCAGCCCCGTCTCCTGCGGCGGCAGCGACCCCGCGTCATGCACAGCCATCACATACTGCGAGAGCACAATCCGCCTCTCCAGTTCCGCCGCCCGGGGGTCCGCATTGCCGGACAAATCAAGTACCCCCCCGCTCATCCAATACTTCTGCCAATGCTCCCGCGAAGCCGCTTCCACTGCCGCCACACTATCCGCATCGACCGTAATCGCCTTTGGCGAAAACCACGCCGTCAGCTCCATGCTGGCCGATCCGCTGCTCAAGAGATATTGATGAGTGCCCGTCTCCACCAGCGTCGCCCCCGGCGACCACAGCGCCCGCGCCATGTAATGCGTCGAGTCCACCGTCCGGTCAAAATCCGCCCCCCGCGCTCCGCGCCTAGTCATAACCGTCGTGTGCAATTCAGGATGGTTCCAGTCCTGGTAATCCGGCCCAAAGGAACCCGACGGATACGGAAACGCCAGCCTCACCTTCAGCCGCCCCGCCGCGATCAGCGCCGATTCCACCCTCACACCCACCTCATCGCGATCGGGATGCGCCGCCGTCTCCACATGCACCGGCACCCCCTCCACATCAAACGAGCTACTCAATATCCCGCTCCATAAATCCAGCTTCTCATCGATATTGGTAAGGTCCGTGATTGCCACCGGCGCCCCGTTGCTCCCCGTCATCTCCAGTCCTATCCGCCCCAGCCCCAGGCGATTCTCATTCTCGCGCAGGTAAGCCGCATCCGGGCTGGGATGGCTCGTCCCGGACGCCGGATAAACAAACTCACGATCATACTTCGGGATCGTCTTCATCTTGAATTTCGCCAGGCTGTACCCATTCGGATTCGGGAAACTATGCCACCCCCACGTGCTCAGGATGCCGATAGGCATCGTCTTTGCGTAATAGTCAGGAAAACTCTCCAGCCCCGTCACATCAAAGTTAAATGCAAATTCCCCATTGCCCACAGCCATCGCCCCCATCGGGTCAATATCATGCGCCACCACATCATGCCGGCTCACCAGTGCGTGCCGGTCAATTCGTCCACTATCGCCTGCCGTCTGCGCCAGCCCGCACCCCGCCCACCCGGCAACCGATAAGTATAAAATCACCGCGACTCGCAACACCCGCGCCGGAACTAACATATATGGAGCCATCGTCCCTAATACGCTGCACGACCTCACGGTAAGCTCAAGCAGATTCACTCCTCCCTTGCGTCCTTCGCGACTTTGCGTGAAAAATCCATCATACCATGAATGAAACAACAACCCCGCCCGCGCCCGCCCGCCCGTTCTTATTCACCGGGCGCATCCGCAGCTTCCATTACGCCATCCGCGGCATCCTCCGCATGGTCCGCTGCCAGCACAACGCATGGATCCACGCCGCCGCCACGCTAGTCGTCCTCGCCGCGGGCTTCTACCTTCGCATCTCCCGCCCGGACTGGTGCTGGATCATCCTCGCCATCTCCATCGTCTGGACAGCCGAGGCCCTCAACACCGCGTTCGAGTTCCTCGCCGACGCCGCATCCCCGGACTTCCATCCACTCGTCCGCGACGCGAAGGATGTCGCCGCCGGCGCCGTCCTCATCACCGCCATCGCCGCCGCCAGCATAGGCGTCATCATCTTATTGCCCTATTTCGAAAAACTGGCCGGCTGACTTATCCTTCCTCATATCGAGAAGCGAGCGCGCCCCGCCCACCCCTCCGAAACCTGGAACTTAGTCCCATTAGTCAACCTTTCCGCCCATAAACAAATCCCGCGACCCCGCAAACCATCACAATAACCGGAAAGGACGCCGCGCCAATTGCTCTCATATTCGCCCCGTGAAATAACAGCGGAGCCAACAGCGAAAAAAGAATAAGTCCGAGAACAATAAACAGCAGAGCGAATAAGAACCCCTTGATCATAATGCCGCACTCGCAACCTACCCGCGCTGATCTATCGGCACATAAGTCGCAAGCGGCTCCCCCATATATATCTGCCGCGGCCGGTAGATGCGGTTCGCAGGATCCTCCGCCACCTCCTTGTAATTGGCAATCCAGCCCGGCATCCGCCCTATGGCAAAGAGAACAGTGAACATCTTCACCGGGATGCCGATCGCCCTCATCATGATGCCGCTGTAAAAATCAACATTCGGGTATAGCTTCCGCTCGATGAAATAAGGATCGCTCAGCGCCGCCTGCTCCAGCTTCATCGCGATATCCAGCAGCGGATCATTGACATGCAGCGCCTCCAGTAACTCATCGCACCTTTGCTTGATGATCTTCGCCCGCGGATCGTAATTCTTATACACCCGATGCCCAAACCCCATCAGCCGCCGCCCGCTCTGCTTATCCTTAGCCGCTGCCACAAAGCGCGACCCGTCATCCCCCTCCGCGTGGATTTCCTCCAGCATCTCCAGCACAGCCATATTCGCGCCCCCATGCAGCGGCCCCCACAGCGCGCAGACCCCCGCTGCCGCGCTCGCGAATAGATTCGCCCGGCTTGATGCAACCATCCTCACCGTCGAGGTCGAGCAATTCTGCTCATGATCCGCGTGCAGCAGAAATATCAGGTCCAGCGCCCGCGCCACCTCCGGCATTAACTCATAGTCCGCGTACGGCTCAGAGAACATCATATGCAGGAAGTTCGCCGAGTACTTATATTGCGGTTTGGGATAGATAATCGGCAGCCCGCGCGATTTCCGGTGCGCGAACGCCGCGATCGTACGCACCTGCGACACCAGCCGCGCCGCCTGCACCTCGAATTGCACCGGGTCATGCGCCTTCAGCAGCTCTGGATAAAAACATCCCGCCGCATTGATCATCGACGATAATATCGCCATCGGATGCGCATTCGGCGGGAATCCCTCGAAATGGAACTTCATATCCTCATGGATCAACTCATGCCTCGTCAGCAGCTCCGAGAACCCCCGCAACTCCTTGTGCGTCGGCAGCGCCCCATAAATAATCAAGTAAGCCGTCTCGATAAACGTCGATTTCTCCGCCAATTCCTCAATCGGGATCCCGCGATACCGCAGGATGCCCTTGTCGCCGTCGATAAAGGTAATCTTGCTGGTGCACGAGCCCGTATTACCTAGCCCAGGGTCCAGCGTGATCAATCCCGTCTTGTCGAGGAGTTTGCTTACGTCCAGCGCGCGTTCGCCCGCCGTCCCCTCGATTACTGCCAATGGCAATTTTTGGCCATCAGCGTCGAGTTCTGCAGATGCATGCATGGCCCTCACTCATGGGGCCTCCGCGCCAAAAGATCAATCCGCCATTTACCGCAAGTTCGTTAACTTGGTGGAAAACATCTCTGGATCGATAACTCCCTCCGCCACCCGCGTCACCGGCCCGGTCATTTGCGCATCATATCCGTCCGTTAATTCAATCAAGATTTCTCCCCCCGGCATGTGAACGGTAATCGCCCTGTCGCACAACCCCAGCCTCCGCGCCACAGCCGCCGCCGCGCTGCTGCTGCTGCCGCTGGCCAGCGTATATCCTGCCCCGCGCTCCCATATCTCAATGCGGATATTGCCCCGGTCAATAACCTCCAGGAACTGAACATTCGTCCGGTTCGGAAAAAACGGATGCGTCTCGATCAATGGCCCAAACTCCCGCGCAAGCCCTGGGTCGATCGTCTCCAGCGGCACAACACAATGCGGGTTGCCAATCGTCGCCGCGCAAAACATAAACTCCCGTCCCCCCACGCTGATCCTCTCGTTGATCACCTCCCGCGCCGGCCCCGTCACCGGGATCGCCTCGCTCTGGAAGCTGACCCGGCCCATCTCCACCTGGATGGTCCTCCCGCCCGGGCGCACCGTCGCCCGCACCACGCCCCCCAGCGTCTGGATCGGGAACGGCTCATCGCCCACCAGCCCGCGGTCCCACAGATACCGCGAGAAAATCCTCAACCCGTTCCCGCTTTTCTCCGCCTCGCTCCCATCGGGATTAAAAATCCGCAGGCTGCATTTCGCCACGTCGGATGGAAATGGCCCATGCAGAATCCCATCCGAGCCTACCCCGAAATTGCGATGGCAAATCAGTTGAATCTCCCCGGTCGTGAATGGCCCCGGGAAATCTGCCGGGTCGATCACAAGGTAATCGTTCCCCAGCGCGTGGTATTTGTGAAACTTCATCGGTGTTCGCGGATTATAATTTGCTTAACAGAGATTGCGAATTCAGAGTTCCCGCAGGATGAAATTTTCCAATCTCCCCCTCGCCTTCATCCCGCTTTTCTTCGCCTTCTGCCCTTTCTCCCGGGCGGACATCACCATCACGCCCACCTTCTCTCCTTCCATCGCGGACTCAGGCAACGCCGCCAAAATCGAATCCGCCATCGACGATGCCATCTCCACTTTCGAGAGCGATATCGCGACGCCCATCAACGTCAGCATCGACTTTCAGGCCGTCTCCTCCGGCCTCGGCGCCAGTAACACCGCCCAGGGCAATCTCGCCTACTCTGCCTATCTGACTTATCTGGAAGACGCCTCAGACAAATCCGCCAGCGACAAGACCGCCCTTGCCAGCCTCCCAAAATCCCTCAATACCGGCATCAATCACAACTCCGACGTCACTCTATCGAGCGCCCTCTTTGCCGCCCTGGGAGACACCTCGGAGGCCTCGACACTCGAAAGCCAGAACAATGGATTCGACGGCGTGATCTACCTCAACATTGGCTCGATGAACCTATCCAGGTCCGGCCCCCAAAACCCCAATAAATACGATCTCGAAAGCGTGGCTTCCCACGAGATCGATGAGGTTCTCGGCATCGGCGGGCCCGGCTCGGCCCTATATCAGGGCGGTTCCGCGATTCCCAGCACCCTCCCCTCGGATGGTATCGGGGTCACTGACCTGTTCCGATACCGCGGCCCGCGCCAGCGCAGCTTCACCTATAACCCCTTCGCCCCCGCCTATTTTTCCATCAATGGAGGCAGGACGGATTTGACCAATTTCAATCAATTCGGCGAGGACGGCGCCGACTTCGGCGATTGGGCCGGCGACGCCACCCCGCAGGTGCAGGACGCCTACGGCACCCCCGGCACCGAGCCCGACCTCGGCGTCAACGAGCTCACCGCTCTCGATGTCGTCGGCTACACCCTCACCACCCCTGTCGCAGCCACCGCGGACCTCGCTCAGGACAGCTTCGTCACCCAGTCCGTGCCCGAGCCCCAGGCCATTCCCGCCTTCCTCCTTGCCTGCGCGGTCATCGCCGCCTGGCGCGCCCGCAGCCGCACAGCCTGCTGGGCCTCCCTACTCCGTCGGCTTCCCGTGCCGGTAGTGGATCACCTTCACCCGTTCCATCGTCACCAGCCCCCCGTCGATCATCCCATCCAGCACTGGCAGGAATGCCGTCAGCTTCTCCTCCGTATCCACCATCTCGATCACCATCGGCAGGTCCATCGAGAGCCGCAGTATCTTCGCCGTATGCACAAGGCTTGATGCCCCGAAGCCCATCGGCCCCCGCAGCACGGTCGCCCCCGCCAGGTTCATCTCGCGCCCCTTCATGACAATCGCCTCGTAGAGCGGCTGATGGTGCCATCGGTCCCCCTCCCCGATGAAGATTCGCAGCAGCATTGCATCGTGTGGTGTGTCCATAAGGTTCTCCTATTTAGGCGCTCCGCTGAAAATTGCCGCGCACGCATCCCCCAGCCAGACCGCCGCAAGGCACAATACCACCGAGCCCACGGTATTGGCCCCGGCGTACAGCCATTCTCCCTCCTGCGCCAGGACCAGCGTCTGCAGGCTGAATGAGGAAAACGTGGTATAACCTCCGCAAATTCCGATCATGAAGAATGTCCGGATGCTCGGCGCAACGGTGTGCCGCCCGGAGGGATCGGTCAGCCGCGCAAAGAAGCCGATCACGAACGACCCCGTCACATTGATCGCCAGCGTCCCCCAGGGAAAAGTCTGCCCATATCGGTTCGCGATCACCCCGGATAGCCAGTACCTCCCCGCGGAGCCGATCGCCCCGCCAAGTGCGACCCAAAAGTATTTTATATCCATGCAATAATCTCCTGTAGCACGTGGTTGCGCAAAACAGGAGTCATCAGCCATGGGCGCGAGCCCGGCGGTTGGCCTCATTCGAGGCAAGGCAAACTCCATTGCCTTATCGGTCGCATTGTAACGGTCCCGGATTCGAGGCTCAATAGCAAAACGCGCCCGATATTGGCCGGGCTCGTCGGCCATTGGACCCGATAATAGGCAAAAATCACCCCTCCTTCCGGCCCCCGCTTCATTGGCCCGAAATCGCCCGCCAGGAAATTTCATCCACGCCAAAACCCTCTCTGGCACAGCGCGGGACGCGCCTCATTCCCTTCGATGCCCCTCCGCCACAAGCCCCCTTGGCATACCCCGTGCTAAGCAGCCTCCCCTATATGATTCCGCTTCTTATTACAGGCGCCGTTTCCCTCGCCGGGGACGTCGTCCAGGCTTGGAAAACCCATTCGGACAACCTGGCCCTCTCAAAAGCGGTAAACGGCGCGGATTTCCAGCAATCGCTCAACACCGCCGCCACCAAGGCCGTCGCCGCTGCCCAGCAGCAGCAAGCCGCCGCCATGCCCGGCGAGATCCATTCCGTCGCGCAGCAGATTTTGCAGTCCCCGCAGATGCAGTCCATGGCCCGCGCCAGCCCGTCGGCCAGCATCAACCTGCAATTCAATTCGAGCGGCGCCCTCTTCGCCACCCAGGCCGGCGGAGGCGTTCGGCAGATCGCCGTCAACCCAGAGGTCCAGCAGGAGCTCCAGCAGTTGAACAGCGCCATGCGCCGCTCCTCCGCGGGCGCCTATTCTGGCGCCACGCAGGTCGCCGGACAAGTTGGAGCCGGCCACGTCCCGGTCATGGTCAATCTGGCCGCGGTGTAGAGCATTCTTTAAGTTGCTCGATCCTCCGGCATTTTCGCCTCCCTTTGCCGCCTCCCTCTTTTCGCAAACCGGCAATTTCTGCCATGCGGCAATTCGCATGCATCCCTCCTCTCACGCTCAAAACCCCGCAATAAACCGTATTTTTCACAATATCCGCCCAGATTCCGCCCCTTCCGCCATTCTGGCACAGCCGTTGCTAAGCATCATTGCGCCATGATCGAGAGCCTCTTTTCGAATCCCAACTACGAAGCCTCGAAACTCCTCTTGGATGCAACCGCCGCGCGCCACGAGGCACTCGCCTCGAACATCGCGAATGTCGAAACCCCCGGCTACAAGCGCGTCGATCTCTCGAAGAACTTCTCGGACGCATTCTCCGCGCAGCTAAAAGCCGGCGATCTCAGCTCGGTCCCCGCCCCCTCCATTCAGCAGGACCCCACCGCCACCACGGAGCGCCAGGATGGCAACAACGTGCAAATCGACAAGGAACTCATGGATATGAGCTCCAATTCCCTCCAGTACGACACCCTCACGGAATTCGTGAGCGGCTCCCTCAAGCAACTGCAAATGGCCATCACCGGCCGCAGCAGCATGTAAGGACCTACCGCCCCATGATGAACCTCATTTCAGGAGTCAACGTCACCGCCAGCGCCCTCAGCGCCGAGCAAGTCCGCATGGACGTGGTCGCCGAGAACATCGCGAACGCCTACACCACGCATGGCACGGACGGCACCGCGTACAAGCGCAAGGTCGTCTCGTTCGAGTCGATGCTCGACCCCACCGGCACCGGCGCCCAGAGCGTCAAGGTTTCCCAGATTTCCACGGACTCCACCCCCGGTCCCGCCATTTACGACCCCGGCAACCCCGATGCCAATAAGGACGGCATGGTCCAGATGCCGAACGTCAACCTCTCTACCGAGATGGTGGACCTCATGACCGCCTCCCGCGCTTATGAGGCGAATCTCGCGGTCATCCGCAACGCCCGGCAAATGGCCGCCAAGGCCCTCACCATCGGACACTAAACATGAGCCCTATAGGTTTAATCGATGTCAGCTCGATGATGCGCAGCCCGGAGCGCGTGCCCTCTGCCGCCGGCGCCTCGGGCACAGACCCCGCCGGCCTCGGCGGCCTCGATCCGTCCAGCCTCGCCGGCCTCAATCCCTCCAACCTCGCCGGGATGGACCCCAGCACCCTCGGCGGCCTCAATCCCAGCAGCTTTGCCCAGACCCTCGGCAGCATCCCGGGTGTCACCCCCGGCGCCGCCACCCCCGCCACATCGGACGCCGCCTCCATTGCCGGCGGGCAGCCGGTCTCCTTTGGGAACATCCTCTCAAACGCCATCAACGAGGTGAACTCGAAGATGCAGGCCGCGGACGCCGCCAAGACCCAGGTCCTCACCGGCGAGACGACCAATGTCCACCAGGCGATGATCGCCATGCAGGAGTCCAGCGTCGCATTCGGCCTCATGGTCGAGGTCCGCAACAAGCTCGTCGATTCCTTCCAGGAGCTCATGCGCATGCAGGTGTGACGCTCCCAGTCCCCTTTACCATCTAAATGAAAACCCTCGCTCAGCAAGTCGTCGCCATCTGGCGGCAGCTCGGATTAAACCAGCGCATCACCATATTCGTCGCCGCCATCGCGGTCATCGCCGGGATGACCGCTCTCGTGATATGGTCCCACCGCCCGGAGATGCAGCTCCTCTACGGCAGATTGAGCGACAAGGACGTATCGGAGATCACCTCCCTCCTCCAGGAGCAGAGCATCAAGTACGAGCTCGGCGCCGGCGGCCAATCGATCTACGTCCCCTCGGACCAGGTTCTCAAGCTCCGCATGGACCTTGCCGCAAAGGGCGTCCCAGCCGGCGATGGCGTCGGCTTCGAGATCTTTGACCGCACGAATTTCGGCATCAGCGATTTCGTCCAGCATACCAATTACACCCGCGCCCTTCAGGGAGAGCTCGCTCGCACCATTGCTCAATTGCACGGCGTCCGCTCCGCCCGCGTCATGATCGTGATGCCGGAGAACCGCCTCCTCCTTTCCGATGGCAAGTCAAAGCCCACAGCCTCGGTCTTTGTCGATGCCGGCGCCGGCACGCTCGATCACGAGGCCGTCAACTCCATCCGCTTCCTCGTCGCGAACTCCGTCGAGGGCCTCCAGCTCGACGATGTCGCCGTGGTGGACAGCAGCGGCAATGTCCTCACGGAGGATATGAAGGACGATGGCGAGTATGGCGCCGCCGATAGCCAGATGAAACTCCGCCGCAACGTCGAGGACTACCTCTCGACCAAGGTCGAGACGATGCTCGCCAAGGTCCTCGGCCCAGGTAACGCGGTCGTTCGCGTCGCCGCCGAGCTCGACACGGACAACACCACGAA
>Ga0302319_10023742_pt1 | contig 10944 bp, 11 predicted proteins | sample Bog_T0_2_FD_203319 | JGI IMG/M metagenome (GOLD analysis project Ga0302319, IMG submission 203319) | Peat permafrost microbial communities from Stordalen Mire near Abisko, Sweden - Bog_T0_2 | ecosystem: Environmental > Terrestrial > Soil > Wetlands > Peat | place: Sweden: Abisko, Stordalen Mire... | reverse complement strand
GGTTCCGACTTCTACGAACGCTCTTCATCGAGGCTTCGGCTTCGTTATCTCCAGCACTTCACTAGGGATAATCGGATCGTTGTACGACGAGGGCATCGGGTCACGTAGTACCGGCAAAGAAAGAGACACCGAATCCGGCAACGACTACATGTTCGCGCGCTATTACAACAGCGCAACAGGTAGGTTCTTAAGCCCGGACTGGGATGCCAAGAGCGACGACCCGGTTCCTTATGCGAAGCTCGACAATCCGCAAAGCTTGAATTTGTACGCCTACGTTCTCAACAACCCAGTAGGCAATCTCGACCCAAATGGGCACGAAACGCCGTGGGGAAGCGACGAAGGATCGTTACGCACTGCGAACATCGTTGCCGGTGCCGCCAAAGGTACGTGGAATCTGGCAGCTGGTGCAGTGAATCTTGTTTCCGACCTACTTTTCGCGGGCGTTGCAGGCAAGCCTCAACTGCCAATGGCAACCTATAGCAATCCGACTCAAAATCTTGCTGGCGATGTGACCCAGCTTGGACTTATCATCGGAGATGCCATTGCCGGACTTAAGACTGGGGCGGCTGCTCCGAGTCGTGAACCCGCAGCTCTCCCAGAAAGCTACTGGAAGGATAAGCAAGCGCCGACCCAAGTTGCGCCGGGCACCAGGCAGATCACGGAAATGAAGCCGAGTTCGCGATCCCAAGGTGAAGTGTACGAAAGAACGACTCAGTATGATGAGTATGGTAGGAGCACAGGACAGACACATCGTACTAGCCACGGAGAACCTAGCGTTCATCCCAATCCTCACCATCATCTTCGAAATCCAAAGACCGGCCAGACAACGGGACCCCATCCCGGGGTTCATCCTGATGACTAGGAACAATGAGGATTATGAGAACACACTACCTTGCAGAATTGAGCTTGTCAGATAAGGCGAAAGCGTTGTGCATGTTTCCGAATTTTGATTTTTATCATGTTGGCCAAATAGCAGAACTTAGAGTAGAAGATTCGAGCGACGCTAGCAATGTAGAGATTGTTCTGTCGGCGGTCTACAGCGATCCCGTAGATAAGCGCCGTGCACTTGTGACCCTGCGCTTTGGAGGAGTATCAAAAGCATATCTTCCGATGTTTTCACCTCTCTGCTTTCTGGACGAATTAGAGATAGAAGACGTCAAAGCGGAACAGCTGGAGGGAATCGGTTATCGATCAAAATGTTATGGTACGACCCAATTCGATGTTTGGTCTCGCGATCTTTCGATCGATAGATGTGAGCCCCTTTAGCGACTGTAGTTCGGGCGGGTGGCCTAGGTCCGATTCCACCAAGAAGACGGGTGCCTCAGGTATCGCTTTAGGACTTGGGTTTACTCTTGCGATGTGAGAGCTACAGGTATGACCCTATCCGCCGCGTGCGCACTAGCCTAGCGTCCGCCGAGTCGCCTCGTTCTACCGGCAAAGAAAGAGACGCAGAATCAGGCAACGACTACATGTTCGCCCGCTACTACAACAGCGCAACAGGCCGGTTCCTGAGTCCTGACTGGAGTGCGAAAGAAGAACCTGTACCCTATGCGAAGTTGGATAACCCGCAGACCCTGAATCTGTATGCGTATGTCGGGAACAACCCCGTTGGTAGGGCAGATGCTGATGGACACGATTTTGCTGGCCACACAGCGATGGCTGCCGAGTGCAAACCCGGGATGGCTGCCTGCATGCAGGCAGCGAACGCCAATCTGAAGGCTGAAGGTGCAGCAGTCGTTGTTGCGGCGGTCGCCGCTGGAGCGGGAGAGGTCGCGGCGTTCGGAAGGGTGCTGCTGGGGTACGTGGCGGCCAACGGGGCCAAGATTGAGCAAGCCGTGGAAGACGTGGTTGAGACAGCGCCGAAATTGGATCAGCCGCAGTCTCCGAGTGTTCATCCGAGCGAGATAATGAACAAGACTCCGTCCGAGATTCATAGCACGGCGACGGATAAGGGATTGATCCCGAAGGGACCAGACCCCCAAAATGGGAAGGGAGCCTATGTTGATCCGGTGACAGGCGAACAGCGAGTCCTGGTACATCCCAAAGACGGTCATGCTCACGTGAATAATCCTGCTGGTAAGCGACTCGGTCCAGATGGCTCAGTCGTACCCAAGAAATCTGATGCGGCGCACCTGCCAATCAAGAAAGACGACTAATGACCACATTTCCTCGATATCACGATGCTACCCTCAAATCACTTTCGTTCAACTGGGATGAGGGGATCGCACAACTGCACCTAAGCGTTGGGGTTGATGGATCAGACGCCATTATGCTGGTTGCAAGTGGAGTCATCAGCATCGTATGCCCGCGGCGGTTTCCATGGGGTCCGAGCGATTCGGTAAATGAAGCAACTGTGCGATTGGTTCCTGAAGGCAAAGTACTTTCGATTGAGATGCAGAGCGGCGACTTGCTTGAGATTATTTGCAGCGATGTGAACATCACTTGACGTGTCAGCTGCGCCCACATCCATCTTTTAAGATTTCGGCCTACGCTTACGGCGCGGAGTCTTGATGTATGACGGCCTCTGCAGCATGTGCATCAGCACGTCGCCTCATTCTACCGGCAAAGAAAGAGACACCGCAGTTGTCGAACCGGGCAACGATTTCTTTGGGGCCAGGTACTACAACTCCACCATCGGTCGCTGGCTCAGCCCCGACTGGACCATGAAGGCCAACGACCCGGTACCGTATGCCAAGCTGGACAATCCGCAGTCGCTCAACCTGTACTCTTACGTCTACAACAATCCCCTAGCAAGGGACGATCCGGATGGGCATGTTGCGGCAGGTACGGGATGCCGCCAGGGCAAAGAGAAGTGTGACGCTGCCATCAAGAAATCCAATGAGCATTTCGATAAGGTCGCTAAAGAAAGCATAGAGAATCTTCCAAAGGCCGTGTATATGAAAACGCTTTCGCCTGTACCGGCGCAGGGGACCTCACCCAACGCTCCCCAGGGTGGGGCCGAGTTTCATACCAGTTTGCTTGGCCTGAAGGCCAAGGTTGGTGGAATGTCGCAAGTGGTCGAGGGCACCACGCAGTTTCAAAATCAAAGCCATCGCGATGTAGTGGATTCGGCGGGAGGGGAGTTCAGCATTGGCCCCTTCAATTTCGGAGATTCAGTAAAGCGCGAGAAAACGATTCAAAAGGGCACCGGGCCAGAGAAGAGCGCTGACACGGAACCGTATAGCGCGTGGCACAACGATTCTGATGCGAACGTCAGCTTCGGGGCAGGGGGGTGCCTCGGTCCATGTCTCAGTATCGAGTTTGGAATTAACCTCAAGCAGCTTTACCCAGACGACTCGCCACCCAAGCCTTAGTGAAGCGCAGGCAGCCTTGTCCGAGTCGCAGATCTAGTAATCAACAGAGGGCGGAGACAATGGAGAACGAGGGTTTGGTTCGGCAATTATCTGTTAGCGGGAAGTTCAATAGATTTTTACTTATTGCATGGTGGTGCAATATTGCTTTTATCGTCGTTTCCTGTGCCACCGCGCCATTTGTAAATTCCACAACCCCGATAGGTAAGGCTCTGTTCACAACGTTACTGATAGGCTGTGTTCCAATCGCCTTGAGTGCACTCGTACTGTGGGGTTTCATGTTTTTGTACCTGCTTATTGCCTCCAAGGCAAGCGTGATATCTAATATCTAAGGCAATGTGGGCTCTTATCCTTATTCTCACTTTGCAAATTGGAGCCTACTTCTATTTTGGTTTTGTTTATCGGCGGGCGGCGCAGATCTGAGGTTTTGTTCGAGAGTTCGCCTCATTTTACCGGCAAAGAAAGGGACTCCATGGTTGCTCGAGAACCCGGCAACGATTTCTTTGGGGCCACACACTACAGCTCCACCATCGGCCGCTTCCTCAGCCAAGACTGGACCATGAAGGCAAACGACCGGGCGCCATACGCCAAACTGGCCGATCCGCAGAGCTTGAATCTACACAGCTTATGATCCGCGCCGATTTTTATGTGAAACTGCAACTCAGGAGAGAAAGAGATGAGATGGGCAATCATAGCAATCCGATATGGAATGATCGCAACCATTGCGAGTGTCTCGCTAAGCGGCGCACCCGTATTAGCGCAGGGTCCGAATGGTGTGAGTAGCATAGCCGTAGAGCGACAGCGGCAAGGGCAATTGGATACTCTGACCAAGGTCGTAAAGTTGACGCCAGATCAGGTAACGCAGGTCAAGGCGATCAACGACGACACAATCAAGAGGCTGCTGGATCTCCGCAACTCTGGGAAAAATCCATCGGCTGCGCGCCCTACGATTATCGCAATCAGGTCCTACCAGCAGACAAGGATCAGAGCGCTTCTGACCAACGATCAGAAGCCCCCAGTTCGATGCCTACGCCGCATCCTTGCCTCACGGCCAGCGTCCCAGAGGCAAGCTACATAGAGCCGACGCACCACCTCCGCCCCACAAATAAGTCGCGCGCATCGCCGCACGCAATCGGAGCAGTTCCAATCAGTTGCTGCGTCTCGTCTGTTAGGGACTCGACAGTGTCGGCGTTTTTCGCGTGTGCCGTCATCCCCGTACAGACGAGCCCCCCAAATTCAATCCCTTTGCCGTGGCCGCCGTCGCGCCCGCCGCCACCGCCAGATGGCTGGCGCATCGCCTGCGACAAAACAAGCAGCCCAAAACGATTAGACCGCCGCCTTCGGCTGTCACGAGACACATGGAAAGGTCGCAGCTTTCGGTACGGTCTGGGTTTGGATTCTCTGGGTATCAAAGCGAGTTCCTGAGTTCCTGGCTACATCAATCGCACCGAGACTGTCCGATCGAGGCTGATGCTGGTCGAACGACGCGGCCCGCGCAGCGAGTTGCTTCTGGGCCTGCTCCTCAAACCGGCGCAAATCCATGTCGTAGGTCTCGCGCTGTGTGGGGGCGCAGGATGCAATTTGCGTTATCGGTGGCACAATGTCCGATAACTACGATATTAAAATCATGGATAAGTTTTTTATATAAAGCGTTTGTGGCCGATAATAAGGATTATGTATAGTGGACGTGTAGCCGCTCTTTAGAAATGTCATGGTTCTGCCCATTAGAAATGACACTAACAGGATGGGACTGATTTCGATGAGCGAGCGGGACGTAAAACGGATACAGGTTTTGGCGGAAGTGCGTTCTGGTCAGCGCACCGTGGTCTCTGCGGCAGCGGTATTGGAGCTGGGAGTGCGGCAGACGTTTCGGCTTCTGTCGCGCTACGAGGCAGGCGGCGCTGGTGCGCTGATCCACCAAGCTCGTGGCAGAGCTTCCAATCGCCAGTTGAGCGCCGGCATCCGGGAGTACGCGGTCGAGCTGGTGCGAACGAAGTACGCCGACTTCGGCCCAACCCTCGCGACAGAGATACGGGAGGTATTCTCGGGTGGAACTACCGGACCTTCAACTTCCAGGATGGCCGGAGCATCCGCGAGGTGTCGAGCCGCTCCTTGTCCGATCCATACTGCCCATCCAACTCGCACACCTATTCCTTCGACCGGGACCCGTCCGACGGCGGCGGTGCGGTACATGGCTCCGCAATCGTCACTGGACCGACTGCCAGCGCGCAGAAAAGCTTCAGCTTTGCGGGCGATAGTGGATCGCCATACCTGGGACACACGTTGTCCATAGCGGCTATGAGCGGCGGCACGGTTGCCCGCCAGAAGTCCCTGGGCTGGAGCAGCACGGATGCCGGCATTCCTTACGTCTCAACTCACACTACGGTGCTCGATCCCGGTGCTGCCAGTCAGAAGACATCGAGCCATCAGATTGCGCGTGACGCCTATGGAAATGTCACTTCGCACTCTCTGTTCGATTATGACAATACAAGTACTCCGGCACGGACCACGACGCACACGCACGTGGCCGATCAGGCCTATCTTGATCGCCATATTCTGAACCGGCGGAGTTCGAGCACGGTGCAGGCCAATGGCGAGTCGGTAAAGGTCCACAGCCTGCAGTATGACACCACGCCGATTATCGACCGTCCCGGCCTCACCCAGCATGCTTCGGCGACGTTCAATACCGGGAACACGTTGCGGGGCAACGTGACCGAGAGCTACGTGGGTGGCGTCTACCACCGCGTTCAATACGACATCACCGGCAGAGCAAGCGTCATCCAGGACAGCACCCAGGGGCAGGTATCCGTAGTTCCGGCGGATGGCAGCAACAATACCAAGTTGGGCATGGTGATCCCGAACGGCAATGCCGACCTCGGGATGCAGGTTGAGTACGCAGGCGGCAAACCGGCGAAGGTGACTACACCGAACGGGAACCAGACGAGCCAAACCTATGACGCTTTGGGCAGGCCCTCTGCTCTCGCTTACTCGAACGGCCGCACCGTCTCCTATGGATACGACAATGGGCCCACAACGGTCACCAGCTCCATCAACGGCCGCTGGAACAAGGCTACGCTTGGCGGCTTCGGCCATGTGATCAAGACCGAAGCGGGAGATGCAACCGGCACGCACACCTCCGTGGAGCACGTATATGGGCCGGCAGCGGGCGCGCCCCTGGGCAAGCTGGTTAAGAATTCGCTGCCGCATGCTTCGGGCGCCGATCCGGTGTGGGTCAACACAGCGTACGACGATCTCGGCAGGAGGACATCCCAGGACTCGGCCAGCACGGGAGCGGCAACCACGTTTTCCTACTCCGGAAACTCGGTCAAGACTATCGATCCCGCAGGGCGCTGGAAGAAGATCCACAGCGATGCGAGCGGCAAGATCAAAAAGGTGGTGCTGCCGGACGCCAACGGAACCGGCCAATTGGAAACCCAGTACTCGTACAACGCCCTAGGCAAGCTGACATCCGTTGCCATGCCCCGGGCCAATGCCACCCAGACGCGAAGCTTCGCCTACGACTCCGGTGGCCGCGTGATCCAGAAGCAACATGCCGAAAGCGGGCCGAAGACCTCGGTCTACAATCCGGATGGGACCCTGGCTTCGATGACCGATGCCAAGGGCCAGAAACACGTCTACACCCGCGACGCCTACAAGCGGATCACTTCGATCGCGCGCCTCAACTCCAAAGGCGATCCGCTGCCCAACGACTCCTACTCTTACTACCACGACACCAACCCGTTCGACTCGGCCTTCTCACAGAACACGCTGGGGCGTCTGGCTGCCGTGCAGTGGGGAAGTGCGGCCACCCTGCCCGGCCTGATGACCGAGATGTACAGCTACACCGTCTCCGGCCAGATGGCCGCAAAGCGTCTCCGGGTGAATCGCGGCGGCAACAACGCCGACCTCGAGCTGCATGTTGCCTATGACGGACAAGGCCGGGTGGCGTCGGTAACCTATCCCTTCGGCGATCCGACTCTGTCCTATACCTACGACTCCATGGGTCGGCTGAACGGCGTTTCCACGGCCTCCGATGCCGTCGTCAAGGATGTTGCCTACGACACGCTCGGCAATCTGACTTCCATGAAGCTGTTTGCCAAGAATGCCGGCCAATATCTGGTTCAGGGATACAAGTACAACGCCCGCAACCGTGCCACTCGCCTGATCGCCGCTCCGGCCGATCCGGCTCTGGACAACGGGCAGCTTCCCACGGTTGATCTTCAGTATGCGTACCGGGCGGATGACGGCAAGCTAAAGTCTGAGACCGACAACGTTGCCGGAAAGACCGTTTCCTACGACTACGACAACCATGGCCGAATCGCCGCCGCCGCCAGCAGCGACGCGGCGTGGGGCCTGGAGTACGATTACGACAGCTTCGGCAACCGCACCGGCCAGACCGTGACCCAGGGCCAGGGCTACTCGCACCAGGTGGAGCACGACCCCTTGACCAACTGGATGCTGGACAGCAACGCCAGCTACGACGCCAACGGCAACATCATCCAGCTGCCGAACATGCAGATGAAATACGACGCGCACAACCGGCTCATCCGCGTGGACACCGTCAGTGGCACGGAGAAGTACGGCTACGACTCGAAGAACCTGCGCATCTGGACAAAGGCCGACGACGGCAGCGAGAGCTTCAACTTCTACCAGGAGACGAAGAACCTGGCTACCTACACACTGCAAACCGACGCATCCGGCAACCTCTCCTTCACCGTCCATAAGACCAACATCTACTTCGGCAGGCGCCTGGCGCAGTCGGGCGGAGATGTCTCCGTCGCCGACCGGCTTGGATCGTCCCGCGCCTGGAGCGCGAAGAAGGGTGCAAAGACGGCTAGCTACACGCCGTTCGGCGAAAAGGTGCAGGGAGCCGACGACGACCAAGGCAAGTTCGATGGATATGAAGAGGGTGTCACTACCGGTCTCAAGTACGCCGAACAGCGCTACTACTCCAGCAGCCTCGGGCGCTTCATCTCCCCGGATCCCTACGAGAAGAGCGCGCACCTCGATAGCCCAAACACCTGGAACCGATACGCCTTCGTCTCAAACGACCCCATCAACAAAACCGACCCACATGGCCTCAACGACAGAGATGGCCTACCGGACGACTACGTCTACCCGAATAGCAACAACAACAATTGCGATCCGGATGGCATCTCGGACGATTGCTATTATTCCGACGGAGTCGGAGGAACTGGTGACCAGCCGGAGTATACTCCCCCAGGTTGTGATTCGCCTGCCTACCCAACGGGAATAATTAGCTCTGACGGCGATGTTACGGTATACCAGATGAGTGATGGCACTCAGCAAGGCGATTTCTATCTCAATGGCCAATTGATGTCAACCGCGACTTACGGCACCCCGGATCCCACAGCGTGCCAGGTTGGAGACGACATCAGCGAATGGGCCAATTCTGCCTTGGATACAATCGACACCTTGAATGTTAATGATGTGGTCACCAACTTCTTTGACGTAACCGACGCAGAAGGCTGGGAAACGGTCACCGACCAAGCCGGAAACGTGGAAGTTATTGTTGGGGGGGTAGAAATTGTATTGATTATCTTAGCCCTCTTGTGACTCTGCCCTTACAAGACAACCGATGAATGGAATGTTCAACAATATTCCAAGAAGTATCGCTGACGGTAAGAACGAGTTCAAGGTATGGATGAATCCAAGATTCGGAGGGAGAGACCAATCTTGGCCACAGTTATTGTGGCCTGGACGCTTACTATCGCTGTTCTCGCTCTCTTGCAGGCGTTTCATCTTCCCGGCTCGCAGAGCCCACATGAGGCTGCCCTGACTCAAGGGCACGAGGTACTGCACAGGGTTCTTCGCCTTTCAGAATCGTTCCTGCTCATAATTGGGTCCGTATATTTGTGGAAACTGTGTTCGATTGCCTCAAGTATATTCTTAGCGGAATTCATCGTCGAGACTGCGGGGGCCATATACCTAACATTCATCGCCCCAAATAATTCAATGTTGGCGTTTAAGCATTCCAAAATGGCACAGGTAGTTTTTGCCGTCAACTTTAGCATAGAATTTGCAAGGGTTTGGTATGTGTGGCGGGTTACTCGTGATAGCTCAGGTACTCGTGGCGGCTCAGAGTGTCTGCGTGAGAACTAATTTGGGGGCCACATATTGGGGTCTACGCTTTCGGAAAGCTCAATATATTGTGGTCAAACTTGCCAAGAATCAGGCTCTCACGCAGACACTTAAAGGCGGTGTTATGAAATACTTTATCGGTCGAATCCGTGCGGTGTGTGTTCCAACCACAGCCGTCTTGGGCCTCTATATGTGCTTGAGCAGTTCAATCGCCGCCGCACAAACGAAAGCGAGCAATCCAGTCGTCGAGGCCTCACTTTCCGGTGATTCAAGGGAAGTGCTAAGCCAGAAGTTAAGAGAAGCATGGTTGTTACATAAGCCGAAACATTGGCAGCTTACTTCGAGCTGTGTGCCTAGTGCTGCAACGAGCGACCTGCTTTATAACCAACTGGTACTTTCCATGAATCCGAACGGAAAGATCAATGCCTTGCATTTTGATCATTTTAGCGGGGTCATAGAGCTCGACAAGCTCGCTTGGGAGACGCTGATTCATGCGGATATGTCGTATGACTCCAAAGACGTGGACGCACCGCCAGGAAATATCCATATAAGGTTCTGTTATGCATCGCTCTAGCTTGTCTTCAGTATGCGTACCGGTTCGATGACGGCGAGCTGCAAGCCGTGAACCGACAACGTAGCCGGAAAGACCGTTTCCTAGGACTGCGACAATCATGGTTGGATCGCCGCCGCCAGCAGTGAAACGGCGTGGGGCCTGGGAGTACTATAAGGACAACTTCGGCAAGCGCACCAGCCGAACCCTGATTCAGGGCAGCGCTGCTCGCAGTCGGTCGAGCGTCGAGGTCGCGTCGTACATCAGATGCATCAAGTGACCTGCCCCCGGAAAACTCTACCAGTTGGAACTGGAGTTCTCTCGTAATCTAAGCGAGGGAGCGAAGCGATGAAGAAGAGCCGATTCAGTGAAGAACAGGTGATTGGGATCTTGAAGCAGCATGAGGCTGGGGTGAAGACGGCGGATTTGTGCCGGGAACATGGCATCTCTGCGGCGACGTTCTACCAGTGGAAGCAGAAGTTTGGCGGGATGGACGTGAGCGAGGCACAGCGGCTGCGGGCGCTGGAGGACGAGAACCGCCGGTTGAAGATGCTGGTGGCGGAACTGAGCCTGGGCGGCGAGGCACTGAAGGCAGTCATAAGAAAAAACGGCTGGAGCTTGCCGGCCTGAGGGAAGATGTTGCGCTGGTGCAGTCGGGGTTCCGGCTGAGCGAGAACATACAGCCAGTTATCGTTCGAAACAATAACGTCCTTCCGACTATGTGTTGACCTTTGAGGCGGACGGGACAGTACCACCGCGCTAATGCGAGCCTCGCTTTGCCTATGTCCGATAACGAAGGCTTCCTGAATCCTGCTAAGTAATTCATACTAAATAGCTTGTGTCCGGTAATAAGGAGTTCAATGAGCGTTTTGCTATCCCTTCCGCCCGTCCTGAAGACCTGCATCGGCCCCTATCCATCCCCATGGAAAAACTCACCGATATCTTGTGCCACCGCGAGCAGCGCTACGTCGGAAGCCAGTT
>Ga0302319_10023740_pt1 | contig 10946 bp, 13 predicted proteins | sample Bog_T0_2_FD_203319 | JGI IMG/M metagenome (GOLD analysis project Ga0302319, IMG submission 203319) | Peat permafrost microbial communities from Stordalen Mire near Abisko, Sweden - Bog_T0_2 | ecosystem: Environmental > Terrestrial > Soil > Wetlands > Peat | place: Sweden: Abisko, Stordalen Mire... | reverse complement strand
CCGTCGTGCATTGCACGCAGGGCATTGGCATCTGGCAGTGGGCCAGCAACGACCAGGGCAGTGAGCCGGATGTGGTCATGGCCTGTTGCGGCGACACGCCCACTTTGGAGACCATGGCCGCTGTCTCTATCTTGCGCGAACATCTGCCGGATCTGAAGGTCCGCGTGATCAACGTGGTTGACCTGATGAAGCTCCAACCGGCAAGCGAGCATCCGCACGGGTTGAGCGAAACGGATTACGATTCGTTGTTTACCAAGGACAAGCACATCATTTTTAACTTCCATGGCTATCCGTGGCTGGTTCACAAGTTGACCTATCGCCGGACGAATCGCAATCTCCACGTCCGGGGTTACAAGGAGGAAGGCACGATTACCACGCCGTTTGACATGCGCGTGCAGAATGAAATTGACCGTTTTAATTTGGTGAAGGATGTCGTGGATCGGGTGCCGAACCTGGGCTCTAAAGGCGACTACCTGAAACAGCAGATGAAAGACAAGCTCATTGAGCACAAACATTACGTCGAAAAGCACGGTCAGGACTTGCCGGAGATCCGCAACTGGAAATGGGGTGCGACGGCGGCCGGCAAAGCTTCGGCTGAATTTACTGCCGATGACCATAAAGCGGTTCCCGAACTGAATCGAATCAAAGGTCTCAAAAATGCCGATTCGCATAAATGAACGCATATTTCGACCACGCCAACGCCGCCGGGGCGCGGAAGTGGTTGAAGGAACCGTAGGAATTTATGAGTGAACAGATGAAAAAGGAACACCACCGGTTTGAAAATCCCGATGGCGCAGAACTGCATCATGGCCGTGGTCCATATTGGAGGAGAGCGCATCGAGACTGGCGCATTTGGTGTTGCGTCATTTTGATGCTGGTGGCCATGGTGATCTATTTGATGACTGGTGATTTGCGCTGGCCGATTCATGCCCAGCCGCAGCCGATGGTGCCATTGGCTATTTAAATCTAGGATAAGGCTCATTTTTATGTCGGTTAATCCTCAGCGTCTGTGCCGTGATCACTGAATAGAAATTGTGGAAATGATCATCGCACCATCGCTGCTCGCCGCGGACCCGGCCCGCTTTGGCGAGGGAGCCGAGCGCGCCGGACGTTCGGGTGCCGACTGGCTCCACCTCGACATTATGGACGGCCACTTCGTGCCCAACATTTCTTTCGGCCCGCAAGTGGTCGAGGCGGTGCGCCCGCTCACCAAACTGTTTTTTGACATTCATCTCATGTGTTCCAAGCCGGAAGTACTGATTGAAGCCTTCGCCAAGGCTGGAGCAGACGAAATGATCATCCACGTCGAACTCGGGGACCCAATCCCGTTGCTCATCCAAAACATAAAGGCGCTGGGCAAAAAAGTCGGGCTGGCAGTCAATCCACCCACGGCGATTGCCTCCGTCCAGCCGTATCTTGAGCAGATTGATCTCCTGCTGGTGATGACCGTCAACCCTGGCTTCGGTGGACAGGAATTCATTCGCGAAGGTCTGCCGAAGATCCAGCAGGCGTCAATGTGGCGGCGGGAAAAGGCGCTATCCTACCGCATCAGCGTGGATGGCGGCATTAACGACGAGACTGGTGCCGAGTGCGCCCGCGCCGGCGCAGACACTTTTGTGGCGGGCACGAGTTTGTTCGGTGCCCGCAACTTTAAATCAGCCGTCACCCAGTTGCGCCAAAGTGTGAGCGAGGCCGTCCCGCATTGATGGGTTTGATCGCATGGGGTGTTCACCCCATACAATTTTCCGCAGCTGAAGGATATGCTTGTGAGGAAGAAAAATGACAAATGAAAACGCAAAACTTAATGGCCACCGCAAAAGCGCTGGTCGCCGCCGACAAAGGGCTGCTGGCCATGGACGAAAGCAATCCCACCTGCAACAAACGATTTGCCAAACTGGGCATTCCGGAGACGGCGGAAGCCCGGCGCGCCTACCGGGAGTTGATTGTGACCACGTCTGGGCTTGGTGAGTATATCAGTGGCGCAATTCTCTATGACGAGACCATCCGCCAGCAGGATGGAAACGGTGTTTTTTTTACCAGTATTCTCACCGCTGCCGGAATCATTCCCGGCATTAAAGTTGATGCCGGCGCAAAGGACTTGGCGGGTCATCCCGGAGAGAAGATCACGGAAGGTCTGGACGGATTGCGCGAACGCCTCGCGGAATATTCCCAAATGGGCGCACGCTTTGCCAAGTGGCGCGCGGTGCTCACCATCGGTGAGGGCATTCCCAGCCGGAGTTGCCTTGAGGCCAACGCGCATGCGCTGGCGCGCTATGCAGCCTTGTGCCAGGAAGCCGGACTGGTTCCCATCGTCGAACCGGAAGTGCTGATGGATGGCGAGCATACTTTGGAGCGCTGCCGCCAAGTGACGGAAGAAGTCCTGCGCAATGTTTTCATCCAGCTCAATTGCCAGCGCGTGTTGCTGGAAGGCATGATCCTAAAGCCCAACATGGTATTGCCAGGCTTGGCGTGCCCCCCGAACAAAGAAGTGAACGAAGTGGCCGTTGGCGAACAGCAATATCAGGTGCGCTTGACCGATCGTCCGCCAGACGAGGAACCCGACCTTGACGAGGTGGCCAATCTCACGATGAAGACTCTCTGGCGAACCGTCCCCGCCGCCGTACCGGGGATTGCCTTCCTGTCCGGCGGCCAATCGCCTGAACTGGCTTCGGCCCGGTTGAATTTGATGAATCTTCGCTTCAAGTCGCAACTCCCGTGGGCGCTGTCATTTTCCTTCGCTCGTGCCATCCAGCAGCCCGCTTTGGAGGTGTGGTGTGGCAAAGCATCCAACGTGAAAGCAGCGCAGCAAGCCTTGCTTCATCGCGCCCGATGCAACCGCGCAGCGCGCCGTGGTGAATACACGACCGCGATGGAAAGAACATAAGCATGACCTCACTGGTTAACAAGTGCTTGATGTGGCAGGAGAAAATCTCTCGCTTCGAAAAGGGAAATCCAGATGAATAGCAGCGCATCGAAATATCCGAAGCTTTTGGCTTTCAAGAGAAAACTTGAACGTCCGATGTTATTTCTCAGTTTCGTCTGGCTCTGCATCCTTATCATAGAGATCGTCTATGACACGAGCCCAGTGCTGTCAGGTGTCGGTACAGGCATTTGGATTATATTTATATTATATTTTGCCTTGCGCCTGGCGATTGTTGCCAATCGGGTGGCTTTTCTCAAAAAGAACTGGCTCTTTATTTTGGCAATCGTTGTCTCGGCGCTGCGATTTTTTCCCTTTTTGCAGCCCTTCCCGCTGGTGCGTGCCTTGACCGCAACTTTCGGCATGCAGGTGATTTGGATTTTCGCTTCCGCCGACCAGGGAATGCGCTTCCTTAGAGCCGCCCTTGGACGTCGCGGTACCGGTTACGCGCTCGCATTGACCTTCGTGGTGTTGTTCGCTGGTGCTGCAGGCATGCTCCATTTTGAGGCAATCTCCGATGATCCACAAAGGATCCAAACTTATCCGAAATCTCTTTGGTGGACAGCCATGCAGATGACGAATATTGGCACCGCCTATTCAATAAAGACAACCGGTGGACGCGTTATATGCCTGGGCATATCTCTCTACGCAGCAGCGATGTTTGGTTATCTCACCGCCATCTTCGCCACCTTTCTTATTGATCGAGATGCCAAAGATCCAAAATCAGAAATTGCTGGTCAAAAATTGATTCAAGAGGTTAAAGAGGAAATCATTCAATTACGCCGTTTAATCGAAGAAAAATTAGATGAAAAAGGAGACATTTCCCAAAGTTTACCAATATCAAAATTGAAACCTCATGAAGCTTTGAAGTCCAAGTAGCCTGACGTTGTACCGTTTGCGACACCGGCTCAGGCTCGCGCCCATAATCGCCGAAACCAGCGACGAATGGGAAACCGGAAAAATCTACCTCAACCTGGAAAACCAAACCCAGCCCTCAGTTTAAATGCTCAAACATTTTACAGAAAAAAAATTGCGCCGCCAGGAAAAACATCTTTTTCAGCGAGGAAATACTGGTGAATTGGGTAAAACACCCCATAGCGCAAAGGCCTTTGGGCATTTAATCTCACGTGATGACAGTTAATGTCTTTATGCCCGCCGGCGAGACCATCGGCGGAAAGCTTCAATCGCAACCTGGTTCCATCCACCGCATTCTGGTGGTGGAGGAGGCAGAAGACATCCGTCAGCTTAATGCCGAGGTGCTGGTTGACGCCGGCTACCATGTGGATGCCGCCGAGGACGGGTTGGCCGCTTGGGCGGCGTTGCAACTCCACCGTTACGATCTGCTGCTCACCGACCAATTCCTCCCGAAGGTGTCCGGCGTGCAGTTGCTCAAGAAGCTCCACACCGCCCGCATGACGTTGCCCGTCATCATGGCCACCGACATCTTGCCGACCTGGGAATTTGCCCTGCACCCTTTCCTGCAGGCCGTCACGATGCTGCGCAGACCCTATACCATTGAGAAATTGGTGGGCCTGGTGAAAAGTGTTCTGCTCACGACCGGCGGTATCCAGACGGAAATGGCGTCACCATCCAACCGGCAAAGCCATACCGCATCCGTGGGCTTGCGGCTATGATGGGCTCAGACCATAGGTCCGCCCCAACGGGGGGAACTGACTGAAAGCCGGCTTCATCCATGAAGAAAATCTTCGCCCCCTCCTGTTTGGCTCGCCGTTTTAGCTGCGGATACGTTTCGGCCACGTACGGACGACGGCAGGTCCTGTGGGCGAAGCGATTTTCTCGCGGCTGGGGTGAACACCCCATATCCTTGGAGAGGTGTTTTCGCTATTTATCATGTCATGCAAACAGAGAAAACTGGCAAATTGGAGCATTCGGCCGATGAATCACTGCCGTGACTGCCGCAAAAAATGTGAAGACCCTTAAACCATTATTGAAATCAAGTGATCGTCAATTTCCAGGATGACATTGCTTAACCCCGTGTGGGTGAAGGAATTCAAAAAGCAATTGGCGCCTGTCCACATTACAGAATCCACCGCCGAACGTATCCGTGTTACTAACCCCGGCTAGGCAAAGCGCGGGAACTTGTGGCAGAGTCGCCGCATGCAAAATTCAGCAAGTGCTCGTCCGCATCGGACAGCCGCGCAACGCGCGCAAATTCTCACCGACTATCACCGGAGCGACCTGCCGCAAAAGGCTTTTGCCGCGCAAGCTGGCATCGGCTGCTCCACGCTGGCGTCCTGGCTGCGCAAAACGTCTGCCCGCCAAAGTGCCGCCCAGCCCGCGTTTGTCGCTGTGCCTAATTTGCTTCCGGCGCCGGGGGCGGCGGCCGCTTACCGGTTGCAGTTTCCCCAGGGATTCGTGGTCGAGGTGGCTTCGGGTTTCCGCCCTGAGGAACTCAACGCGCTCTTGCAGGTGGTGCAACGGTTATGATGCCCATCGGTCCGGCCACGCGCATTTTTCTGGCCGCCGGGGCCACGGATCTACGCAAGAGTTTCGAAGGATTGAGCGATTTGGTAACGCACCATTTCCAAGCCGACCCCTTGAGCGGGCATCTCTATGTCTTTACTAACCGGAAGCACAACCGAATCAAATTGCTCTATGCCGATGGGACCGGGGTATGGGTTTGCGCCAAACGACTGTGCGGGCAAGGCACGTTTGCCTGGCCCAAGACCAGCGAGCCAGGCGCCTTGCAGATCCTGGCGGCGGAGCTGACGCTCTTACTGAGCGGCATCGATCTGGAAAAGACCAGCACCCGCGCCTGGTGGCGCAAGGCAGCCTGAAGGCGGACCCCAAATGAAAAAAACGCAGAAAAATGCAAATAAGTATTGACTATGTATTACACATATCATATAAGTAGTGCAAATTAAATGATTCCGCTCGAAACCCTGCCCGATGCCGCCCGCCGAGCCTTCGAAGGCTTGCAGTCGGACAATCTGCGGTTGCAAGCTGAGCAGGTGCGGTTGCAGCAAATCATTGCCCTGAAGGACGAGCAAATCCGGTTGTTGAATTTTCGTTTTTTCGGGCCTAAGAGTGAAAAACTCTCCCCGGCGCAAATGGCGCTCTTGCAGACCGAAATCAGTCTGACCCTGGGGGAGGTCGAGCAAGAAGCCGAACAGCCAGCGGCCGAAAAAAGCGCCCCTGTACCCAAGGCCAAAATCCCTCGCCCCAACCATCCTGGCCGCGAATCGCTGCCCGCCCACTTGGAACGGCGCGAAGTCATTCTGCCCTGCCATCCCAAGGACTGCCGGTGTGAGCAATGCGGGGCCGAGCGGCCGGTGATCGGCTATGAGACGCGCGAAGAACTGGCCTGTGAGCCGGCGAAGTTTTATGTGAAGGTCGTCAAACGGGAAAAGCGCGGTTCGCATTGTCTGCCCGAACAAGGCGTCGTCACGGCCCCGGCCCCGGCGCAGATTGTGCCCAAGGGCAAACTGTCCGACGAGTTCATCATTGAAGTGCTGGCGCAAAAGTATCAGCAGCATCTGCCCATCTACCGCCAGCAAGCGGTGCTGGCAGACAATCACGGGATTGAACTGAGCCGCAAAACCTTGACCGACGCCGTCCTGGCGGCGGGCGGCCTGTTGCAGGCGGTCGTGGGCGCGCAGAAGCGCGAGTTGTTGGCCGGCGGTTATGTGCAGGCCGATGAAACGCCGGTGCCCTGCCAGACCGGGGAAAAAACCGGTCGCAACCACAAAGCGTTTATGTGGGAATATAGTGTGCCGGGCGGGGTGGTGGTCTTTGACTTTCAGCTGGGCCGCGGTCGCGCCGGGCCCAAGGAATTTCTCCAAGGTTTCCAGGGCAAGCTGCAATGCGATGGTTACGACGTCTACGACAATCTGGGCGAAGGCATTGTGTATGCCGGTTGTTTGACGCATGCCCGGCGCAAGTTTGTGGACGCAGCCAAGCTGGCTCCGCTGGACCCGTTGCCTCAGGAGATGCTGACCCAGTTCGGGCAACTCTATGCGATTGAGAAAGAAGCCCGCCAAGCTGGTCTGGACGCCACACAACGTTTGGCCTTGCGCCAACAAAAGAGCGTGCCGGTGATGGCCGCGCTCAAGGAACGGTTGGTAGCCACTCGGCAACAAGCGCAGCCGGGCGGAACCTTGGCCAAAGCGTGTAACTACACACTGGGCCAATGGAGCCGGCTGGAAGAATTTTTGAAGGATGGCCGCCTCGAAATTGACAATAACTGGTGCGAAGGCGCGATGCGGCCCGTGGTACTTGGGCGCAAGAATTGGTTGCATATTGGCAGCGAGCAGGCCGGACCGAAGGTGGCCGCCATCGCTTCCATCGTCGAAACGTGCCGGAGATTGGACATTAATTTGCGACAGTATCTCAATGACATCCTCCCCAAATTGGGCGAATGGCCCATCAACCGTGTGGCCGAACTGACACCCACGGCGTGGAAAGCTGCGCAGAAATCCTGACATTCATCCCGAGTATATTCCCTCGCATTCACCCCGCCTAGACGGGGTTAGCAACACGGATACCGCCGAACAGGGCTGACAAGATGCTCGGTTTAGATGTTGAGCCGCTTTTTGGACTTCCCTTGAGAAACGGACTGTGTTTTAATATCTTCATGAGTATTGAACATCTGACATCATCCCAACTGCGCCAAATAGCCGATCTCAAAGAAAAGATTGAGGCTTTGGAACTCCAACTCGCCGGAATCATTGTTGTTGGCGGTAAACCTCACGCACGGGTCCAAGCACCTGAACCGCCTCAACCCTCTAAACCAGGCAAGCGCACAATGAGTCCTGCGCACAAAGCCAAGATCAGGGCAGCACAACAATTACGATGGGCAAAATACAATGCAGCCAGACCCACGACTGCCGCTGAATCTGCCACTATTTCCAAGGCCGCAAAGCGGAAAATGAGTGCTGCGGGCAGGGCTGCAATTGCGGCTGGAGCTAGGGCTCGATGGGCGAAGGCGAAGGCTGGGCATTGATTTAAGGAGTGGACAAGATGCAGCTCTTGCTGCACTCCTTTTCACTTGCCCCGTTAATTTGAGGCACTGGGCTTGTAGCTCAGAACCCGATCGATCAGTGCGGCAGTGGTAGTCTAGGTTGGTCCGGACGATCGTGCCAGCTTCTCGTCGGAGTCACTAGGAACGCGGCACGCGCTTTCATAGCGGTTCACGAGATTGAACCAACTCAGCATCAGAATCAGTTTCCTCGTTTTATCGGCACCCCAGCGCTCGATTGATGCTTCCAGCAAGTCCTCTCCGAGGGTTGCGCGATCCGCGATGTCGTCCGCCATGCACGCAATCAAAACGATGTCCGGATTTATTCCGGCGACTGGTCCGTCAGCGGTGAGCGCCTCCACCTCAGCTTTTGAAAGTCCACTATTGAGCGCTATGCGAGTGGAAGCACGCACAGCATAAATGCAGTTCAAACGCACGGCGGTTCGCACAATCATTGCTTCCCGCAACCTGGCGTCGGCAGCGGGGCAGGCGAAGACCGCCCTCATTAGCGCAACAGCTGGGCCTGCGAGATCGCCCGCCGCTGCCAGCGCGATTGCTCCATTGAGCGTTCCGTCAGGATCGAAATCGTTTCCGAAGGCGGCTCGCGCCTCTTCGACGGTTGGCATCGGCAAACAGATATCGGTCATTGCCCTGCTTGGTGGATTAGGCATTGTGCGAAACAGGTTACCAGCAATGTGGCCTCTTGTGCAACCGATCGCAGCTTCGCGCATTTCCTCGTTTTCGGCATTGCAAAGCCCCGCTGGTGTGCTGCGTTGACCAACTACCGAAGATCGTCGGGTCAGGTGTTCACCCCATTTCCCGCCGAATGGATATCTGGTTAATTGTATGTCCGAAAGATCAATAATGAATAAACTACTCATCCTCTCAGTACTCGTGGCTGGCGGCGCAGGCTTGCAAGCAGACGAATCTGTTTTCCAGGCGTCACTGACGCCGGACATCGCCATCCACTCCCGGACCACCCAGATCAATGGTTTTTCGTTGAATATCTGGGGTGAAAATCCGCAATCCAGCCTGAACCTTGGCTTCATCAACGGCAGCACCGGTGACAGCCAGGGCTTGGCTTGGGGGTGGGTCAATTATGCCGACTCCTACACCGGCGTGGCCTGGGGCCTGGTCAATATCAGCCGGGAGAAGTGCTTCGGCTGGCAACATGGCATCATCAACTACTCGCAAGGCACGTTCACCGGCTTGCAATCCGGCTGGATCAATGTGGCGCAGGATTTTCACGGCCTCCAATGGGGACTGGTGAACTACGCGGAAAATCTCCGTGGCGTACAAGTCGGGTTGGTGAATGTCGCGCGGAACAACCCGTGGTTCGAAGCATTCCCGGACAAGCTCGCCACCGGCTTTCCGATTGTCAACTGGTCGTTTTAATCGCGAGCTTTCAAAGTTTTATGACAACCAGTGCTTACGCAGCCCAAAGTGCCACCGCCCCACTTGCACCCTTCACCATTCAACGACGAGGACCCGGCCCGCACGAGGTGCAAATCGAGATTCTGTTCTGCGGCGTCTGTCATTCTGATGTGCATACCGTCCGTGATGAATGGCACGGCACGACTTACCCATGCGTCCCGGGCCATGAAATCATTGGGCGCGTCACAAAAGTCGGCGCGCAGGTTAAGAAGTTCAAGGAGGGCGACCTTGCCGGCGTGGGTTGCATGGTGGATTCCTGCCGGGTTTGCCAAAGCTGCAAGGACGACCTCGAACAATTCTGCGAACAAGGCGCGACGTTTACCTTTAACAGCCCTGACAAGCACAGCGGCGGCATGACGCACGGCGGATACTCCGAAAGCGTGGTTGTGGACGAAGCGTTTGTGCTGCGCGTCCCTAAGAATCTGAATCTCGCGACCACGGCTCCGTTGCTCTGTGCCGGGATCACCACCTATTCGCCTTTGCGCCACTACAAAGTCTCCAAGGGCGAAAAGGTCGGCATCATTGGACTCGGCGGGCTGGGGCACATGGGTGTGAAACTCGCCAAGGCGATGGGCGCGCACGTCGTGGTCTTCACGCATTCGCCCGGCAAGGTGAAGGATGCCTTGCGGTTGGGCGCGGATGAGGTCGTCAATTCTACAAAACCTGGCGAGATGAAGAAACATCTCAACAGTTGTCATTTCATTCTCGACGCGGTGGCCGCTCAACACGACATCAACGGTTACCTCGTTCTGCTGCGACGGGACGGCACGCTGACGCAGGTCGGGTTGCCGCCGGAACCGTTGGCAATCCAAGTCAGCAACCTCATCCATGGCCGGCGCAATTTTAGCGGCTCGCTCATCGGTGGCATCAAGGAAACGCAGGAGATGTTGGATTTCTGCGGCCAGCACAACATCACTGCTGACATCGAACTCATTCCCATCCAGAAAATCAATGAAGCGTATGACCGCGTGGTGAAGAACGACGTGAAATACCGTTTCGTCATTGATATGGCCTCGCTTAAAAAGCCATGAGTACAAAGTCAAAAGCTTATCTCGTGGGCGGCGGAATCGGTTCTTTGGCTGCCGCCGCCTTCATGGTCCGTGACGGCGGAATGTCGGGTGAAGACATTTCCATTCTCGAAGCACTGCCCCTCATGGGTGGAAGTCTTGACGGCTCTGGTGACGCTGCGGGCGGTTATTCCTTGCGCGGCGGCCGCATGTTGACCACCGACAATTACGAATGCACCTGGGGCCTTTTCAAATCCATTCCTTCACTAAACCACCCGAGGCAGTCGGTGTTCGAGGAAACCGTGGAGTTCAATGCCCAGCACAAGTCGCATGCGCTGGCGAGACTCGTGGACCGCCGGCGCGCGAAGGTTCCCGTGACATCAATGGGATTTTCCATGCAGGATCGCATGGAATTGCTGAAACTCAGCCGGGCAGATGAAGCCTTGCTGGGGTCAAGCTGCATCACCGACTGGCTTTCGCCAGGGTTTTTCGAAACGGAATTCTGGTTCATGTGGGCGACCACCTTCGCGTTCCAGCCCTGGCACAGCGCCGTGGAATTCAAGCGTTACCTGCACCGTTTCATGCTGGAGTTTTCCCGGATCGAAAC
>Ga0302319_10023739_pt1 | contig 10946 bp, 15 predicted proteins | sample Bog_T0_2_FD_203319 | JGI IMG/M metagenome (GOLD analysis project Ga0302319, IMG submission 203319) | Peat permafrost microbial communities from Stordalen Mire near Abisko, Sweden - Bog_T0_2 | ecosystem: Environmental > Terrestrial > Soil > Wetlands > Peat | place: Sweden: Abisko, Stordalen Mire... | reverse complement strand
CTGGGCTGTCCTGTGGCGGCCTTTCAGGCCTTGTATTCGCACCGCCATGCTGGAAGAAGAAAGCCATGGATTTAGCATTGACGGAACGGCTCAGGGGTTGCGATACGGCAGGCTGGGAAGCCTGCGCCACAAGGGTATGCGTGGTTTTGGCCGACTTCACTATGAAAGATCCGGGCTAGTAACAGATTTTCCGGCCGATTCGGTTCTTCCACGGAGCGAAAAGATTTTCTATTGGCCGGGTTCCACAAATAGTTCGCGCCGGCGGCGCTAGACGCGATTTCCGAAGTGGATTAACCACGAAACACGCGAAACCACACGGAAATAGAAGCGGGGCGGGGACTGGAAGCGGTGAGCGAAACCTTACGGCCCATGCGTGGCGGCGCGGGTGGCCGTTTCGTCGGGCCAGTGGCCCGACGAGACGGGCGGGTCGCCCGTTCCACCCCTTCCCATTTCGGATTGCGGGTTAAATCATGCAGACTGGCCCCGGTGCACGCCGGGTCAGATATTCACGCAGGGCCGGATCATCCGTCAGGCCCGCCGCCCGTTCCCATGATTGCCGGGCTTCGGCCTCGCGCTTTAACATCCCCAGCAAATGCCCGCGCGCGGCCCAATAGGGCTGGTAGTTGGTGACGTGCGCGGCTGGAATGTCATCCAACGCCGCCAGCCCGCCGGCGGAATCACCCGTCTGCGCCAGCGCGACGGCGCGGCCGACCAGCGCGCCGATGCTGGGGGCGATTTGGATCAAACCGGCATAGAGCAGGGCGATTTCGCGCCATTCCGTGCGGCCGGTTTTGGCGCGGCTGGCATGGACGGATTGAATGGCGGCTTCGAGTTGGAAGCGGCCGAGACTTTTGAATCCGGCGGCGAGGTGCAACTGTTCCTCGGCCGCTTGCATGAGTTCGCCGGACCATTTCGCAGGGTCCTGCTGGTCGAGCGGAACGAACGTGCCGTCGCTGGTATAACGCGCCGCGCGCCGCGCCTGGCAGTGGAGCATCAAGGCCAGCAGGCCGTGCGCTTCGGCTTCGCGCGGCATCAATTGAACCAGCAACCGCCCGAGCGCAATGGCTTCCGCCGCCAGCGCGTGATGAGTTGAGGCCGTTTCCGGCAGGCTTTGCCAGCCGGTGGTGTAAGCGGCGTAAATGGCATCGAGGACGAACGCCAGGCGTTCGCGCCATTCGGGCGGATCCGGAATGCGGAACGGGATGGCCGCGTCGCGGATTTTATTTTTGGTGCGGACCAGCCGCTGGCTCATGGCGGCGGGGGAAACCAGAAATGCCGAGGCGATCCGCTGCGCCTCAATGCCCAGAACGGTTTGCAGCATCAGCGGCGTGCGCGCGGCGGGGTCAATCGCCGGGTGCGCACAGACGAACAGCAACTTCAAGCGTTCGTCGGGAAAGTGATCCTGCGTGGCGGCCACGGTCTGCGCTTCCTCGGCGATTTGTTGCAGAAAGACTTCGGCGTTCTGCCGGACCTGATGGTGGCGCACGGCATCAATGATGCGGTTGCGCGCGGCGTGCAGCAGCCAGGCTTCGGGCTTCTGCGGAATGCCGGCCACCGGCCACGTTTCGAGGGCGGCGACCAGAGCGTCGCTCAACGCATCCTCCGCGCCGGCGACATCGCCCGTGCGCGCCGCGAGATAAGCGATGAGCTGGCCGTAGGAGTTGCGAACCACCGTTTCAATGGCGGCGTGGGCGGCGGATTCATTCATTGGAGGATTCCGAGCGTCATTATCTTAATTTTTTGGCGGACGTGCGGAAGCCACCCGTTCCAGCATGGCCCAGGTGAACCCCGTTCCCTGCTTTTGAACGATGGCCTGGTGAATCCACAGCATTCCCGCCGGTTCCAGCAACCGGGCAATTTTCAAGTCACCGGTGTCCAGCGGTTGAAAGCCGATCTCGGCGGCAAGCTGCCCGACGATCCGCTTGGCCTCCGCCTCATCGCCCGCGAGGAACATGACGGGTTTGAGGCCGCCGTAATTCGGATAACTGGCGTCGGCGAAATTCTCGTAGCCATAAGTGTTGAAACACTTCACCACGCGCGCCCCCTGGGCCCATTGCGCCACGGTTTCGCCGCCGGACGTGGTGTGGCCGAGGGCGAGTTCCAAACCGATGCCGGGCGTGAACTTGAGCGGATTGGTGCAATCCACCAGCACCTTGCCGGCAAGCTTGCCGCAATCGGCGACGGCGGCTGGCGTGGCCTCCCACGGCGTGGCCAGGGCGAGCACGTCGCCAAACGCGGCCGCTTCGGCATTCGTGCCGGTGCTGGCGTTCGGGCCGCAGGCGTCGAGCAGGGCGCGATGTTTCGGATCGCCGGGATGGCGCACGCCGAATTTGATTTCATGCCCGGCGTTTGCCCAGCTTTTGCCCAGCGCGCCGCCGACGTTGCCGGCGCCAATGATTCCAAGGTTCATAATATATTTTTGGTTGATGGTTGGGTTTCCGGTTTGGGCAATCTGCCTCAATGGTAATTGATTTGCAACTCGTTCGGAGCCGGCCGCCCGGTGCCCGTTTCCAACAGATCCTTGAGACTCAACAGGAACGTCGCCCACTTCATCGAACAATGAGCATGGAAGTCCGAATGCTTTCGCCAACCCGAGTGCCGGAACCAAATATATGTCTGTTGATCGTCCGGCGAAATGTCGAACGTGATTTCGGTCCGTTCCCACTCGTCGGCGCCCTGGCCTGGCGGCGCTTGCCAAGCCACCAGCCTGCCCGGCTTAAGTGCTTTGACCTGGAATTTCTGGCAGAATACACCGAACCGAAATTCGAGGGTGTCCCCGACTTTTGTCCCGCTGCCGCGGGTGTCGGAAGTCCACCACTGCGCCAGCTGTTTTGGTTCCGTCAAAGCCTGATAGATTGCTTCGGGTGATGCTTTGACGCCGATTTGATGATTAATCTCGCAACTCATTTTATGCTCCTTGATGTGATTGCTGCTTTGGTCGATATCTTTGCTGTTGTTCGGGCCGGGACTTTGCCCGGCTGCACCATGATGACGTCTGGCATTTCTGCATTTCGACATTTCGCGGAACATTTTTTGGCAAGGCCGCCATGGGATGCGGGCGAATTCGTCCGCTTACCGGAAGCCGTCTGCCTGCCCGCGCCAGAGGCGACAAACGCGACTGCTTCCTTGAACCTCCGCAGATCGTTTTTGAAATCGGTTGGAGTGGGCCGCCGGAGGACGACCCACTCCTTCATCATGCGTTTTCCCATGATCAAGCGCGTGGCGGTTCCACCCGCCACCAAGCGCGCGATGACCGGCGGCGGCAGCTTCATCACCACCGCGTCGCCTTTCGTAAAGGCAAAGACTTTCCTGGCGACGGTGAAGTTGGTGGAATTGAGTTTGCTGGTAACCACCACCCCCGGAAGGTTTGCCAGCATCGAACTTAATAGGGAGCCAAGTTCATTCATCGCGGGTTTGGATTATTCGTTAGCGCCTCGTTGACCGGGGCTTAACACCCGCATTCGATGGGCGTTGGCCGCACTTCCACCGCGCCATAACCGGCGGCCGGGCAGCGGGCCGCCCACGCAATCGCCGCGTCCAGATCGGGCACTTCGAGGACGGCAAAACCGCCCAAGAATTCCTTCGTCTCGGCATAGGGTCCGTCGTGAATCTGACGCCGGCCATCGCGCACGCGAACCGTGGTGGCCGTTTTGGGGGAGGGCAGCCCGAGGCTGCTGACCATGACGCCGGCAGTTTTCAAGGCCTCGCTGTAAGCTTTCCACGCCGCCCAATAGGCGGGGGATTTTTCGGGGTCATTGCGCAGGTCAAATTCCACCTGCGTTTCGGCAATTAGGAGGATGTATTTCATAAATAAGCCGGATAGTAGTTTATCGGTTGTCAGCGGGCGGCAACAGTTCTTTCTGCGCCTGGCCGACGTTTCCGGTCGCGCCGGTCACCACATAAGTTTTCTTCGTTGGCATGATATGTTCCTTTCGCTTTTGAGTTTGCGGTTTGGGCGGGGAATCAGGCCGCGCGCTCCGGCAGCACGGGGCGAACCTCGACGGCGGAATAACCGGCAGCAGGACTGCGCGCGGCCCATTCGAGCGCCACATCGAGATTCGGCACGTCGATGACCACGAGCCCGCCGAGGAATTCCCTGGTCTCGGCATACGGCCCGTCGTGGACGTTGCGTTTGCCGTCGCGCACCGAAACCATGGTGGCCGATTCCGGCGGCAGCAGCCCGGCGCCGGTTGAAAAGACACCCGCCGACCGGATCGCCTCGATGTAGGCCATCCAGGCGTCCATAAAGCCCGGCTCGCTGCGGCGGGCGAAATGTTCTGTTTTTTCGTGGAAGAGAATTGCGTATTTCATGGTTATACCTGTTGTTTTGTGGTTGTTTGAGCCGGGAGTCATTCCGCGACTTCACAAGGATGACGGGCGAGGAGTTCCGCTTTCGACATTCGCTTGAATTTAGCGGGAACAATGTCAAGATGCGCCCGCATGCGACTGCTCGACCTGACCCTGCCCACCGCCGCTGAAAATCTGGCGGTGGAGGAGGCGTTGCTCGATGCGGCCGAGGCCGGCGGCGGCGGCGAAACCCTGCGCTTGTGGGAGCCGCTGACCCCCTTTGTGGTGGTGGGCTATGCCAACCAGACGGCCACCGAGGTCAACCTCCCCGCCTGTGAGCAGCGGGGCATCCCGGTTTTCCGCCGCTGTTCCGGCGGCGGCACCGTGGTGCAATTGCCCGGGGGCTTGAATTACAGCCTGATCCTGCGCATCACGGAAAACGGCCCCACCCGGGACATCACTTCCGCCAACCAGTTCATCATGGACCGGAATCGCGCGGCCCTCCAGGCCGCCCTCGGCCGCCCGCTCCCGGAGGTCGTGGTGCGCGGCCACACCGATCTGGCCATCACCAGTGCTGGCACGGCCATCCGCAAAGTGGCCGGCAGCGCCCAGCGCCGCCGGAAACAGTACCTTTTGTTTCACGGCACCCTGCTCTTGAACTGCGATTTGCCGCTGATTGGCGAACTGCTGCGCATGCCCACGTTGCAACCCGACTACCGGGCCAGCCGCCCGCATGAGGAATTCATCGCCAATTTGGGCCTGCCCCCCGCCACGGTCAAAGCCGCCCTCGCCCGCATCTGGCAAGCCACCCCCGCCCGCCCGGCGGACGGGGAACCGCTGGCTCCCTCCTTGCGCCAGGCCATCGCCAAATTGACGCGCGATAAATACCTGACGCGCGCCTGGAATCACAAGTTTTAGCCACTTTTAGCATGTTCAAGCTCCTCTTCAAATTCATCAAGTGGACCGTGCTGGTTCTGCTGATACTCGGGACCATTGCCTGGTTTTACCCGGAAAAATTCCTGACGGTGGACACCGGCTCCGTGTCGGCGGATGTCCTGATCGTCCTGGGTGGCAGCGGCAGCTCCCACGACCGGGCCTTGCGCGCCGCGCAACTCTACGCCCAGCGCGCCGCGCCGCGCATCATCATTACCGGTGCCGGCGACGACCAGATCAACCGTCACATTCTGCTGGAACAGGGGGTGCCCGACCGCGTGATCGAAATTGAGGGCAAATCCACCACCACCCATGAAAACGCGGAATTCACCGGCCGACTGTTACGGGCGGAAAGAGTCCGCACCGCGATCCTCGTGACCTCCTGGTACCACGCCCGGCGCGCGGAAAAGACCTTTGCGCACTGTGTGCCGGGGGTGAATTTCTTCTCGCGCCCCTCTTATTATGGTTTTGCCCGGGCCGACTGGGTCAAGGCCGGCATCAACAAACGGATGCGGCTGGAATTCTTAAAGTTACCCGGCTACTGCCTGCGTTATGGCATCAATCCATTTTAAATAAACCGCGAAAAAACTTGCGCTGGCGTCCGGGGTGTGAGATTTTACGTGTCCTTGACCGCGGGGTGGAGCAGCCCGGTAGCTCGTCAGGCTCATAACCTGAAGGTCGTTGGTTCAAATCCAGCCCCCGCAACCATTTGGTAGCAACAAAACCCCTGTGAAAACAGGGGTTTTTTGTTGTTTTGAGTTCCAGCCGATTTTCTTTGGCAGCGTCTGGAAACGTTCAGCAATGACCCTTAATCTTTCCAGAATCTTTCCAGAATAATGCCAGCCATTCCGAAATGAAAATATTTCCCATTTTTCCACTTGGAAGACACCAAAACGGCCTATAATGAGAACGTGGTAAGTGTTTTTTTGCCGTGGCCTGAACTCAAGGAATCAGGCGGTGGACGTGGGTTCAACTCCCCCGCACGGCGTCAATGGAAAATCAGAATTACATCCTCGTAGATGGGGTTCGTCCGCTCCTGATCAACAAAAAGACGTTGATCAAGGCTTTCGGCGGCGCAACCAAAACTGTTGACCGCCTTCTTTATTGCGCCCGTTACCATCCAGAACTGGACTGGCTGCGAATTGGCCGTCCAGGGTCTCCTGGTGTTGAGTGCCTGATTGATACCGCCAGCGCCGAAAGTGCCTATAGGCGCATCATGGCTGGCGAAGAACCTCCCGTGCTTCCGTCCGAACTCAAGTCCAAATCAAAACTTTTAAACCTTTCCGACGAAACTGCGCCTCGGCGGGAATTAGGCAAACCTAAAAAATTGGCGCAACCAAAACAATAAACACATACAAATGAATAATGAAACACAGTTTCAACCAGCCAATTATGGGTGCTGGTTGGAAGGCGAAATAGTCAAAGCAGAGGAAAGAACATCCCGTGCAGGGCATCCGATGACGCATGTCCAAGTGCGGATTGATAACGGAACCATCTACGATGCTTATTTGTCAAACAGTGGCTATCCACCATTGCGGGCACTCGTCAGGTCTTTGAAAGACGTGCTGGGAATTGCGGAACACGAACCATTGCCTCCAGCAGAAAGCTTGCTCGGCAAAAAGGTGGCAATCATGGTCTTCCCTTGGTTCAAGGCGGGCATCAGTCGCGATGGCATTTCGGTGTTCGGGTTTCCGAAACAAAATGAAATACCATTCTGAAAAACAACGCGTGTTGACGCGCTGTTGACAGTGAATGGCAACAGCGCGTCGCGCTTCAATTTATCAGCAAACAAAGGAGAATAACGAGATTTGTTCAATAGCGTGTTGACGGTTGACAAACGGAGGAAAGAATATGGGAAAAGCCAAAACTCGGCTGAGAAAACATCACCAACGCCTGGTCAAAGATGCTGGGGTGCGCAAATTACTGGCGCGAATGCTGGCTTGTCGTGAGACTCGGAGCGTGGTGCGGGCAATGCTGTTTGCCCATGAACGCGAGCTATGGCGCGGTGTCGTGGCGACACCGCCAGCCTCCATTTTGGAAGTGGTCGTTTCCGAATTCATGCGGCATACGCCAGTTGCGGCAGAATTGCCATTCATGGCGACAGTGTCGCTTATCGCGGAAATGATGTGCGAAAAAGGCGCGGCGTTGGTAATGACCGACGGTCAAAAAATTCTGCCCGACCTGTTCACCGTGATGCTGGCCGCATCGGGCGAAATGAAATCATTTTCCGTCTCAAAGATTCTGAAAGCTTTTGAGTTGGGCGGCTGGAAACCAAACGCCATTCGGGATGCTGGCTCAACGGCGGGATTGATTGCGGAACTTTCCGACAACGAAGGCCGCGCCGCATTTTGGTGGGTGGAAGAATTCGGGGAATTTTGGGCAATGACAAAAACCGAGGTGCATCAAGGCACGCCCCGCGTGCTGCTGATGTCATACGACCATGCAACATTGAGCAAGCGACTGAAAACTGGCGTGGTGGAAGTGAAGTCGCCTTGCCTTTCGCTGCTCGGCACTACGGTCCTTGGCAACATTCACCGACAATTGACCAAAGAAGATTGGGCTTCGGGCCTATGCCAGCGAATTGCATTCGTTTTTTGTCCACCTGACGAAAAGCGAAATTGTTACGAGCGCAAATTTGCAATTCTCGACGGGCTAGATTTGGAAAAAATCGCCACTTCCTTTCGCGCCGCGCTGGCAACGCCAGTCCATACAGACTATCGGCTTTCCCCCGATGCTCGCAACGGTATTTGCGATGCCTGGGTTCTAATGGGCAAACAAGGCATCACTGCCGATTTCGTGCGCCGCGTGGAATTTCGCGTCTTCAAGTATTCGATGGTGTATCACTGGCTATGGGTTGACGCTCCCTGCCCTGCAACGGTGTATTAAAAGTCACGATCCTCAATTGCTGATCGTCTTGGACTGTGGCACCAACAGTCGCGACGAAATAGAATGGTTGACCGCGCGCGGCATTGATTCAGTTGTCGTTGATCATCATTTGCCTGCGGAGCATGAGACAGTCGAAACGGTTTTGCTTAACCCGAAAGCATGGGTGGAATCGGAACGTGGAAATTGGGATTTGAAATTATTGTGCGCCGCTGGGCTTGCCTTTTTCCTGGTGCAAGGCATGGCGACCGAGCTTGGGCTGCCAGCCTGGGACGATTCAAGGGCAATTCTTCTGGCTGGGCTGGCGAGCTATGTTGACATGATGCCCTTGGTTGGCCTTAACCGAATTTTGGTAAAACATTCGCTGTGGCAGGCACAAAAGGCAAGCGGATTGGAAAAGGTTCCAGGATTGGCGTTTTTGGAGCAACTCCGACAGGCGAACAAATTCACTGCTGGCCAGCTTGACGAAAAAACCTATGGCCTGTTTTTAGGCCCGTGCCTAAATGCACCCGGTCGGCTTGGCGACGCCAAAGATGCGCTGCGCCTGCTGCTGGCGCAAGATACGAGCGTTGCCAAGAGACTGGCGAAAAAGTGTTTTGACCTTAATGAGCGGCGAAAACGAATTCAACATCCGCTTACGGCACGGGCGTTGGCGGCGGCTGAAACAAAGATAAATTTCAAGGTCATTCTGTTGGCCGACAAAAAATGTCATCCTGGCGTCGGCGGCATTATTGCGTCAGATGTCAAAGAGGCATTCAACCGGCCGACCATTATTGCCTCGTGGCACAAACTCGAAAACGCCGATGGCGGGTTTTGGAAGGCGTCTGGCCGCAGCATCGAGGAATACAACATGGGGAAAATCATTCAGGATGCCGTGTCGGAAAATCTGGTTGAAAGCGGCGGCGGTCACGAAATGGCCGGGGGATTTTCCTTTACCGAAAGCCAGCGTGAAAAACTGGAGCATTGGCTGAATGAAAATTCGGGTCTTGATGAAACTCATTTCGTCCGCAAAATGGAAATCATCGCGCCTGCGGAAAACTTCGGCGCGGGAACCTGGTATGGAATTTATCGGACACTGGAACCATTCGGAAACGGAAATCCAGAGCCGTCCTTGGTTGCAATGAATGTCGTATTGACACGCCGCCCGGTAAGGCTGGAAAAATCTGGAAATGATGTGGACGAACCGAGCGCCAAAGCAGCCGCCGCGCCTGTTGCCTGGGCGATGCGCGGCGTGTTTGAAAGAAACAAAAAGCCGATTGCTGTCGAATGCACGGATTTGGCCCGTGCCGAAAAATGGAAAGTCAAAGGGCGATACGACTTTGATCTGTGGCTAACTGGATGGCGATTCGGTACAAGCCATATTTACGGGTTCCGTGCCAAGCCAGAAAAAACATCCTGAAAACCACAGAAATGTGCTTCCACTTGAATCGAAAATATTAGTAAAATCTAGTGCTATGAGCCAAAACATCTCCAATGAGTTCGATCCGTTCCAAGTTGTTATGAGCTTCGCCTCGGAGGCGGATAATGCTGACACGTTCATTGAGACGTTCATTGGTATTGGTCTCAGATTCAACATTTGCCTTAATGGTGATGACAATTTCTCGCACGGCAACCGCATTCGTGCCTTGCGTCCCAGAGTGCTTGAAGCATACGATAGTTTGTTACCTGAGGCGAAGTTGGCTGCCGCGAATGCGGCTACCGCGAGATTTTTCTCTCTCATGCAGCGAGTGCAACATGTACCACGTTTCCACGGGTATTCTGAACGAATGTCGGCGGCATTTCAGAAAATCGGGTGGGGATTTCAAGATGACCAGTTGGTCACATTGGATACCCATATAAGAGAAATGTTCTTTCCAAAAGACTCACAATGGGACGCATTTGTGGTCATCCGCAAGATAATCGACAGCGTAAAAAGTAATTTAATTCTTGTTGATCCATATTGTGACCGTGCGTTTTTCGAGATTCTGCAATCTTCAACTGCACGCCCAATGGTGGTTCGATTGCTGTGCCGAAAGGCACCAAACGACCTCAAAACAGAGGCAAATGTTTTTTGCAAACAATATCCTCAAATGTGCATTGAGGTGCGAAAATCTACGGATTTTCACGACCGATTTCTTGTCGTTGATCAAGCAACTTGCATTCATATTGGCGCATCAATCAATCACGCGGGTTCGAGAGCGTTTATGATTAGCACCGTTGAAGATATACCCAATCGAGACGCGCTCATCAAAGCAGTGAATGAGGCATGGAACAATGGAGTTCCAGTATAGTATCCAGTCTTATTGGGAGCCGTAAGCTTTGCTCTCAGATTGGAAACCACAGAAAGCACATGCCTGTATTGTGCCACTCATTTTGTTTGGTCGTTTTTTTAGGTAGCTATTGCGGGTCACTATGAACAGGCCTCCCAAATTGATCCATCCCAACACCAAGACCATAGGCGTCTTGTTTGACGCCTCCCTGAAATATTGGGTCGAGTTGTTTGCCGTCATCGGTTCTCCAAGTCTGAGGTCTTCCGTATTCGTCAGAATTTACGCCCAACCCATACGCATTAAGGGTAATTTTGTGGGGGTTGTAGATTTGCCCTGAGTCACTTCCTGATGTAGCGCCGTAGTCGGCCGTGGTGGAACCGGATGCCGTGCCATAGCTGGGCGTGGCGTAGGTCGAGGCCGTGCCATAGTTGGGCGTGGCGTAGGTCGAGGCCGTGCCATAGCTGGGCGTGGCGTAGGTCGAAGCCGTGCCATAGTTGGGCGTGGCGTAGGTCGAGGCCGTGCCATAGCTGGGCGTGGCGTAGGTCGAAGCCGTGCCATAGTTGGGCGTGGCGTAGGTCGAAGCCGTGCCATAGT
>Ga0302319_10023735_pt1 | contig 10947 bp, 8 predicted proteins | sample Bog_T0_2_FD_203319 | JGI IMG/M metagenome (GOLD analysis project Ga0302319, IMG submission 203319) | Peat permafrost microbial communities from Stordalen Mire near Abisko, Sweden - Bog_T0_2 | ecosystem: Environmental > Terrestrial > Soil > Wetlands > Peat | place: Sweden: Abisko, Stordalen Mire... | reverse complement strand
TGACGTTGCCGAGGTAGATGTTCGCGATAATTTCGCTGTCCAGTTTTAACTTCGGCGATCCGGGCAGATTATAGGTCAGGGCCACGCCGCCCGCCACGACGGGGATGTGCAGGATTTTGCCCGAGGCCTTGGCCATGTTATCGTCGCTCATCGGCGCATCCGAAGCGCCGAAATCCACCGTCTGCTTGAGCAGTTGCTGCTGTCCCGCCCCGGAGCCAACCGACTGATAGTTGAAATGGACGTCTGCATCCACCGCCGTGTAAGCCTCAAACCATTTGGTAAAGGCAGGATAGTCAAACGAGGATCCGGCCCCGTTAATTAACTGCGCCTGGGCCCCAAAAACCGCGGCGCTGCTGATCAGCAAGAGAACAAACTTCTTCATTTAAGGATGGTATGATATTTGCGTTGATGGTTCACGTTACGATTCGGTTACGGTCAAAACCTCCAAGTCAGGTCCATTTGGAGTAAATTGTAGTTTTTCACCGGGTTGATGCCGGGAATGTCCAGGTTGTTTCCGCCGGTGCCAAGCTTGCTGTCAATGCGGCTGGCATACCCGTATCGGACCGTGCCAATAATGGCGTCCGTAAATCCATAGGAGGTGGCCGAATAGATCCCCTCGAGATTGCCGCGGCCTTCAAAAAAGTCCGAGTCAATCAAGTTCACGTCCAAGGCATATTGCTCGATATGCTGCCAATACATCCGCGCTTCCCAGGCGTTTTTCTTGGAAGTGGAACCATACACCAGGCCTTGGGTCGGACCGTAAACAGGACCGGCAGAGCCAATGCCAAAGCCGACCTGGTAGGCGTAATTTTTTCCCGATGCCGGACCCGTCATCCCCGGAAAGGCGGCGGGGTTGGCAAAGTAAGCCTCGCTGGCACGGTCGTCACCTTGGAAATTAAAGGCGAAATCGCCAAAAACCCGGGCCTGCAAATCACCCAAGCAAGTGTTTTTGAGTAGAAAATTAAACTCGGCGGGAATCTCCAAAACCAGCAGGTCATTGATGCCTTCCTGATTATAAGCTTGTTGGGCCTGGGCCGCCGTCAGAGCGCCATAAGCAACGCCCCCCGGCACACCCGGATTCGTTCCCGTCGGGCTGCCCTGGCCTACAAAAGTTTGTCCCAATCCGCTGGCGGCGCTGCCGCTGCCGGAATACGTGTACACGATGGGAGCGATTTTAAACGACTTGTCGTTGCCCAGCCGAACATTCGCTCCCGCCTGCCAGGTGAGCAAAAAAGTGTCACCGCTCACGTATCGGTTTGCGGAGCCGGGATCTTGATAAACGAATTGTCCGAAATCCGCAAAAAAATCCACGATGCCCAAGGTGTACTTAAATTTCTCAAAGGCGCCCTCGGGATTGATATCCGAATCCCACACCATCGGCGTGGTGTAGAGCGGCATTGGCATCCGTCCCACGGTCATCTCATACCACGCTTCCGGATGCCAGTTCAGGTAAGCCTGCCCCAAATATAGGCCGCTGGTATTTTTATCTGAGGGCGTGACCGACCCAGCCGTGGTGTTGTTCCCAAACGTGTCCCACGGGGAACGCGGGTTGTTGGAGGTTTCCACGCGTATGCCATAACTGAAATCGTCATACAGATCACCCCGCAGTCCAACACGCAAGGCATAACGCATCCGCTCACGATAATAGGTGTTTGGCGTCACGCCTGATGCGTTGTCCACCCCGCGGTATTCATAACGCAGCCGAAAATCCCCGTACAGACCAATGCTCTTGATGGAATCCGCCAGCTTCCACTTGGAGGCCGGCAGTTGGTTGACAAAATTGGTCGCCGATTCATCAGATTCGGCACGCAGCTCTTTGGCTTCCTGCGCGGAAAGGACACCTTTCTGCTCCAGCTTGTTAATCAACGCGTCGCCGCTGAATTCCGCCTGTGCCCGGGGCGTTAAAGCCACGAGGGCCGCGCCGCCGGCAAGCAAAGCGAGATTTGTGGCTTTTGATTTCTGGGAGACGGTTTTTTTGGTCATGGATTCAATTATGGTTTTAAAATTTTTGGCTGAAAGGCGCCACACTTTATTGCCATTTGGTTACAACTCAATCTCAAATATGTTACAAACAGGTTGCGACAACTGAAAGTGAGGCAAGATTGGGTTTGGTGAAGGGTATGCGGGGTTCAAGGCGCGACTTTTTTTGGTCGAAATTGTTCGCCATATTGCTTCGCCGACTCCGCGAACCGTGGAGAGGAATCCTTGCGGACGGCCACCACGCTCCCAGCGTCTCAGCGGATCCTATCGCCCGCCAAATCGTTACCCGAATTAATCCAGGGTGGAATTGTTTTCGGGCTGGACAACCTGTGGGAGCAAGTTCAGAGTTCGCGTCGTTGCCTCGGGACTTAGACGAAAATCGCAAATTCGACCCGGTTGTTTTATGAAGACTTTCAAACTTGTTCGCGCGCTGGCGGTCCTGGCCGGAATGCTCGTGGCAGGCGCGCCCGCGATGGCCGCCACGCTGAAAATCGGCGATCCGGCGCCGCCATTGCAGACCGGCAAATGGGTGCAGGGAGAGCCAGTGCCGTCGTTCGACAGCAACCACGTTTATCTCGTGGAATTTTGGTCGGGGGGATCCGCCCAGAGCCGGGCTTGCATACCCCACCTCAATGAAATCTGGCAAAAGTACAAGGACAAGGATTTGATTGTCATTGGCCAGGACGTGTACGAGCAGGACGAAAACGGGGTGGGGGAGTTTGTCAAAAGCATGGGCGACAAAATGACCTATCGGGTGGCGCTCGACGACAAGAGCCAGGACAAGGATGGGGCGATGGCGGGCAACTGGATGAGAGCGGCGGGGCAAAACAGCATCCCCACGGTGTTCGTGGTGAACCGGGCAGGCAAAATCGCGTGGATCGGGCATCCGCTGGCCTTGGAGGCATCCGTGCTCGAACAAATTCTGGCGGACAAATTCGACGTGGACGCGTTCGCGAAAGAATTTGCAAAGCAACAGGCGACCGAAGCACAGCTCGAAGCATTGTCCGCCAAGCTCCGCCAAGCGATGGAGGACAAGAATTGGGACGTGGCGGATGCGACGGTGACAGAGATTGGGAACGTGCTGCCGGAGCAGGCGCGTTACCAGGTCAGCGCCGTGAAGCTGCAAATTCTCATCGGCCGCAACGACTATGCCGGCGCGACCAAGCTGGCCGGCATATTGAGCGATCAATCTCCCACCAACGCGGTTTTGCAAAATGAACTGGCCTGGACCCTGGCCACGGCCAGGAACACGGATGCGCCGGGCCTGGCACTGGCGGAAAAACTTGCACAACGCGCCAATGTCCTCGCCAACGGAAAGGTTTCGGGAATTCTGGATACGCTCGCCCGCGTGGAATTCATGAATGGAGAAACCAACGAGGCCGTTGCCACTGAACAGAAAGCCCTGGACGGCGCCCCGGATGAGGCGAAACCGTACCTCCAAAAGTTTTTGGCCGATTATCAGCAAGGAAAACTGCCGGAGTCCAACCAATAGGAAGACGTGCCGCTGGTTGAGGATTTCGCGGGCATGAAAAGCCCCACTCGCTGCCGATTTGGCTGGATGGCAGGGCGTGGAAACACGCGGCGGGACGCGGCGCGAACCCGCTCGCAAGGACTCCTGCGATACAGAATTGGTGTTCATGGTGCTTTTGGAGGGATGGCGGCGTAGAGCTTTTCAAGTAATGCGTGGTCGAAGGGTTCGGCGCTGTTGTTCATCCGGAACCAGGTGTTGTAGGCGGCTTCTTTGGGGTCGAGGGTGGGCGCGGGTGTGGGCGGCGTGGGAGGAATGGGATTTATGGGAGGAGTGACCTCCGGTTCGGCGGGTTTCGGGGTGGCGGGCATGGGAGCACGAGGCTTCGGTGGGACACTGCCTGGGCCGCTGCGGTTGGGTTGGTTGCGCCAATTAATAATGGGGCTGATGTAGCCAGGGGGGGTTTCCCATTCAGGAACAGGCGGGGAAACGTTATGGTAAGTAGGGCCTTCGACTGGTTCGTCGGCGGGTTTGCGTTCGACTGGTTTCCGAGGAGCTTTGCGGGCTGGATTCGGCTTTATTAGACTGGATTTAGCCCGATTTGCTTGGGTTTTCCGAGGCTTGGCGTTGGCGGAGGGAGCGGCTTTTTCCGCGGCCGGAGCGGTTTTGGCTTTGCGGTGAGCGGTGCCTTTCGGCGGTTGCCAGGTGCCGTTGCGCAGATCCTCGCGCGGCAGGCCGCATTTGAGGCGATAGAGCATCTCCGCCGCTTTGCGGCCTTTATCGCCCCCGCCAAAGAGTTCGGTGTTGCTGGGGATGTCCATCTGTTCGAGAAAGATGTTCATCAGCCGTTCTTGATGGGTTTTCTGTACGCGCTCCAAGTGCGCCTCTTCCTTGATGTGATTGTCCAGGTTCCAACGTTCCTGCTCGAAGCCGGTGCGAATGGCGCGGTGGTCGTCCCGGCGCATTTGCGAGACTTCGCGGTGGATGGCGCAGAGGCGCTGCCAGCGCTTTTCGAGATCGGGCTCTTCTTCCAGCAGGGCGAGGGAGAGCCGGGTGATTTGCTCGGCGACCAGGAGGGCGAGGCGGTCGCCCAGATGGTTTTCGTGGGTGGTTTCGATTACATCATCGGAGCGTTCGATCAGGCGGAGGGCGGATTCGCGGGCTTCCTCGCGGCGGAGCCATTCGCGATGGCCGGAGTGTTTCCAGTCGGAGAGGTTCTGTTCGGAGATGGGGCGGCCGGCGAATTGGTCGTGGAGGATTTTCTGGACGTCAGGCTGTTGATTCAACCATTGGACGATGTCGGCGCCGGGATGGCCGTCTTCGATGCGGAGGGCGAGTTGGTGGCGGCGGTCTTTGGAGAGGCGGCCGATTTTTCCGGTGTGGGTGGTGGTGCTCATATTTTGTAGTTTTTGATATGAGTATAAACGGGAGCAAGAAGTGCGCACTTGCCCGGGGCAGGGTAAATGGGGGGAAAGCGGAAAGAGGCAATTGAACAACAAAGGAACAAAGTGGAAGACGTGGGATTCACCACAGAGGCACGGAGGCACAGAGGTTTTCAACTTTTGACCACGGCGCCGAACTCCGGAAGGCGGACCGGCAGGTCCGCCCTGGCGTTTTGGGGTGGCGTGGTGCTGGTGAGATTTCGGGGGCGGGAAGGGGAGGGTTTGGGTGCGGGTGGTGCGTGAGGGACGTTTGGGTACGTCTCTTGCGGGCGAAGTTTTCCGCGAGGCGCGTAAAACCGCACGCGGGGCGCGTGCGCTCCCCGGCGGGCTTCAAACCGCCGCTTGGAAGAGCCTAAATGCCAAGTTATGCCGTTGGAGGAAAACCGACGAACAGCTTGAAAAATAGTCCAGACTTTATTTTGACCCCTTTTCAAAACCGGGGCTTGGGTGCGGGGAGCGGAGAAACACATGAATCCAAGGGCCTAAAAATCGCTTGTCAAGAATTGAGGGTAGTGGTTCACTCGGCGTTGAAATGTTGGGTCAATTTATGTCGAATTTGAAAAGGTCAGAACTTTTGAACTTGGACAAATGAACACATTAAATCCACAAACCACCTGTCGTTGAATAAAAGTTAGGCCGCAACGCATATCACACATTTTATGGCACCACAAAAAGTCAAGAAAACAGAGAGCGACAGGCTGGAAGTTGTCACCGAAGGGCTGAAGCAGCTTCGGTTAGCATTAGGTCGCGCTGTCATCGTGTTGACGCTGACCCAGGAAGCGTTGCCGAAGGATAAGACGACGCTGCGTGTGAACGCGCTCCAGTTGGGTGACAAGATTCGCGACCTTCAAAGGAGGCAGCGTTTGATTTTCGGAGAGTTGCAGAAAACTGGAGTTTTACCAAGAGACAAAACAAAGAGACAAAACAAAGAAGTCACGATGACGTCGCCTAAAAAGATGGCGGGAGCGGACGGCGGATCTACGCTTGAGTTCATCGAAATGATGCAGGTTGTCGCGAGCCACAAGTCCGGCGAGGCGAAAAACGCCCACGCCGCTGGTTGCAGGTCAGAAACCAATTGGGAAATCCCGACTCGAATATGAAATATACACTTACGGTTCTTCTGGGCTTCTTATTATTCGGCGATTTGACGGCACAAACCACCACCTACTCTTTGGGCACATCCGCGATTTTGGTGAGTCCATCCGCTGGAAGCAACAGCGTCGTGCTAGCGGTTTCTCCTGAAACCGGTGCTTGGGCGTCCTCTGCAAACGCGACTTGGCTGCACGTTGGTGGCCCGTTTCAAAGTGGCGAAGGCAGCACGAATATAGTTTTCAGTGTTGACGCAAATCTGGGCGGAACACGATCCGGCACACTCACCATAGCGGACCAGACGCTTACAATAACACAGGCTGGTTCAACCTATGTTTTGGCTGAAACGGTTGGAACGCTTGTCTCCACCGGATTGAGCCTTCCCTACGGCATCGGCGTGGACAACTCAGGAAACGTTTACATTGCTGATTACGAGCATAACGCAATCAAGGAATGGAATGCAGCCAACAACAGCGTCGCTACCTTGGTCTCCACGGGGATTAACGGCCCCTTTGGTGTGGCGGTAGACACTGCTGGGAATATTTACAGCGAGAACACCGCGCAAAGCACCATCGTAGAATGGATCGCCGCAAACAGCAACTTGATTACTTTGGTTTCATCCGGTTTATCGGATCCGGCTGGCCTGGCAGTGGACGGCAGCGACAATGTCTATATTGCCAGCCCCTTTCAGAATGCGGTCAAGGAGTGGATGTCCGCGAACAGTAACGTGACTTCGCTGGCCGCCTCGGGCATCGATGATCCTTATGGCGTGGCAGTTGACGCAGCAGGTAATGTTTATATCGCCGATACTTTTCACAACGCGGTGGACAAGTGGACGCCAGGCAGCACCAACGTTACCACCTTGGCATCCACGGGGTTGGGCCAGCTCTATGGTGTAGCCGTGGATGGTTCAGGCAACGTTTATATCGCTGATACTGTACACAGCCTTATTAAAGAGTGGATGGCGGCGAACAACAAAATTGTCACTTTGGTTTCCTCGGGCCTGAACAACCCTTTTGGCGTGAGCGTCAACGGCGCAGGCAACGTATACTTCACCGATACCTATAATAATGCGGTCAAAGAACTGCCATACGCTTTCGTGGATCCAACTGGCACGCTGGAAGGTCCGGCTGCCGGCAGCGATCAGTTGCCAACAGTCTTGCCCGCCACAATCAATCTACTTACCCCATTCGCACCGACTAGTGATCAATCATGGCTGACCATCACGGGCGTCACCAATGGAGTGGTCGGTTTTTCTTATGCCGCTAATTCGGGGCCTGCCCGCAAGGCGCACATCAGTCTGCTAGGTCAGACAATTTCAATCATTCAGGGCTTAATCGGTACGCCACCAACTTTGAGCAGTGTTCAAGCACTTGGCAGCGGTGCCATCCAATTCTCCTTCACTAACAATCCGAGTGCCTCCTTCACCGTGTTGTCCACCACCGATATCTCGTTGCCTTTGGCCAATTGGACAGTGCTTGGTTCGGCCACGAATGTTTCCTCCGACCTGTTTCGTTTCACGTCGCAACCGACAACCGGTGATCAGCAACGTTATTTCATTGTCCGCTCACCTTGATTTTGTAACACCTCATTAACCAGGCATTGAGGGTAAAGAATGCGGACCAGAAACTGGTCCCCAGCGAAACCGGGATCACGCCGACGCCAATTCCCCCGTTGATGCCAGCCAACTCTTCTTTTGCAAGTGTCAGTCCTGAATGGCCCTTAGATAAGAAAAGTCGTCGGAGCTGACTAATGGTATTTTCCATTTCCGGGCTTCGGCTCACCCGGACGTGAATTTGGCGCGCACTCGTTTCCAAACGGCCGCGAAGTCACCCACGGTCAGCGGAGTCACGGGCTTAAACGGACTAAAATCTCGGAGGTAAAAATGAAGTTGGATTGTTGTTCTCCCTCACCTGTTTGCTCTCCCCAAGGAGAGGACATGCCTGGCACGTCTTTCGGTTTGCGCAGGCGCCGGCACCGGTCCAGCCGCAAGGCATTTCCAGTCAAAGCGGAAGGCGGAAAGCGGTAAGGCGGAAACAATTGGAGGGGTCGGGTGAGATTCGGGTTGGGGAAAGGGGAGACTTTAATTGCGGGCAGCGCGTTTTGGTCGTTTGGGGGCGTTTCGTACGGCCGAAGTTTTCCGCGGGGCGCGGAAAACGGCACGCGGGGCGCGTGCGGTCCCCCCCAAGGTTGAAAACGGCTCAGGGGGCGGCGTTCCATTCGGCGCGGAATTGCATGATGGCGTTGAGCATGAATTGGATGGCAATGGCGGCCAGCAACAGGCCCATGACACGAATGGCAATGCTCATGATGATCGGATTCAACCAGCGCGCGCCGCGCACGACCAGCCGGAAAATCAGATACGTGGCCAGCGCCACGGCAATGATGCAGGCGCAGAGCGCGATGTGCTGCGGAATGGTTCGCGCCTCATTCTGAAGCACGAGGGTGGTGGAAATTGCGCCGGGGCCGGCGAGCATGGGGATGGCGAGGGGCGTGATGGCGATTTCATTTTTCTCGGTGCCGGCCTGCTTTTCCTCACGCGTTTCCTGCACGCGCGAACGCTGCACGCGCAGCATGTCCAAGGAGATGATGAGGAGCACGATGCTGGCGGCAATTTGAAACGCGGGCATGGTGATGCCGAAGATTCTGAAGATGGCGGTGCCCGCGGCGGCAAAAATCAGCAACACCGCGGCCAGGGTGCAGGAGGCGACCTTGGCGGTGCGCAGGCGCTGCTGGGGCGTGTCGTTGGGCGTCATGGCCAGAAACGCGGGCGCGGTGGCCAGCGGGTCAACGATGACAAACAGCGAACCGGCGGCGAGCAGGATGTATTCGCTCAGGCTCATGCCATGAGTAAGCGGCACGCGGGGACGGATGTCAAATTGAGAGCGGTTCGAGGTTTGGACTGATGACGAAGCTGCTCCTCTTAACATGTGGTAATAAATAATGTAACGCTCGCCTTCAGCCGAACGTCGGCCTCGCAACCGACCCTCCCCCGGGGAGGGGGGAACTTGTTCCCGCGTCCTGACGATTGGCCAGCGCTTAATGTACCAAGCTTCATCGGTTCGAGGCGCGAGTTCTTAGCATACGCGGGCGACTTCGAGGCGGAGGAGCTTGCCGAGTTTGTCAATCTTGTCCGCGATGTGGCCCACGCCGACGGCACAGTGGTGGGCGGGACCTTGAGCGTTCCAGTCGTTCACAAATTTCCGCGCGCCGACGGGGAACCGGTAACGGCTGTTGGTGTTGCCGATTTCGAGAATGGGACCGGGTACGGACTCGGCCTGGGCCACGAGGAGTTTGATTTTGCCAAGGTTGGTTTCGACGACGGAGAGGAGGGTTACGGGTCCGTGTTTTACGGACATTTCGACCGAGAGTCCCCGGCCAACCTTGCCGTGAAAGACCTGGAGCGGACGCACCTTGGTTTTGCCCTGGGCAATTTTGATGTGGCCAGGTCCGTCGTGGCCCATGAGCACGACGTCATCCGTAAAATCCATGGCGTAGTATTCGGTGAACGAGCCGCCGACGCCGAAGGTGTCCATGATCTTCATGGCCTGGACATTTTTGACCTCGTATTCGCCAGCCACGGGAATGCCGCGGGCGGTGAGCAAGGAATTGCCGAGGATGATGGAACTGATGGCGTCCTCATTATCCGGCTGGCCGGTGCCCATGTAATAATAGGCCAGCGAGCCCAGGTCGTGTTCGCGCACGAGGCGGTCAAGGGCCACGGAGGTTTTGGCGGCGCGCGCGAGTTCAGCCGGGGGGCAGTCGTTTTGGACGTCAAAGACTTTTTTGAAGCGGGCCGAGCGTTCCTTGATTTGCGCGGCAGTCACGGTGCGGCGGAATGCGGCCAGCTCGTCCACTTCCACGATTTCCATGTGGCCGCCGAAGGCGGCGCATTGCAGGGTGGTGTCCGAGTAGATGTCCAGCATGCCGCCATAATAATGGCCCATCAGACCGAGACGATTGTGGGCCATGGTGTGGGCGACCTGCGCGGCCGCGAGCCAGGCGTCCACTTCCTGCCAGCATGGCGGATCGTCGTGCAACATGCCGGTGACCTGATGAAAATCAATTCCGGCGCGATGGAAGACATTGGCGATTTCGGGCACAGGGCAGGCGGAGCAATACGCCAGCCAGTCGCCGGTCATGGCGGTACGGTCGCCCAATTTATTAAAGCGCGCATAATCAATCGCCGGCGCGGGCGCGAGGTTCAAGATGATGACAGGCACTTTGGCGCGCTGCACGACGGGCAGGATCGTGGAGGAAAGCGCATAGGTGGTGACGTGGAGAAAAATCACGTCCACATCGGCGGCGCGAAACTGGTGGCCGGCGGCCAGCGCCTTCACGGGATTATCAATAAGGCCGAGGTTGACGACCTCGATGCCGGGCCGCGCCAGCTTTTTTTCGACGACGCGGACATGGCGTTCCAGCCGCTGCTTGAGGCCCTTGAATTGCGGCCAGTAGGTGTCCAGGCCGATGCCAAAAAGTCCGACGCGAAAAGGGTGTTTCATGAAGTTAGTTGTGTTGAATTGCGGATGGTCAGCCGGAGATTAAAATTGTGTTGGCGTACGGCGCGGTATCGCCGGTGCGGATGAGGCCGATGGCGTGCGGAACACGTTTTTTGAATTCTATATGGGGCTCAAACGCGGTTGGCACACCTTTCAAGGCGGCGGCGAATTTCTGGCGCACGGCGGGCGGGTTGTGCTTGAGAAATTCCTCCGCCTGGAAGGCTTGCGTGAAATGGTGATTGGCACGGACGGCGACGATGAGTTGCAGCACGGTCGGCAGATCGTCCACCACGGAAACGTCCACGGTTTCAATCAAGGGCCAGAACGGAAAGCCCCGGTCGGCGATGACCAGGGTGTTGGTATGGCGAATGCGGGCGAGCAGCGAAAGGATGTGAGGGTTGAGAATGCCGTGTCTGATCATGCGGGAAATTTAGCGGGAAGGCGTGGCCACGCCAAGCGGCAAGAG
>Ga0302319_10023733_pt1 | contig 10948 bp, 11 predicted proteins | sample Bog_T0_2_FD_203319 | JGI IMG/M metagenome (GOLD analysis project Ga0302319, IMG submission 203319) | Peat permafrost microbial communities from Stordalen Mire near Abisko, Sweden - Bog_T0_2 | ecosystem: Environmental > Terrestrial > Soil > Wetlands > Peat | place: Sweden: Abisko, Stordalen Mire... | reverse complement strand
CCGCATTCGCGCCCCAGTGGTCATAATGACAGTGCGTATTGATGAGGAACCGCACCGGGCGTGGCGTGAGCGCTGCGATCGCCGCCTGGATCTTCGGCGCGAGCGAAGGATACTCACTGTCGACCAGCACCGCGCCCTCGGCGCCTGTGAACAGCGCCATGTTGCCGCCCGATCCGCTTAGGAAGTACAGGCGGGGGGAGAGCCGCTGCGCCTCGACCTGAACCGGACCGGGATCGATGTCCTGGGCCGGCGCGGCGCCGGCGAGCAGCAGTCCCGATAGGGCAGCGGCGCATGCGATCCTGGCGGCCGGTCGCATCGTTAGCTGCCTCCCGCCGCTGGCATTTTTTTCACCGGAGTCAGGAATCTATCGGAACGCGTGGCGGAGACCCGCCTGCTCCATGAGCGGCAGGATGGTCCGATTCCAGCGTTCGATGCCGGCGTAGTAGTCGAGCCAGCTCAAGGCGATGCCGTCGAGCCCCGCGTCGGAAAGCTTTTGCAGCTGATCGACGATGTGCTCGCGCGTGCCGACGAGCGGAAATCCGCCCCATCCTGCCATGAAGTGAAAGCGAAAGTCCTTGTATTGTTCCGGGGTGAAGTTCTGAGTCTGGACCCCGAGATCCGCGAAGATGTTGTCGGCCGCGACGTTGTCACCTTGCCGCACGACGTACTCGTGTAGATAGTCGTCAGCGTCCTTGCGGGTCTCCGCGTCGACCACGTACGCATAAGACCAGATCTGAAGATCGCGGCCATACTCTGCGCGCGCGAAGCGCCGGTAGGACGCGATCAACGCGCGCGTCTGCTCGAAATCATTTGGGTCCAGCAGGAGGAAAGCCACGTCGCAATACTTCGCGCAGAACGCCCGACCCTTGGTCGAGCCGCCCGCGTTCATGAGCGGCGGGTACGGCTTTTGGATCGGCTTGGGCATGGAAAATCCCCTGCTCACCCGCAGAAACTTGCCCTCGTAGTCGAACTCTTCCTCCCGGGTCCAGAGCATCTTCAGGATTTCCACCCACTCCGCGGCATAGTCGTAGCGGGTGTCGTGTTCCATGATGGTCTTGCCGAACATTTCCATCTCGGGCTTCGACCAGCCGCACACGATGTTCAGGCCGAAGCGACCGCCGCCGATGTGATCGATGGTGGCGGCCTGCTTGGCGGCAACGATCGGATGCACCGTCGGGACGTGCGAGGTCGTCAGGACGCCGATCTGCTCGGTCGCCTGTGAAATGCCCGCCGCCCAGGTATAGGTCTCGAAATTCGTGCCGTTGAAGTTAGTCGTGCCGCCAAATCCGCGCCAGCGGCCCACCGGTACCAGCACTTCGTAACCCGCCCGATCCGCGGCCTGCGACAGCTTCAGATTCTCCTTCCAATCGATCTGCAGCGTGCCGGGGGCGGTCGAGATGGCGCAGCCGTAACTGCAATTGATGGAGAACAGCCCGAGCTTGAGCTTGTTGTCGTTGAAGAGCGGATGGCTGCGCTGCATGGTTCAACCTGCGAGATCGACCTGAAAGACGATCGCATCCTCGTCGGCGAGGACCTGGCCGCGATGGCCGCGGCCGGAGAAATCCTCGGCGAACATCACCGAGCCCGGCTTCAAGGGATGATACGAGGTTCCCGCCGTCGACCCATCATCGACGATGGTCACCGTGAGACCGGTCGCCGTGACGAGAAGCCGCCGCACGCCGCCGTGGGTCGGCCCGAAGTCGAATGCTTTGCCGCCAGGCCAGGTGAGGAGCGCGACCGATGCCGCCTCCGCCCGATAGATCACCGGAGGCGTCTCGCCCGGCATCTGTGGATCGAATTCATCGATATACGACCGCCCGTCGGGTCCCGCCTGGATGCGCACGAAGTGGAAGCCGCGCTCGAGGCCCGCCTCTGCGATGCCGGGAATTACCGCGCCGAGCAAAGCCCCGAGCGAGACCGCTCCCGCTCCCTGCAGCACCGCACGGCGATCCCTGCGAAAGCGCGCGGTCATTTGGACGTGCCAGTCGAGGTGGCGAGGTCGACCTGCATGAAGTAGGCATCCTCGTCCTCGAACACCTTGCACCGGTGAACTCGGCCGCTCGTGTCGTCGTCGAGCAGCACAGTCCCGGGGGCGAGCGGCCGATAAGAGACGCCGGGTTCCGCGCCGCCGTTGACGATCAGCACACAAAGGCCGCGCAACTGGACCATCAGTCGCGAGCGGCCCGGGCGCGCACGCCACTCGAATTCGCGTCCGGCAGGGTAACGCAGCACCAAAACGGACGTCGCCTTGGACCGGTAGAGATACGGCAAACTTTCGCTTGCCTGACGAGGATCGAGCTCTTCGATATGGGTGCGGCCTTCCCGGCCCGTCACGAGATGCACGACGTGGAAGCCGGAGGGCACCGCGGCCGGCGCAGGTCTGGACAGACTCGTTGCAGGGTCCTCGAGAGTCATTCAGTATCTTAATGTACTAATTTGCATACAAATCAACTCGAGAATATCACCGGCTGTCGGCCGGCAGCAATATGTCCTCCGCGTTGGCATGCTAGCCGGCCTTCGAATTTCGCCGCAACAGGGTGAGCGCGAGGACACCGGAGGCGGCCATGAGAAACAGGCTCACGGCGTTCAAAACCGGAGTCGCGCCCTCGCGCATGCGTCCGTACATGAGAATGGTGAGCGGCGCATCGGAGCCGACCAGCATCAGAGTGGTGTTGAAATCCTCGAATGACAACAGGAAGGAGATCGCCGCCGAGCCGAGCAGCGCGGGGCGCAAAAAGGGGAGCATGATGGTGCGCAATACGGCGGCGCGGGAGGCGCCAAGATTGAGCGCGGCCTCCTCCAGCGTCGGATCGAAACGCCGCAGGCGGGCGCTGATCGTGAGCGTCGCGATGGTCACCACGTACGAGAATTGACCGAGAATCACGAGCGGCAGACCCGGCCGGAGCCAGTCCGCGTCCCACCCGAACACGTCATCGGCAACGTCGGCGATCCGGCTCGCGAAGGCGAGTATGGAGATGCCGAGTATCACGCCGGGAATCACCAAGGGCGCGAGCATCAGGATCGAGAGCGCCTGCTTCCCGCGGAAGCGGCCACGTTCGAGCAGAAAGGCATTGGTGGTTCCGGCCGAGACGGCAAGCAGCGTCACCCAGGCGGCAACGTAGGCGCTGGTGCCGATGCTCGTGAGCAGTTCGCGGTCCTGGAACAGCCCGGTGCGTCCGGCAGCGGCCGAGCCAAGGAACCAGTCCCAGGTGAAGCCGCGCCAGGGCGGCGCCGGGTAATCCGCATCGTTGAAGGCGAAGAAGCCGACCACCGCCAGCGGCAGGAACAGAAAGGCGAGAAATGCGCCGATGTAAAGCCACGTCGCTGCGCGCATCCACGGCGGCCGGGGGAGGGAGGGGATCACGTGCGGCGCATGACGTCGCCGAAGCGCTGACCCGTGAGGCGCAGGCCCGACACCACGAGTCCGGTCGACAGCGCGAGCAGGAGAAAGCCGAGGGCCGCGCCCTGTTCCCAGTTGAAGCGCGTGATGAACTGCGTGTAGATCTGCTCGGTGAACCATGCGGAGTTCTTGCCGCCGAGCAGTGTGGGGGTGAGGTAATTGCCGAGGGTCAGCATGAACACGATGATGCAACCCGCGGTGATGCCCGGCGCCGCGTGGGGAATGACGATGGTGCGCAGGATGGCGAAGCCGCCCGCGCCGAGATCGTAGGCCGCCTCGATCAGCGAGTCATCGAGACTCTCCAGGCTCGACACCAGCGGCACCAACATGAACAGCATCGACGTGTACACCAACCCCACGAGAATGGTCGCGTCCCGATAGAGCAGTTCCACCGGCACGGCGGTGATTCCGAGCTTGACGAGCAGCGCCGGGAGCACCCCCGATTCGCGCAGCAGGATGATCCATCCCAGGGTCCGCACGGTCTCGCTCACCCAGAACGGAATCAGGCAGACGGCGAAGAGCAGGGCGCCCGCACGGCCGCGTGCGATCTTCGCGATGACCCAGGCGGTCGGGAAGGCAAGCAGCAGCGTGAGCAGCGTCGATAGAATCGACATCCAGGCCGTACGGATGAAGACGTGCCAGTAGAGCGGCTCGTCGAAGAAGGTCCGGTATTGCGCCAGGCTCGCGACGTACTGGCGCGGTCCCACCCGTTCGCGGAACGAGAGCAGCGCGAGTTCCACGTGCGGCAGCACGATCAGGGCAAGCAGCCAGAGGAGCGCGGGTGCGAGCAGCAGCCACAGCGCGATCCGCCCCGACCAACGGGAGGGCGCGACGGGCCCAGGTGCGGCCAGTCCAGGCGCGGCGTGCTCCGTCGCGGCGTGCTCCGTCGCGGCGGCGTCAGCCACGGCGGCCCTGTGCCTGACGCGCCGGAAAGCAGGTTGCGCGTCCGGGATCGAAGCAAAACCACACCCGCTCTTGCGGCTTCAGGTCGGCGAACTGACCGGTCTGCGGCAGGGCGATCCGAAATTCGCGGCGCGTGCGGGCCTCGACGAGAAGCACCGCCGAGTTGGCGCCGTCGAACAGCACGCTTTGCACTTCACCTGCATGCGGCGGCTGGCCGTGCGGCAGGTCCGGCTCCCTGCGCGCGAGCGTCGCGATCTCGGGGCGCACGAATGCCTCCACGGCATCGCCCGCGCCGATCGAGCCCTCGCGCCGAGCACGGATCATCCAGCCGTCCGGCGTGGTGACCTCGATGAGGGCGCCGTCGGGTCTCGCGGCGATGCCCTCGATGCGGTTGTTGGCGCCGACGAAGCCGGCGACGAACGGCGTCTGTGGCCGGTAATAGAGATCCTGCGGGGTGCCCAACTGCTCGAATCTGCCGCGGTTCATCACGCCCACGTGGTCCGACAGCACCAGCGCCTCCGACTGATCGTGGGTGATGTAGACGAACGTCGTGCCGAACGCAGCCTGCAGCTGCTTCAACTCGATCTTCATGTGCTCGCGAAGCTTCAGATCGAGCGCGCCCAGGGGTTCATCGAGCAGCAGCAGGGTCGGCTCGAGCACGAGGCTTCGCGCAATCGCCACCCGCTGGCGCTGGCCGCCCGAGAGTTCATCGACGCGCTTGTGGGCGGCGCCACCGAGTCCCACCCGCTCGAGCATGGCTTCGCTGCGGCGGCGCCGCTCGCCGCGCGGCATGCCGCGGCGGGCGAGACCGAACGCGACGTTCTCCCCGACCGTCATCATGGGAAACAGCGCGAGCTGTTGAAACACCATGTTGACCGGCCGACGATTCGGGGCAATGCCCCGCATGCTGGCGCCGCCGATGGCGATCTCGCCGCCGTCCGGGGCGATGAAACCGGCGATCATGCGCAGCAGCGTGGTCTTGCCGCAGCCGGACGGCCCGAGAATGGAGAAGAAGCTGCCGCGCGCGACCGAGAAGGACAGCGAATCGACGGCCACGTGATCGTCGAAGCGTTTGACGACGGCGTCGGCGACGAGATCCGCGGCGGCATTCATCGGCGCGGTTTCAATTGGCCGCCTTGATGCGATCGAGGACCCGGCCTTCGATCTCCTCGAGTCCGGGCGGAATCGCGGGATACCAATGGATATGCTTGAATCCGCCTTCCGGAAAGGCCGCGGCGAATTGCGCCTTCAGTCTCGGATCGATGAGCGATTCGGTGTTTCGCGCAGCCGTGAAGTTGCCGACCGACCGCGTGATCAGGGCGGCGATTTCCGGCCGCATGGTGAAGTTGATCCAGGCGTACGCCGCGGCATCGTTGCGGCCGCGGGCCGGCAGTGCGTAGGTGTCGAGCCAGCCCAGGGCGCCGGAGCGCGGCACGACGAAATTGATATCCGGGTTCTCGCGGTTGAGCTTCCAGCCGCCCGTGTCCCACATCATCGCAGCCAGGAGTTCACCCGACCGCATCCCATTCAGGAGCTGGTCCTTGTTGTCGTAGAAGAACTTGAGGTTCTGCTTGCAAGCCGCAAGGGTGGTCCCAACCCGCTCCATCAGCGCGGAGTAGGCCTTCGGGTCCGCGTAGAGCGCGAAGGGGTCGGCGCCGGAGGCAAACGCGAAGGCCATCAGCACCGGGCGCCGCAGGCGTATCGAGGTCTTGCCCTTGAGTTCCGGCCTGCAAAGATCCGGGTAGTCAGCCACCTTGGCGCGTTTGGTGTTCGCGACGAGCCCGTCCGCGCCCCAAAGATACGGCAGGCCGTAGACTTTCCCGTCGAGGGTCGTATTCTTGCGCGCGATGTCCAGCAGCGCGGGCTCGAACTGTTCCAGCTTGATCTTCACGAGGTCGATCGGCTTGTAGATGCCGAATTCACGCTGCGGGCCCGTGATGCGGTCCTGCGACGGCTGCGCCAGGTCGAATCCCGCCCCGCCCGTGGCACGCAGCTTGGAAATCATCTCCTCATTGTTGGACAGGGTGAGCTCCACGTCGATCCCGGTCTCCTTCTTGAAGGCGGCGACCACATCCGCCGGCACGTAATCGGCCCAGCTGATGATGCGCAGCTTCTGGTTGTCGGCGCGTGCCTCGCCGCCCGCCAGGCAGGAGAGCGTCACCGCGAGCGCCATCGAGAGCGCGAGCCCGCGCCAGGTTGATTGTCCGCGCTCCATCAGTCCTCTCCCGCCGTCCGGCCGATGGTTCACGATCTTACCGAATCATTGCCGGGTCCGTCAGCGCCCAGCGTCCGGCGCTGGACCGCGCAGGTCCTTGCGCATGGGGATGAATTCGATGCCCTCCCCGCCGCCCACGTCGTAACGGATCATCGGACCGCCGCGGTAGCCGCGCGCGGCGTAGAATTTCACGCCCGGCAGCGTTCCCATCAGTTCGGTGTGCGTGAAGCCGTGGCGCAGCGCCTCCGCTTCGCAGTGCTCGAGCAGCAGCGTGGCAACACCCCGCCGGGCGTATGCCGGGTCGACGAAGAAGGCGCGGATTTTCGCCGCCTGAGTCCGTGGATCGAGACGCGAGGCGTCGCGGCCCTCCCGCGCATCGCCGCCGAACAAAGTTGCCCGGTAGCTCCAGCCGCCGCAGCCCGCCCATGCCGCGCCATCTTCGGCGATGAAATAGGTGCCGTCGGCGAGCAACTGGGTGTCGACGCCGAACGCGCCGCGCAGCGCGCCTTCGACCTGGGTGGGCCGGTAGTCGTCGCCCGAGAGACCTCGCGCCGAACGCGCAATCAGCGCCTCGATGCCGGGAACGTCCGGCGCCGCCGCCTTGCGCAGCACGATGCTCATGGCGCCGGCGCGCTCCTCACGCGTCTAGAACGAGTAGCCCGCCGCCACGACCAAGGCCTGGGGGTTGAAGTGGATGTGGCTCGTGCGGACTACGTCGGCGGTGTCGGCCGTGAGCAGGGTGTTGACCCGCGACCACGAATAGGATGCGTACACGCCCCAATGCGGCGCGATCTTGTAGCTGAGGCCGATCGTGCCGACGGGTCCGACGGAGGAGGGCAGTTCTAGCTTCGTGGGACCACCGCTGGCCAGATCGCCCGCCGACGTGGAGTTGCGGTCATAAAAGCTCGTGTAGTTGACGCCCACACCGATGTAGGGCCGGAACGGCGCATGGTCCCCGAAGAAGTTGTATTCGATGAGGGCGGACGGGGCGAACCAGCGCGCCGAGGCGATCACCTGGCCATTATATGGCGCCGTGCCGAGAGCGGCCGGTCCGCGGCCCTCGGTCTTGTTGAGCGGCGGCACGCCGAGAGCGAGCTCCGCCGAGAAGTGCTCCGTCAGGCGACGCACATAGGCGGCGTACAGGGTTTGATTGTTGTCAGCATGCAGATTTGGCTGGGTGCCGGGAATGGTGATCTCTGGGCCCGCAACCTGCTGCAGGTTTTGCGCACTGGTGTGATAAAAAATGGCGTAAAGCCCGAGCCGCAGACTGTTGCTCAAGACCGGGTCCGTGCTCATCGAGCCACCGCCACCGCCACCGCCACCAGTACCGCCACCGCCACCGCCGCCGGTACCGCCACCGCCGCCGGTACCGGCCGCCTGAAAGTCCGCCCACAGCCCGGCGTTGCCCGATCCCGAGGTTGGGTCCGCTGCGCGTGCATTGGTCGCTGCGGCGAGCGGCAGGGCGAGGCCGATCAGGACGGCGGATACGATGCGAAACGGATGTGTGATCATGGCCGGACCTTTAAAATTGGCTGAAGAAGGAGCGGGCTGCAACCGTGCAGAACGGCGCGACGGAGGTGTGATAGTTCTCTACCACCGCGGTCGCGCCTTCGCTCGCGAGTTCCTCCGCCTGGCTCGCCTGGAAAGCGGTCTGGATGGCGGCGAAGGGGCCGGACGGCGCCGCATTCACGTCGAGAACCGTGATCAGGCCCGGCGGAAGATTGCTCCAGAACGCCTCCATCGTGCCCGTGTTGACGCTGAAGAACACCGTCGGGTCCTGGTCGCCGCCGCAGAGCAGGGTCGGCGCCTTCGGATACCAGTTGCCGTTGCGCAGGTCGTTCTTGTAGAACGCCAGCCGCAGGTTGTTGATGCTCGGCGGTGACGCGGCGAGAGGTACGCCGGCTTTCGGCGTCGGCACCGCCCCGTCGGGGTTCGAGAGAGCATCCTCCGCATAGTTCACGCGGTAGCTGTTGAGGATCAAGCCTGGCGAGCCAAACCCGAGTTTGAACACCGGATTGGCCGGCACGGCAAGCGCCGCCGTCAATTCCGCGGACTCGACGGGTTGGCCCGGGATCGACACCACCGGCGTCGTCGAGTTGAACTCCGCCAGTTCCGGCAGCTGGCCGTTCGCAAATATCGTGGCGATCGGCGTCACGCTGGGCAGCAGCGTATCGATGCCGGTGGCGTAGGGCGCCGAAAACACGTCCGCGGTGGTGGTGTAGATGGGGTTGCTGGGGTAGGCGTGCTGGTAGCTCGTGCTGAGCAGCGGCGTGAATTCGGTGGAGCCGATGTCGACGTCACCGAAGAAGATCGCATCGCCGAACGCCTCGAGCGCATACGGGCCCGACATCGGCGCAGCCGCGGTCACCGCGCTGCCGGCGGCCTGCAGCGCGCGCAGCGTCGCCAGCGCCACGTGGCCGCCCTGGGAATAGCCCGTGACGAAGAGTTTGCCGCTGTCGGTGGTGGCCGATGCATAGGTCTTCGGCAGCGCGGCGCGCGCGGCGGCGAGACTGTCGAGCATCTCGCCCGACTGCTGCTCGGCATTCAGGTACGGGTGATAGCCCAGCGTCGAAATGTCATAGCCGGCGTAATTCGGCGCGACGACGATGTAACCCTGCGCGGCGAATACTGCGGCGACCAACGCGCCTTCCGTATTGGCCGTGTTGGTGATGTCGGCAATGTTGTACTCCTTGTCGGTGGTCGTGCCATGGGCATAAAGCACGATCGGGCGCGGTCCGGAACAGGTGGGCGCGGCGCCGGTCGGCACCATCAGCGCGCCGGAAGATTCGGTCACCTCGCCGGCTCCGCCCACGGTCCAGAATTCCAGGTAATAGAAATCGACCCCGCACGCCGGGCTGCCCGCAGCCGCGAGCAGTTGGGCGCCGGCGCTGGTCGCACCCAGTTCAGTCGCGAAGCCTGCGGCGTCCAGTGATGCGATACGCAGCGGCGGATTGACCTCGAGCGTACCGCGCGCCGTCGACGAGGCGACGGTGGCAGTCTGCGAACTCGGCCCGCAGGCAGCGAGCAGCCCAGCCGTCAACGCAACGCCGAGCGCCTTGCGAAAATGCAACATGCGAATCTCCTGGAAATCATTGACAATTAATTCTCGTGCCCCCGCCTCGATCGCTTTTTATTGTTATTTTTCCCCGGCCTGCATGCGCCGGTGCCGAGATTGTACGCGAAACGCGAATTTGTGCATCCTCTGCCGATGCGTCGTGGCAACGATTGCAGCGCGGCAGGAAAGGCTTCCGAATCGGCGCTGCGAAGCCGCATTGCGAGGTCGGGCGCTGCGCGCACTCTGCGCGGGCGATTCCGCCGCGTCGAAATATTTTCGTGGGCCGGATCAATCATGCCAGTATGAGGGTTCCACCCGCGAGGTGGTCGCATGTTGGACCCATCCATGATCGAGGAAAATTCCGTGCGGCGTGAGTCCATGCCGCCTCTCCTCGCGCCCGCACTCGCCGGCGAGCGGCGCGAGATCGATCCGCCATCGACCCGGCGTCTTGCCTGGTACCAGGACGAGCCGCAGGCGGCGGACCTCACTCGGCCGGACAGGACGGCGGCGGCGCCGTTGCTGCTCGTGCACAGCATCAATGCGGCCGCAAACGCCTACGAGATGAAGCCGCTCTATGACCACTACCGGAGGGTGCGGCCGGTGTACGCGCCCGACCTGCCTGGCTTCGGCGCCTCCGATCGCTCCCGCCGTCCCTACGGGCCGCGGCTGATGACCGACGCCATTCACGCCATGGTTGCGGAGATCCGGCGACAGCGCGGCCCGGGATCGATCGATGCCATTGCCCTCTCGCTTTCCTGCGAATTCCTGGCCCGTGCGGCGACCGAGGCGCCGGCCTCCTTCCGCACCGTCGGTTTGGTGAGTCCGACCGGCTTCACGCGCGCCACGCTGTTCGAGGGGCCTCCCGGGAGCATCCGTGGACTGCCCACAGTTCTCAAGATTCTGACCCGCCCCGGCATCGGCGGGAGGGCTTTTCGCTGGCTCACCCGACGCGGCGTCATCGCTTATTTCCTCCGCCGCACCTGGGGTTCGGCGCAGATCGATCCAGGTCTTCTCGAGTATGACTACCTCAGCAGCCACATGCCGGGCGCCGAACACGCGCCGCTGCACTTCCTTGCCGGTGCGCTGTTCAGCGCCGACAGCGGCCGGTTGTACCGCTCGCTGACGCAGCCCGTCTGGGTGATTCACGGCGTGCGCGGCGACTTCGTCGTCTATCGCGGCCTCGCGGCGCTCGCCGGAAATTCCAACTGGACCGTCGAGGTGCTGCCGACAGGGGCGCTACCCCACTTCGAAATGCCCGCCGAATTCGTGGCGCGTTACGACCGCTGGAGCGCCGCCCACCCAGCCGCTCGATAACGCGCCATTGCTGCCGGCGATTGGCTCCCGTAGCATGGTCCGGACTCACCCTGCGATGCCT
>Ga0302319_10023732_pt1 | contig 10948 bp, 9 predicted proteins | sample Bog_T0_2_FD_203319 | JGI IMG/M metagenome (GOLD analysis project Ga0302319, IMG submission 203319) | Peat permafrost microbial communities from Stordalen Mire near Abisko, Sweden - Bog_T0_2 | ecosystem: Environmental > Terrestrial > Soil > Wetlands > Peat | place: Sweden: Abisko, Stordalen Mire... | reverse complement strand
CGACCGCATGGCGACGGCGAGTGGGAAGCTACCGGATCATCTATGATCTTTATTTCGAGGAGCATCTGGTCGTGATCTCCGCGATCCTGCGGCGAACCTCAACAACATACGAGTGACGGCAGGTGGCCCTCAGTTCATCAGCCCCGAAGAATCACCATGGGCCATAAAATGCTGTGCCCAGTTCATCGCGGTTTTATCGCGATGAGCGGGCGGGTTGCGTGGCCCCGGTCTCGGTGATTTTTTCAAACCAAGCTGAGGGTGGCCCCGGTCCCTCGCCTTTGGGACCGGGGAGTCGAAGAAACCCAAGCCCGCATTTCCCCAAGAATCTTTTTCCGTCCTTGCATATAATTACCCTCTCTTGGCGCACAATCAAACCATGTTCATCAGCCACCCATCTCTGAAGCCTGTCTTTGCGAGCGTAGCGAGCCTCTGGCCGCACCGCAGGTGCCGCACAATGGTTTTAAGTCGGGTAAAAGAAGAGGGCGAAGGGGCAAAGGAAAAGCGATCAAAAGGAGAAGAAAAACAGCGGCGATACCACCCCCCTACCCTTAAATCCCGATTTATGAGAGAGGTTCATCCATGCAAATGAAAGATAATAAACATCCTCATCAATCATCCATGTGTACTTATCAGTAAACAGAAACCCCGAAAAACCACCGTTTTTTAGCCAAAAAACACGCCTTTTTTGCCAGTTATGTGCAAAAAAGGCCCTTTTTCGTGCACTTTTTCGCGACTCCATCTTCGCCTCTGCCGGGTGCCCAAAATCTCGATTTTGATGTGGGAGTCTTTGAACCCTATGGCGCGCAAGCGCCGTCTGGCCCCACCGCAGGTGGCGAGCGAAGCGATCGGCCGCTGCATGCAATGCCCCCACCGCAGGCGGCAGTCAGTTGCTTGGAGGGTGAGCGGCAGGTTCGGGGAGAGCGGAAGCGGGAAGCGGGGGCGGCGGAGGCAGCTCGAAGATCTGAATTGCGCCTCCGTTGAGCACGGCCACGCGCCGCCCCGAGGGCGAGATGGCCACATTTCCGCCCGCATCCAGGACTGGAGTGGCTGAGGTCTCCAGCGCCACCTTGCCGTCGGCTGCGTCGAGAATCTCCACCAGTTGGCCGCTGATCTCCTCCGGACCGATGGTCGAGCGGCCGCCGAGCGGCTGGGTGAGCGCCAGCGCCTCGCGCGCCAGCCGCAGGCCGTTTGGCGCCGGGAGCACCAGCGGCCATGCAGTCGCGGCGGAGCTCTGCGCCTGCCACAGGCGGCGGCCATTCGTGCTCATGGCGATCAGCTTGCCCACACCTGCGTTGGAGCAAACGGTCACCAGCACCTCACGCTGCGAGAGAAAGTCAAAAATCGGCGAGCAGGTTGACTCCACCTGGCCCAAAGTTGCGCTGCCGCCGCTGAAGGCGTTCATCCTCAGCAGCCAAAGGTTGCCCCGTACGCGCTCGCTCTCCAGGTAGCCATCGGAGTTGATGGGCAGATGCACGGTGGAGGCGGCGCGGCTGACCAGCAGCACTTTGCCCGTGTCGCGGCTCAGGATGCGCACCTCCAGAGTGGAGTCGCCGCCCGCCTTCGCCGTCGCCTCGCGAGTATTGGTGACGAGCAGCTGCTGTGCCGGGTCCATCTCCAGCCAGACGAGCGGCCCTGGAAAGCGTAGAAATGGCTTTAGCTCCAGCGCGGCGTCGCCCACTTCGAGGGTGTCGCGGTCGCGCAGCAGAAAGTGGCCGTCGTTGAGCATCCACAGGGAACGCTGCCGGTCGTGCACCGTCCACAGGGCCTCGGCCTCGACCGCTCCCGACGGCAGTTTGAGCACCAGGGCGCGAATCTGACGCTCATCGCCTTCCACGCTCTCGCGGTGCATCAGTCCCGGCACACGAAAGGTGAAGAGCAACCGGTCTTCGTCAAGGAAGTCCAGCGAAACAAGACTGTCGTGCTGGCCCAGATAGATGGCCCCCGGCGCGGAAAAACCCATAGTGCCGACGGGAATTTTGAAAACGGGCGGCTGCGACGGCTTGTCGGGCAACCGGTCAGGCAGCTCTGGCGTCTTGACCGGCTGCAATGGCTCCGGCGCATTGATCGGCTGCTCCTGCGCCGCTCCCAACGGCATCGCGCAAAAAGCTGCGGCCAACCACAGGACCGCGCACAAACCCATCTTCGCTCCGAACTTCCGCTTCGCCATCATCTCGTATTTTCGCCGATGGAGCCGGCTTTGGACAGGGCTGCGGCGCAAGAGTAATTATTTCCTCGCTTTCTCCTCGTGATACTCCATTTCGGTATTGATCGCCCAGATGTTATCTTTTGCTGTAACTCCATTCACGATATTTTCGACCGCAGTCATGGCGGTCAGCATAGAGTGGTCTTGGTTATTGTATTTGTGCATTCCGTTGCGTCCCACCAAGAATAAATTCTCAAAGCTGTCCGTGTAGCGGCGAATCACATCGAAACGATCATAACTGCCAAAGTAGGCCGGATAAGTCTTGGGCACGTGGACGACGTGCGAGTCCTCGACATCCTCCGCCTTGAGAATGCCGATCTTGGCAATCTCCGCAATCGCAAACATCGACATTTCCTCATCGGACAACTTCCACAAGGGATCGGTATCATTGCAGAAGTACTCCAGTCCAATCCAAACCTTCTGCTGATTGCCTACCAGCCACGGGCTCCAGTTATTAAAGATCTGAAGCCTGCCAACAACGACATCAGGCTCCTGAATATAGATCCAGTTATCCTTGAGCGGCGAGCCGTCCTTCTCGGTTACACTGAGTTTGCTGGCCAACAAGCCAACAGTAATAAAGTCGCGGTACATCAGCCCCTCGCTCACCTCCGTCACTTCAGCGGAAACAGGCGCGGAGATAGCGCGCACCAGGTCGCGCACCGGCATCGTCGAAAAAAAGTAATCGCCGGCGTAAGTGACGCGCTCTCCTGCGCCGTTGACGCCCTCGACCGAGACTACCTTGTTCCCATCCGCGTGGATGCGGTCGATGTGAACTCCAAAATGAATTTCTCCGCCGCCTTTGCGAACCAGTTCGGCGGCATACTCCCATAACTGGCCGGGGCCTAGCTTGGGATAAAGAAACTTCTCGATCAGCGAGGTCTCCGTCGTCTTCTGCGCGATTCCGCCGGATTGTTTGGGGCCAAAGGTCTTCTTGAGAAAATGCGTTACGACTCCCTTGAGTGAAAGCCCCTTGATGCGCTGCGCGCCCCACTCGGCGCTGATCTGATCGCAGGGCACACCCCAAACCTTTTCCGTATAAGATTTGAAAAATGTAAGATAGAGTTGCCTGCCGAAGCGATTGATGATAAAGTCTTCGAGCGAGCGCTCCTCGCGCTGTGGCAGAAAGGCCGAACGCAGATAACTGATGCCGCAGCGAACGGTGCGCACCATGCCCATGTTCCGGAAGGTTGCCGCAGTGAGGCTGATGGGATAGTCAAAGAAGCGGCGCAGAAAATAAATGCGGCTCTTGCGTTGCCGGACGAGCATGACCAGGTCTTCGGTTTGCGGATCGTGCGCCGCGGCTGCGGGAAGATCGCGCTGCTGGCCCTGGTAACGCAGTTCACCCGCTTCTGATTCGCCGGCCCCACCGCAGGTGGCGACCGGCATCAGTTCGAGCCACCAGCGCATGACGCGGTCCGACTTCGAGAAGAAGCGATGGCCGCCAATATCCATGCGGTTGCCCTTGTAGCGGATAGTGCGGGAGATGCCTCCAATTTCCTGGCTGGCCTCAATCAGGATGGGCTTGACGCCAGTGCGCCGCTGAAGTTCGATTGCAGCTGTAAGTCCGGCTGGGCCTGCTCCGATGATGATTGCAGTTTTATAAGCCACGAAGTTATCTCGCTTGATAAATTGGTTGCGTGTGGATTAAGCCTACTCCCTATGGCAGGGCGGCAACCGCCTCACCGCCCAAAAAGGATTCACGGGTTTGACTTCGGAAAGACGGAACCGATCCATGGAATGTTCACGAATAGTAACAGTACGATGAGCGCGACACAAAGAAATAGGGGTATCATGAGCCGCGGCTCGCGGTAGAGCTTTTCCGGATTCTGCACGGCGCTTTCGTGTTGAAAGGAGAGGCTAAAATACACCGCCATAAGCCATGCGATGACCGGGAAGGAAAGGATCAGTTCGATGCGGTAGCGCATCATGAATGCGCCGAAGAACAGCATGCAAGCCGCGGCATAAAAAGATGCGGAGTTGAGCAGGGATTCTTCGCTATAGTGAGCGAACGATTTGCGATAACTGGCGGCTGTTACCGGATCGGCAATCTGGCGGTATTCGGAGAAGCGCTTCAGGCTCATGAAGTAACATCCCAGCATCCAGTAAGAGATAAGCAGGGATGCCGGTGGAAGCATGACTGCAACAACCGAATACCATCCCAGGCAAAGGCGCAGGGGATTGTTGATGGATTCGCTCAAAACATCGATGTAAGGCAAATCTTTGCTTCTGAGGGGCGGGATGTTATAGATGCATCCCATGATCCAGAGCGCGGCGGAGCTAAAAAAGAAGCCACTTCCAAGCAAACTCGCGAGAGCCAGTCCGGCCAGCATCATCACGATCCACTGCACGTAGCCCCAGCTGCGATGAACCAGGCCGCTGGCTACAGGGCGATTCTTCTTGGTGGGATGAAGGCGATCAAAGGGCGCGTCCAGAATCTCATTGATCACATAATTGCTGCATGCAATAAGGGTGGCGGCGATCAGCCCGAGAAAAATCCGCAGCAGAAGCCTGGATGAGAGGCTGCTGCCGGCTATCGCCATGGCCAGCACAATGCCGGGTAAAATGAAGAGCTGCTTGATGCTGTGATCCAGCCTCATGATGCGCAGATGAGCAACAATACGCGCGCGGAGATCGACTGGGTGCTGGCCCAAATTTGTCATACATTCCTTCATTCCATCAATCAATCATATTGCGCAAGCGTACCCGTTTCAAATCAGTTACCACTCTCGTCACCCACGCTACAATTTCCCGGCCTGGCTATGAAAACCACTTGAGCAGCCGAATAACTCCCATCGAGGCCGGCTTGCTGTGGGCCGAAACATCGGATCGCTTTTCGATCTCGGCCCGGTTAGTCGAATAGTACTGATAGGCTCGCACCAGCATCTCGGAGTTAGTCAGCGTGGGCTTCCAATCAAGCACCTTTTTAATGCGCGAGGTATCGAAGAAAAAGTCCTCAGCAATCATCTTGTAGTGATAAGGACCGAGCGGGGAAATATGCAGATGATGCGCCAGCTTCATGGCCCAAAGAGTCGGCTTCTTGGGCAGCGCGCGTGTTCTGGACTTGGACCCGGCGGCGCGGATCACGGCATTAAATACTTCGCGCAGGCTTTCCACGTGATCGGAGCCGATATGCAGAATATCGGACCGCCCCAACTCCATCGCCTTGACGCAGGCGATGGCAAGGTCGTCGGCATAGACAAACTGATAGCGATTCGATCCTCCGCCCACTAGCCAGACCGTCTTGTTATCGTCGATGAACTCGAAGAGTATGGCAAGCAATCCCAGTCGTCCGCAGTCGATAATCGTCGGGCAGCGAAGGATGACCACGTTCAGCTTGTCGAAGTACTCGCGCAGCACGCGCTCCGACTCGAGTTTGGCGCGGCCATAGACTTCCACCGGCGCTGGCGGTTCCTCTTCGGCAATCGCGTGACCGAGATTGCTTGCCCAAAGGCAATTTGTGGAGGTGAAGACAAGATTGCGCACCTGATGACGCAGGCAGGCCTCGGCTACATTGCGCGTGGCTTCAACATTGCAGTTCCATACTTCGTTTTCGTCGATCTTGAGGCCATGGGCCAGCATGGCGGCACAGTGCTGAACCGAGAAGAATTGATGCTCGCTGAAGACCCTTTCGACCAGCGGCTTATCGCGCAGATCGCCGCGGATGCTCACCAGATTCTCGTGCCGGTCCTCATCCTGAACCAGATCGAAGCTGACACAGCGATAGCCCTCGGCCAGCATCCTGCGTTTTAAAACACCGCCAAAGAATCCCGCGCCGCCTGTGATCAGAATGGTTTGCATCGATGTTTTTCCTATTCGATCTTCCAGTAACAGGCAATCGTCCGTAATATTAACAAAAAACTGTAGCCGCGCCTTGCCCGGAGCGCCTGTCAACGCCCTCTTCACGCTGCGCGTCTTCGCCACAGACGCAGCGGCAAAAATGGCAAACGAGGGCCAGGATGGCTCCCTGCCCTCGTTTGTGTTTGCAGGATTCTGCCGGAATCCGGCCGATGAAGCTCTAAACCGGCTGCACGTCAGATGCCTGCCAGCCCTTGGGCCCCTTCACCACGTTGAATTGCACGGCTTGACCCTCCTGCAAACTCTTGAAACCATCCGAGATGATTGCAGAGTAGTGCACGAAGACATCTTCGCCGTTCTGACGCGAAATGAAGCCAAACCCCTTCGCGTCATTAAACCACTTCACAGTGCCTTGTTCCATTTGATCGTGTTTCCTAGCATTGAATTGCGCTGGATGAATCGGAGCGACCACTGGCAGAATCTTGCTTGGTTGGGCGAGTGCTGCTGACGCCCGCTTCGGACCTAACGCTGACGGCAGTGTATCATCCCCCGATGCGAAAGTGAGCAAAAAAACACGTAATATGCTCGCAATTGTGTCACTCCAGGGAATTTTTAACGGATAAACCCGTTGAATCCATGTATGTTAAAGTTACGCATCGCGGTTGATGCTTTTGTGCCATGAATCAGCCTTCCAGGACGATCTATTATTTCGGCCCCTTTCGCTACGACGCCCGGCAGCGTCTTCTTTTTCGCGGCGAGGAAACGGTTCCGCTGGCCCCAAAAGTGGCTGAAACCCTGCGCGTCTTGCTGGAGCACCAGGGAACGGTGGTGGAAAAAGCCGAGCTGATGCGCGAGGTTTGGCCAGATACCACGGTGGAAGAGATCGGGCTGGCGCGGAACATCTCGCAACTGCGCAAGGCGTTGGGCGACGAGAGCGAAGCCGCCATATATATTGAGACCCTCCCCAAGCGCGGTTACCGTTTTGTCGGGGAGATTCGCCCGGATGACGTTGCTGGGAGCTGGGATATCACCAATTCCCGCGTGCGAAGAGTAAGCCTCTGGCCCCACCGCAGGTGGAGCTGGCTGCTGCTCTCGTTCGCCGGCCTGTGCCTTGTGGCGGGCTTCGTTTACTGGCAGTTTTACCGTCCCTCGCGCTACCTCGCTACGGGCGAACACTTCGCCAACATCGCTGTTGTACCCTTCGAGTGCCTCAGCCCGGAGTTGGACTGCGGCAGATTCCCGCATGGCTTGACGGAGCTGCTCGTGGCCGATCTGTCAAAGCTCGAAGGCGTTCATGTTCTCTCGCCGTCCACGGTCGCCAGCTATCAGCGCGCCCGGCTCTCGATGGCCTTCATGGCGCGCGTTCTGGGCATGGATGTCGTGCTGGAAGGTACAATTCAGCGGGTAAGCGATCGCGTCCGAGTTACCTCGCGGCTGGTGGATGTGCATAGCGCCAAGCTCATCTGGTCCGATAGCTACGAATATCCGATCCAGCAGTTGGGCGACGCTCAGAGAAATGCCGCCACGGAAATTGCCGCCCAGGTGGGCGCGCATCTGCGGCTCTCGCCGGCAACTCATTGATTTCAAGAGTTTTCATCTTTTACGAAGAACTCCTTCAATGATTCTTCACAGATTCCGAAGCTCCTTTCCGGCCATTTCCTTGCGATAGTGATTCCAGCGGATCCAATCCGCGGAAAGGATTCACCCATGAAGGCTATTCAACTCACACTGCTAATTGTCCTTCTCTTCTGCGTCCTGCGCGCCGTCGCGCCGGCTCAAACTCCTCACCGTGCCACGCACAAAACTCTCGACCATCCAACAACAATTCAAGGCTATCCCTGCGCCAAAGGCCATGCCTGGTTCTATGACGACGGTTCTTTGCAACGCTGCACCGTCACGCAGGAGATTCCCTTCGGCGAGGCGCGCATCCCCGCCGGATCGTACATCGCGCTGACCCACGATGGCGCTCCCAACCTCGTTCAGATGAGCCATGACGCGCCGATTCTGGGCTTGACCTGCCAGGGTGGCAGTTTTCTCGGGCCGGGTGAAGGCTCCGTGGTGGCCTTTTATCCCAGCGGCAAGTTGAAGCTCTGCTTTCTGGCGCGCGACCAGATCGTACAGGGCGTTCCCTGCGCCCACGGCGGCTTCTTCGCCTCGCTCAGCGGCGTCGATCCGGGCGTCGCCTTCGACGAGAGTGGCAAACTGATAGCCTGCCGCCTCTCCAAAGACTTCGGCGCTCAGCATCGCGGCGAGCGATATGCACCCGCACACTGAGAGTAGTTTGCCCCCCTGCGAGCGAAGCGAGCGGCTGCTGCATGCAATGCCCCCACCGCAGGTGGCTCGCACCACTTGCGGTGCGGCTTGTACAATTGCCGCTGATGAACTTTCCATCCGCCGGCTGCGCGAATAGGATGGAAGACGGAGAGAGATTACGGAGGCAATGTGGCTAGATTTGAAGATGAAAAGGTTCTGCTTCAGGCGGGTAAGTGTACGGTGACGATTCTCCCCCTGCTGGGCGGCAAGATTGCATCGATTCTTGTGGGCGGCCATGAACTGTTGCAGGCTCCCCTCGCCCCTTATGGCCCGCGCACCCGCACCATGGGCTTCAACGAAGGCGACGCCAGCGGCTGGGACGAGTGCCTTCCCTCAGTTTCCGGCTGCACCGTGCAGACCGCCAGCGGCCCCGCCGAGGTTCCCGATCATGGCGATTTGTGGCGGGTCGAGTGGCAGACTGTCTCGCGCGGCGAAAACTCCGTCACCCTGCGCGGAGAGTGCTTCAGCCTGCCGCTCGCGCTCGAGCGCGCCGTTACCCTCTCGCAAACGGAAAACGGCTACCGCCTGCAAGCCGGCTATAAGGTCACCAACGCCGGAGCCGAGGAAACGCCCTGGGCATGGTCGGCGCATCCCGGCTACGCTGCCGAAGAAGGGGACATACTCAGCCTGCCCGATTCCATCCACTCGCTGCGCATCGAGTGGACCCGCAACGACCGCCTGGACAAGAGCAGCGGCCATGCAGCTTGGCCCATCGCCAAGCTCGCCTCCGGCGGCGAAACCGATCTGCGCATCTCAGCCGAGGCGCACTCAGGCGTGGGCGACAAGCTCTTTGCCGGTCCGCTCACTCCGGCTGAGAACTGGGTCTCCCTCGAACGACCCAAGGCCGGTGTTCGTCTCCGCGTGAGCTTTGACGCGGTCGCAACCCCTTACCTTGGCCTCTGGATCTGCCAGGATGGCTATCCCGAAGGCGACCATCCCCAACAGCACTGCGTCGCCATGGAACCAACCACGGCGCCAGTCGATTCGCTCGCCATCACCGGTCCTTGGTCGCGCACCCTGGCCGCAGGCGCCTCGTTCTCCTGGCCCATGACGCTTGATTTGGAAACTTTGTAAGCGCGTGTCTACTGTCCACTGTTCACTGATCACTCAAAAAGGATGACCACCTATGCATGATCCCGCTGTTCTTCGCTCCGCCCACATCGCCCGCTTCAACGCCGACCCCGCGATCTTCGTCGCTCCGGGGCGCGTCAACCTGATCGGCGAACACACCGATTACGCCGAGGGCTTTGTCATGCCCGTCGCCATCAACTTCGCCACCCTGGCGGCCATCTCGCCCCGCTCCGACGGCCAGATCGTCCTCTGGGGCGAGAACTACCAGGAAGAAAAGTCCTTCTCCGCCGCCGCCAAGCCCGTCGCCAGCAAGCACTGGAGCGACTACCCCATGGGCGTCGTCTCCATCCTCCAAGGCGAGGGCCACAAGATTCCCGGCTTCAGCCTCAGCATCTGGGGCGACGTGCCCCTCGGCTCCGGCCTCTCCAGCTCCGCCGCCCTCGAAGTCGTCACGGCTCTGGCCGTTCTCTCGCTCATCGGCGCCGACTATCCGCGCCCGGTCCTGGCGAAACTCTGTCAGCGCGTCGAAAACGAGTTTGTCGGCGCCAACTGCGGCATCATGGACCAGTTCATCAGCGCCAACGGCAAGGCCAATCACGCTCTGCTCCTCGATTGCCGCGACCTGAGCTTCCGTCTCGCGCCCATCCCCGCCAACGTCGCTCTCGTCATCGCCAACACCATGGTCAAGCACTCCATCGCCGGTGGCGACTATCCCACCCGCCGCCGCGAGTCCGAGGCCGCCTGCGCCATCATCAATGGCCATCGCGGCCACGTGCCCTTCCTGCGCGACGCCACGCTCGATGACCTCGAAAAGTGGGGCAGCGAGATGGAGCCGAAGTCCTATCTGCGCGCCAAGCACGTCATCACGGAAGACTTGCGCACCGTGGCTGCCAGCGAGGCTCTGCTCAAGGGCGACATGAAAGAAGTGGGCCGCCTGATGGCCGAGGCGCACATCAGCTACAGCAAGGACTTCGAGGGCAGTTGCGCCGAGGCCGACCTGATGGTCGATATCGCCAACGAGCTGCCCGGCCTCATCGGCGCGCGCCTCACCGGCGGTGGCTTCGGCGGCTGCACCGTTAATTTGGTGGAGCAGGACAAAGCCCAGGCCTTCGCCGCAGAGCTTGCCAAGCGCTACGAAGCCAAAACCGGCATCAAGCCCGAAATCCACATCTGCCACGCCTCCGACGGCGCCCACCGCATCTCGTAACCACCTGCGGTGGGGCCAATCGCTCGCTCTTCGCTCGCATGGAGCTCGTGGACTCCCAGGCTTCGGAAATCGAGGCCTGGGGTACACTATCATCAGTGCGCGGCGGACTAACAAGCATGAGTACAGCAGATATCAAGAGCAGGCAGTGGAGTGATGCCGAAAAGCAGGCGATTCGGCGCGCCAGCGACGCGCGGGCTGCCGGTCTCGATTTGCCCGAAAAGGAATTCGAAGACATTCCGCGGCTGACCGAAGCGCAGCTCGCCAAACTGGTGCATCCGCGCCAGGCCCGTCGCAAGGTAGCGGTGAGCGTCGTCTCGACCCGCAAGTGCTCGATTGGCTGGGCGCCCAGGGCGAAGGCC
>Ga0302319_10023729_pt1 | contig 10950 bp, 12 predicted proteins | sample Bog_T0_2_FD_203319 | JGI IMG/M metagenome (GOLD analysis project Ga0302319, IMG submission 203319) | Peat permafrost microbial communities from Stordalen Mire near Abisko, Sweden - Bog_T0_2 | ecosystem: Environmental > Terrestrial > Soil > Wetlands > Peat | place: Sweden: Abisko, Stordalen Mire... | reverse complement strand
GTGTTCTTGAGATAGTACCCGGGCATTTCGTTTCCGGAGGTCGCCGCTTCGCGGTTCGGCGTGCGGTCCGGCGACGAGAGAAACCAGGTGATGACGCCGAGCGCCCCAATGATCAGCAAGGTGACCAGGCGGAACAGCATTCAGCGCACCCGCGCGCGCGCGCGCAGCAGCGCGTCGCACAATTCGCGCACCGCGCCGCGGCCGCCGCCCGCTTCGGCCACCCAATGCGCGGCGGCGATCACCAGCGGGTGTGCGTCGGCGACCGCGCCGGCGAGACCCACTGCGGTCATGAGGGGCAGGTCCGGGGTGTCATCGACGAGGCATGCCGCGGCGAGTGGCGCGATTGCGAGCCGCCGCGACAGCGCGTAGAGCGCCGCGACCTTGTCCGTACAGCCCTGCACGACGTGGCGGACGCCGAGCTCGCGCATGCGCAGGCGGACCGCAGTCGAACGACGCCCGCTCACCACCGCCACTTCGACGCCACTCGTCATCAGGAGCTTGATGCCGTGACCGTCGCGCACGTGAAACACCTTCAGCGCCTCGCCGCGCGCACCGAAATAGAGCCGTCCGTCGGTGAGCACCCCATCGACGTCGAGGACCAACAAGCGGATGCGTCCGAGCGGCGCCGGCCGCCGCGCCGCCGGCGAGGAGCTCAAACGACACCCGCCCGCATCAAGTCGTGCACGTTCAACGCGCCGACGACCTGTTCCGCGTCGTCGGTGACCACGAGCGAGGTGATGCGATGCTTTTCCATGAGCAGCATGGCCTCGGCGGCGAGTACCTCCGCGCCGACGGTCTTCGCCCGCCGCGTCATGACCTGTTCCATGCGGGTGGTTTTCAAGTCGGCGGCGCGATCGAGGGCGCGGCGCAAATCCCCGTCGGTGAACACTCCCGCGAGACGGCCGGCGTCGTCGACGATCGCCGTCATGCCGAGACCCTTGCGTGTTACTTCCATCAGCCCGTCCGCGAGCGGTGCGTCGCCGGACACGCGCGGCACGTCCGCACCGGTGCGCATCACGTCCCTGACGTGCAGCAACAAACGCCGCCCGAGAGTGCCTGCCGGATGCGAGCGCGCAAAGTCCGCCTCCGTGAAGCCGCGCGCCTTGAGCAGCGCCACCGCGAGTGCGTCGCCCACCGCCAGGGCGGCGGTGGTGCTCGCCGTCGGGGTGAGGTTGAGCGGGCACGCCTCGGCCGGCACACCGATGTCGAGGTGCACGGTGGCCATGCGGGCAAGGGCGGAATTGGCGTTGCCGGTGCAGGTGATCAGCGGCACGCCCAGGCGCTTGATCACGGGAACGATGCTCAAGATCTCGTCCGTTTCCCCGGAGTTCGACAGCGCGAGCACCGCGTCCTCGCGCGTGATCATGCCGATGTCGCCGTGGCTCGCCTCGGCCGGATGCATGAAGAAGGCCGGCGTACCGGTGCTCGCGAGCGTTGCGGCGATTTTGCCGGCGATATGCCCCGACTTGCCCATGCCGGTCACGACCACGCGCCCGCGGCACTCGAGACAAATCCGGCAGGCACGCGCAAACTCGGTGCCGAGGCGGGGCAATTGGGCCCGCAGGCCCTCGATCTCGATGCGCAGGGCCTGCAGGCCGAGTTCGACCAGCCGCTCGTCGGTAAACGCGGAATGCATGCCGGGATGATACCCCGGATGGATAATCGCGCGCGGGCCGGCCGCCGGCGCCGTTCTTTTGTACACTCTGCGGCCACGACACATTTCGGCCCGATCTTCCGGGGGTTCTACATGACTGCGCAGCAACTCGCTCAACTGATCCACGACGGCCTGGCCGGCAGCACGGCTTCGGTGAAGAGCGAGGACAACGTGCACTTCGAGGCTGTGGTGGTCTCGCCGGCCTTTGCCGGCAAGCGGCCCGTGCAGCGCCACCAGCTGGTGTATGCGGCGCTGGGCGGGCGGATGGGCAACGAAATCCACGCCCTCGCGCTGCAGGTGTTCACGCCGGAGGAATTCGCGGCGGGCAAGCGCGCCTAGCGCACCTGACGCGTCCAGGCGACCGCCCGCCGGCCGGACGGGCAGCCAACGCGGACAGATCTAGAGGGGAGAGTGGCATTGGACAAGTTGCAGATCCAGGGCGGCATACCACTCGAGGGCGAGATCCGCATCTCCGGTGCGAAGAACGCCACGCTGCCGATCCTCGCCGGCTGCCTGCTCGCCGACGGGCCGGTGACGGTCGCCAACGTTCCGCACCTGCAGGACGTCACGACCATGATCGAACTGCTCGGCCGCATGGGCGTCTCGGTCACCATCGACGAAAAGATGCGCATCGAGGTGGATGCATCCACCATCAAGGAATACTTCGCCCCGTACCAGCTCGTGAAGACCATGCGCGCATCCATTCTCGTGCTCGGTCCGCTGCTCGCCCGCTTCGGCCGCGCCGACGTGTCGCTGCCCGGGGGTTGCGCGATCGGCGCGCGGCCCGTCAACATCCACGTCGCAGGCCTGCAGGCGATGGGCGCGGATATCCGCATCGAGAACGGCTACATCAAGGCGCGGGCGCCGCGCCTGCACGGGGCGCGCCTGGTGCTCGACACCGTGACCGTGACGGGCACCGAAAACCTCATGATGGCGGCGAGCCTCGCGGACGGCGAGACCATTCTCGAGAACGCGGCGCGCGAGCCCGAGGTGGTGGATCTCGCGCACTTCCTGAACGCCATGGGCGCCAGGATCCAGGGCGCGGGAACCGACAAGATCATCGTGCACGGCGTCGAGCGGCTCTCCGGAACGCACTACGAGGTGCTGCCCGACCGGATCGAAACGGGCACGTATCTCGTTGCCGGCGCGATCACCGGGGGCCACGTGCGGGTCAAGAACACCCGCCCCGAACACCTCGACGCGGTCATCGTGAAACTGCAGGAGGCGGGCGCGCGGGTCGATTGCGGCGAGAACTGGGTCGAGGTGGACATGCGCGGCCGGCGTCCCGCGGCGGTCGACATCCGCACCGCGCCGTATCCCGCATTTCCGACCGACATGCAGGCCCAGTTCGCGGCGCTCAACACGGTGGCGAACGGCGTCGGCACCATCATCGAAACGATCTTCGAGAACCGCTTCATGCACATGCTCGAGATGCGCCGCATGGGCGCCGAAATCCGTCTCGAGGGGAACACGGCGATCATCAAGGGCGTGGAGCGGCTCACGGCGGCACCGGTGATGGCGACGGATCTGCGCGCATCCGCGAGCCTGGTCCTCGCGGCGCTGATCGCGCAGGGGCGGACCGACATCGAGCGGATTTATCACATCGATCGGGGCTACGAGGCCATCGAGGAGAAGCTGCAGCAGCTCGGCGCGAAGATCCGCCGCACTCCGGGATAACGGCGGCGCGGAGTCGCCCGGACAGGATGCCGGGAGCCGGCGGTCACTGCGGGCGCTGGCTTTCGCTCGTGGGCCGCTCGATCACCCGCAGGCGCGTCTTGAAGGGGGTGAGACCGTGGCGCCCCGACAGCGTGACCTCCGTTCCGGGCTTGAGCGCCGCGACGCGGCTCACGAGGTCCTGCGCGCTGCGCACCGGTTCACCGCCGAGTTCGGTGATGAGATCGCCGGGGCGCACGCCGGCTTCGAACGCGGGGCTGCGCACCAGGATGTTCACCACCGCGACGCCGCCGCCGGCATCGATGCCGAGATCCGCGGCCTGGCTGTCGGTCAAATCCTGCGGCACGAGTCCCAGCCAGCCGCGCACGACGTGGCCATGGGCGAGGATCTGCTCGGTGACACCGCGCACGAGATTCACCGGAATCGCGAACCCGATTCCCTCGGGGCCGCCGTAGGCGCGGTTCAGCACCGCCGTGTTGATGCCCACGAGCCGGCCGTGCGCATCGATGAGGGCGCCGCCGGAATTGCCGAGGTTGATCGCAGCATCGGTCTGGATGAAATTCTCGAACGTGGCGAGTCCGAGCTGGCCGCGGCCGGTTGCGCTGACGATGCCCTGCGTGACGGTCTGGCTGAGTCCGTACGGATTGCCGATCGCGAGCACGATGTCGCCCACACGCAGCGTGTCGGAACGTCCGAGGGGCATGATGGGCAGCTTGCCGATGGACAGCTCGAGAATCGCGAGATCCGTGTCCGGATCCTGCCCGACGACGCTGGCGTCCGCGATGCGACCGTCGGCGAGTTGGACGCGGATCCGATCCGCGCCGGCGATCACGTGCTGGTTGGTGACGATGGTGCCCTTCGCATCGATGATCACGCCGGATCCGAGGCTGCGCTCGACCCGGCGCCGGTAGTTCGGCCAGTTGCCGCCGAACAGCTGGTCGAGGGGTTCGGCCTGAGCCTTTTCGGTGACGAGCCGCGCCGTGTAGATATTCACCACGGCCGGCGCCGCCCGCGCCACCGCGTCGGCGAAACTGTCGACGACGACGGTTCGCGATGCTGCACCGGCACCGGACGCCGCGCCCAGAGTCGGCGCCGTGGCCGCGGTCTGCGATGCGCGCGAGCCGTTCGTCATGGCGCCGAGCAGCGATGGTTTCCACCAGACGACCAAAAACGCGATCGCGAGCCCGACGACCGTGGCCCGGATGAGCAAACCCGCGATGATGCGTGTGTTCTGCAATTCAAGCCCGCAGGGAAGCACGATTATCTGTGTATAATGCGCTCCCGATAATGATTGGGAAACACTGTGCGTTTAAGGGTTTGCGTGAAGATTTGTCAATTATGCGCAAGGACGTTTGAATGAGCGATCAGGTAGACCATAGCCGGCGCCGTCTTCTCACGGCCGCCACCGTCGGTACGGGCGCCATCGGCGTCGCGTTTGCGGCGGCACCATTTATTGCCTCGTGGCTGCCGAGCGCGCGGGCCAAGGCGCTCGGAGCGCCCGTCGAGATCGACGCATCGAAGCTCGAGGTCGGCCAGAGCGTGAAGGTGGTGTGGCGCGGCCAGCCGGTCTACGTGGTGCGCCGCTCGGCGGCGGTGATCGCGGCGATCAGCAACCACAATGCGCTGCTCGCCGATCCGGGCTCTGACGACTCCCTGCAGCCCGAGTACATCAAGGCCTCGGGCGCGGTGCGTGCGAGAAACCCTGAATACTGGGTAGGTCTAGCCGTGTGCACGCACCTCGGCTGTTCGCCGCTCGGGGCATTCGAGCCGAACAACGCCTTCCAGGTGGCGGGCACCGATCTCGGCGGCGACTGGCCGGGTGGCTTCTATTGCCCGTGCCACGGCTCCAAGTACGACATCTCGGGACGCGTTTTCAAGAGCATGCCGGCGCCGAAGAATCTCACCGTGCCACCGTACGCCTTCGCCAAGGACACCCACGTCATCATCGGCGCCGACGAAGCGCCGAAGAGCACCTAAATCCAAGTCATGAGAGGTTGAGCCATGGCCGCAGCACCCGAATCCGCCGGCACCGGCAAGAGCGGAGGCTTCCTCCACTGGATCGATCAGCGCTTCCCGCTGACCAGTCTCTGGAACGAGCACCTCGCCAAGTATTACGCGCCGAAGAATTTCAATTTCTGGTACTACTTCGGCTCGCTCGCGCTGCTCGTGCTGGTGAACCAGCTGGTCACCGGCATCTTCCTCACGATGAACTACAAGCCCTCGTCCGCCGAGGCGTTCGCGTCGATCGAGTACATCATGCGCGACGTCGACTGGGGGTGGCTGATCCGTTACATGCACTCCACCGGCGCCTCCGCGTTCTTCATCGTCGTGTATCTGCACATGTTCCGCGCGCTGCTCTACGGCTCGCACCGCAAACCCCGCGAACTAATCTGGATTTTCGGCTGCCTGATTTTCCTGCTGTTGATGGCCGAGGCATTCATGGGCTACGTTTTGCCGTGGGGCAACATGAGCTACTGGGGCGCCCAGGTCATCGTGTCCTTGTTCGGCAGCCTGCCCGTGATCGGCGGCGGACTCGTGGAATGGATCCGCGGCGATTACTATATCGCCGATGCGACCTTGAACCGCTTCTTCGCCCTGCATGTCGCCGCGCTGCCGCTGGCGCTGGTGTTTCTCGTGCTCGCGCACATCATGGCGCTGCACGAAGTGGGATCGAACAATCCCGACGGCATCGAGATCAAGAAACACAAGGACGCAGAGGGAATTCCGCTCGACGGCATCCCCTTCCATCCGTATTACACCGTCAAGGACACGGTCGGCGTGGCGGGTTTCCTGCTGCTCTTCTGCGGCGTGATCTTCTTCGCACCCTCGTTCTTCGGGGTGTTTCTCGAGGAGCCGAATTTCGAGCCGGCGAATCCGCTGCAGACGCCGCCGCACATCGCGCCCGTGTGGTACTTCACGCCGTTCTACGCGATGCTGCGGGCCGTGCCTTCGGCGTTCGGCACGCAGATCTGGGGCGTGCTCGTCATGGGCGCCGCGATCGTCGTGCTCTTTTTCGTCCCTTGGCTCGACCGTTCGCCGGTGCGCTCGATCCGCTACAAGGGGCCGCTCACCAAGATCGCGCTCGCGATTTTCGTCGTGTCCTTCGTCACCCTCGGCGTATGCGGGCTGAAACCGCCCTCCGGCATCTATCCCTTGCTCGCGAAGATCTGTACCGCACTGTATTTCGCGTTTTTTCTGCTGATGCCCTGGTACTCGAAGATCGATTCCGTGAAGCCGGTGCCGGAGAGGGTGACCGATCATGCTTAAGGCCTGGCTGTTCATCGCCGCGATCGTCCTGCCGGCCGGCGCCGCCCTCGCCCAGGAAGGCGGTGCGATCCCGTTGCTGTCGGCGGGGACCGACATCAACAACGTCGCCTCATTGCAGCGCGGCGCACGGGATTTCATGAACTATTGTTCCGGCTGCCATTCGCTGCGGTATCTGCGCTACAACCGGCTGGCCGCGGATCTCAAGATCCCCGAGACCGAAATGCCGGCCAATCTCATGTTCACCTCGGACAAGGTGTTCGATCCGATCATCTCCGCGATGCCCGCCGACTCCGAATCCTGGTTCGGCAAGCGGCCGCCCGACCTGACCCTGACCGCGAGGTCGAAGGGGGTCGATTACATCTATTCGTATCTGCATGGCTTCTACGTCGACCCGACGCGTCTGTGGGGCGTGAACAACTTGTATCTACCGGGTACGGCGATGCCGGACGTGGTGGCGGGGCGCCAGGGGCTGCAGAAACCCGTGTTCAAGAGTGAATCCGGCGATCATGGCGCCGCGACAATGATTATCACGGGCGTCGAATCAATGACACCGGGCGCGCTCAAGCCAGAGGAGTATGATCAGTTCGTGCGCGACATCGCGAACTTCCTCGATTACGCAGCCGAGCCGGTCAAGGCGAAGCGGCAGTCCATGGGGATTTTCGTGACGCTGTTCTTATTGGTATTTTTCGCGTTTGCATTGTTGCTGAAGAAAGAATATTGGAAGGATGTTCACTGAAGCACCGGTTGGCACGGCGTTTAGCGTGAATGGGGAGACACGAAAATCGATTGGCGCTCCCAGGAGATCGCTCAAGTGGCACGTCGCTCGGTGATGACATTATTTTCGGCACCGTCTGACCCATGGAGTCACCGGACGCGGTTTGTCCTCGCCGAAAAGGGGCTGTCGATCGAATTGGTGAATGTCGACCTCGCCCGGCTGCCGGAGGACCTCCTCGATCTGAATCCCTATCACAGCGTGCCCACGCTGGTGGATCGGGACCTGGTCCTCTACGATTCGCGCGTGATCATCGAATACCTCGACGAGCGCTTCCCGCACCCCCCGCTGATGCCCATCGATCCGGTGACGCGTGCGCAATTCCGGGTGGCTCTCTACCGGGTCGAGCGGGACTGGTATGCCCTCGGTCAGGACATCGCCACGGATCCCGAGAGCAAGACGGCGGCCGAGAGCCGCAAGATCCTCGGTGAGGCCATTTGTGCGAGTGCGGAAGTGTTCAAGGCCAAGCCGTTTTTTCTGAGTGACGAGTTCTCGCTCGTCGATGCGAGCATCGCGCCAATCCTCTGGAGGCTGCCGTCGTACGGCATCGAACTGCCGGTGCAGGCGCAGCCCATCGTCAAGTACATGAACTCGATCTTCGCGCGCTCCACCTTCCGCGCCTCTCTGACCGATGCCGAAAAGGACATGCGTCATTGAAGCCCCGGCGACCGTACCTGCTGCGCGCACTGCATGAATGGATTTCTGACAGCGGGGAGACCCCGCACATCGTCGTCGATGCCGGCGCCGACGGCGTGACCGTGCCGCGACAATATGTCAAGGACGGCAAGATCGTGCTGAACGTGAGTTTCTCCGCCACCCAGCTGCTCAAACTCGGCAACGAATTCGTCAGCTTCGAGGCGCGCTTCGGCGGGGTCGGCTTTGCGGTTCAGGTGCCGGTACGGGCCATTCTCGGCATCTATGCGCGCGAGACGGGCCAGGGGATGATTTTTCCGGAGGGGGACGCCGATCCCGATCCGACCGACCGGCCGCCGCCCGCCACGGGAGGCAGCACGCCGGGAGCGGCGAAGCGCCCGAAGCTGCAGGTCGTCAAGTAGGCGGAGTGCCCGCCGAACTTCGCGGATTCGGCTCCTAACACCGGAAGGCGTCCTTGATCCAAACGAGCGTCGCGGCTGACGCGGCGCCCTCGATCGCGATGACGTCGAAGCGCACCGGCAGGGCCCTGAAGCGACGTGCGGTGAGGCGAAAGACCGCCGTCGCGCGCACGATCTTGCGCCGCTTGCGCAGGTTTACCGAACCGAGCGCGCCGCCGAATGCACCGCGCGTGCGGGCGCGCACCTCGATGATCGCGAGCACTCCGCCATCGCGGCACACGAGATCGAGCTCGCCCACACGGCAGCGAAAGTTGCGGGCGATCACTTCCAGCCCCCGCGATGCCAGAAACTGTTCGGCGAACGCCTCCGCGCGGCGCCCGCGTTCGAGGTGCGGGGCGGCGGGAAGCGTTTGCTCGGGGGCCATCCCTTCGACAGTGCGCCGCGGCGGCGGCGGCGTCGCGGCGTGATTCTGCCGCGAATGCACGGAATCGGCCGGCCACGGTGGGGCTCGCAGCCTGGGAGGCTTCTAAAGGGGCAGCGGCACGCCGTTCTTGATCTGCGCAAAGTCGAGTTCGCGACGGATCCGGCTGTGGTCATCGAGGCGCAGCTTGCCGGTCACGCCGGGCAGCGCCGAAGTTTCGGTGAGTGTCTTGGATTTCAGCGCCGGCACCAGCCGATAGGCGTCGAAGCCGAAGGCGTAGAGCCGGTCGCGCCGCTCGCTGCGGGCCGGCCATGCGGCGCGCACGGCGTCGCGAATCTGTGTGGTCACCGGATCGCTGGAAATCATCCAGGGCATGTCGGGGAAGATCAGGCCGTCGATGTCCTGATTCGCCGCGGCGGCTGGCTCGAAGCTGTCCGAGGTCGAGTACACGGGCACGTCTCCCGCATAGTGGAACTTCAATTGCGGCATGATCTGGCGGGCCGCCCCCGGCGTGCCGGCGATGAAGACGAACGCTGCATCGGTGCGGTGCGTCGAAGGTTCCCCCTTGACCGAATGGATCTGCAGCACGTCGCGGATGATGTCCGAAAAATCGGCCCGCGCGCCTTCATAGTGGCGCTCCTCGAGCACGCTGCCGCCGAGCTGTGCGAGCTCTTGCGCGAACGCCGTGCCCACCCGGCTGCCCCATTCACCGTCCGGCACGATCGCCACCCCATGCAGCCGGCCGTCGGCCGCCACCCGCCGCGCCACCATGCGCGCCTCGTCCTCCGGAAACAGCGCGAACTGGTAGAAGTTGCGCTGCGCCGCGACGGAGTCACTGAGGAAATTCAGCGCGAGCACCGGCGCGCGTCCCGCGGTGAGCGGCGCAACCGCCGCGACGTCCTCCTTGGTGAGCGGACCCACCACGAAGCTCGCGCCGTCGGCGACTGCTTGGCTGTAGGCGCTCGCCGCCGATTGCGCCGCGACGTCGTAAATCCGCACGTGCGGCCGGGTGGGTGATTCGCCCTGCAGGTAGGCGGCGATGAAGCCGTCGCGCACCGCGACGCCGATCGGCTCCGAGCGCCCCGACATCGGCAGCAGCAAGGCAACCTGGTCGGGATACTGGGTCGCGCCGGCGAGCTCGGTCTGGGCCCCGGCGAGCACAGAGTCGTTCGCCGGGTGGTTCGGCCAGCGCCGCCGCCAATTGGCGAGCGCGGCCGCTGCGCCGAGCGGATTGCGATCGAGTTGGGCGGCCACCGGTCCGAGTTCCAGCCAGCCGACGACGACGGGATCCGCGTTGGCCGTCGCCCTCAAGGGTGCGCCGTGCTCGGCCGCCGTGCGCAGTCGTGCGTAGAGATCGGCGCGGCTGGCGCGCAGCTGCGCGGGATCCGTCAACCAGTGTTCGCGCTCGACGTAGGCGCGCACCGCTTCGACGGGATGGTTCGTGAGAAACGCCCCCTTGCCGCGGATCCACCAGTAGCGTTGTGCCTCGTCCGGCTGCGTCGGCACGGCGACCTGGTCGAGTTCACGAATTGCGCGCACGCCGTCGTTGTCGGCGAGCGCCAGATCGGCGGCCACCAGCGCTCGCAGCACGGGCAGGCGGCTGCGCGCGTCGGGCGAGACCGCTTCGGCGGCCTGTTTCGCCTGCGGCGCGTTGCCGGCCGCGAGCCACTCGGACGCGCTGTGCAGCTCATCGTAATCCCGGTCGGCGCCCGGCGCCGCGGCGAGGTCCGCATACGCCCGTGCGGCATCTGCATGCCGTCCCTCCTGGGCATACTTTTCGGCCTGAACCTGCCGCTGCACCGGTGTGTCGGGCGGCTGGATCAGGCTGCACGCGGCGGTCGCGACGCTGAGGGCGAGACCGATGCGCAGCGCCCGCGAACCCAGCCGAAGCGCCTGCGACCCCAGGCGCAGCGCCGGCAATGGACGTCGTGAGATCGCTGCCATACGCTGCATTCCTTACATGTCGACAAAGTGGCGCCGATTATAGTGACAAACGCTGCGGCCGGAACGCTCTACGTGGTGGCCACGCCCATCGGCAACCTCGGCGATATCAGCGAGCGAGCGCGCACGACGCTCGAGCGCTGCGCCGTGATCGCCGCGGAGGACACGC
>Ga0302319_10023728_pt1 | contig 10950 bp, 9 predicted proteins | sample Bog_T0_2_FD_203319 | JGI IMG/M metagenome (GOLD analysis project Ga0302319, IMG submission 203319) | Peat permafrost microbial communities from Stordalen Mire near Abisko, Sweden - Bog_T0_2 | ecosystem: Environmental > Terrestrial > Soil > Wetlands > Peat | place: Sweden: Abisko, Stordalen Mire... | reverse complement strand
CTCTTCGACTTCATCTGGCTCGTATACTCAGTGTTCTTCTTCGTCGAGCCTGTGGCGCGGCACAACCGCACCGTGTGGTTCGAATTCGCGATGGCTTTCGGATTATTCCTGGCGCTCTATGCCGGGCTGGTCTACGCACGGTCGAGGCGCAACCAGATTCTTCTGCTGGCGGCCATGGGCCTGCTCGGGATCGTTTATTATCCGTTCAACTCGGGCGCCTGTGGCATATTCATCTATGTCACGGCGTTTGTTCCCTTCATCACCGAATCCATCGTATTTTCGGTGGTCACCTTCGCGGCAGTCGCGGCCACCATGATAGCGGAAGCGACGCTGCTGCACCTGAATCCGTGGTCGTGGGGCTTTACCGCGTTTATCGCCGTTGCCGTTGGATCGGGCAACCTGGTCGCGGCGCAGCGCATACACGCGAATAAGCGTCTCGATCTGGCCCACGAACAGATTGCCCACCTCGCCAAACTCGCCGAGCGCGAACGCATCGCCCGCGATCTGCACGATGTGCTGGGTCACACACTCTCCCTGGTGGTCCTCAAGTCGGAACTGGCCGGCAAATTATTCGAGCGCGATCCAGTTCGTGCCCGCACCGAAATCGGCGACGTGGAACAGATTGCCCGCAAAGCCCTGACCGAGGTGCGGGAGGCGATTCGCGGCTACCGCTCCGAGGGGCTCGCGGCCGAGATTGCGCGCGCGCAGAAAACCCTCGACGCTGCCGGCGTCACCCTCGAACTCGACAGCAAACCGCCACAGTTTCCTCCCGCTGAGGAAACCGTGCTTTCCCTGATTGTGCGGGAGGCGGTTACAAATATTGTCCGCCACGCCCAGGCCAGCCACTGCCGCCTGGAATTTGCCGCCAATGGCGGGGGAACCGCTCTCGTGGTCGAAGACGACGGCCGCGGCGGCATCCGCCAGGAGGGCAACGGGCTGCGCGGCATGCGCGAGCGCGTCGAGTCGATTGGCGGCCACCTGCGCATCGACAGCGGCCAGGGAACCCGCCTCGTAATCGACATTCCTTCTTCGGCCGCCAGCCAGTCATGAAGAAAATTCAGGTCATCGTGGCCGAGGACCAGGGCATGGTTCTGGGGGCCCTGGCCGCGTTGCTGGAAACAGAGCCCGACATCGCCGTCTGTGCGCGGGCGGCGAATGGCCGCGAAGCCCTGAGCGCCGTGGGCAAGCACAAGCCCGACGTCCTGGTCACGGACATCGAGATGCCCGAAATGACCGGATTGACCCTGGCCGCCGAAGTTCGCGACCGTTATCCCCAGACACGCGTCATGATCCTGACCACCTTTGCCCGCCCTGGCTATTTGCGCCGCGCCCTCGATGCCGGAGCCAAAGGCTATCTGCTGAAGGACCGCCCCTCCGCCGAGCTGGCCGACGCCGTGCGCCGCGTGCACCAGGGCTTGCGCGTGGTCGATCCCGCTCTGGCTCTCGAGGCCTGGGACAGTGGCCCGGACCCCTTAACCGAACGCGAGCGGCAGATCCTGTGGCGCGCGGGAGAAGGGAAATCGAGCGGCGAAATTGCCGAAGAGTTACACCTCTCCGAAGGCACCGTCCGCAACTATCTCTCCGAGGCCATCAGCAAGCTCGGCGCAGCCAATCGCGTCGAGGCGGCCCGGCTGGCGCGGACCCGGGGCTGGCTCTGAGATAACTCCAAAGTCACCTCTTGTATCGATCCGACGGGGAGTTGCGGCATCCCTCTTTCGGTGAATTTCTGTGCTCGGCGGCCTGGTGCTAGAGTCATGCAACATATCGGGTACTGAGCGCGCTGATTTCGGAAATCCTCGGCAATGCTCGCCTCTTCCGGCGCCAGGTCCCCTTCCCCATGGGTGAACGGTGGTTTCGATCAACACAGATCGAACGGTTTGCGAAGGAACGGCTACCGTCCTGGTCGTGGAAGATGACGTTGCCGTGCGGCTCTTGTTCACGCGAGTGCTCGAGCGGGCCGGTTACGACGTCATCGCCTGCGAAGACGGAACCCTCGGCCTCGAAGCGGCGCGCGCGCAGATCGACAAGATCGATGCGATCGTCACCGATGCCCGCATGCCAGGCATCCAGGGCCCGCGGCTCATCGCACGCATCCGTGCACTGCGGCCGGAAATTCCCGCCATCCTGGTCAGCGGCACGACCATCGATGCGGATACCGATGCAGCCACAGTCTTCCTCACCAAACCCATTTCGCCCGGAACCCTGACCCGTGAGCTGCGACGCCTTCTCCGCCCCAGGATGTAGAATCTTGATTCTGCATCCGGTATCGGCAACCGGCGGAGGATCGCGCGAAAGCCATGGTCATTGGTGTTCCGAAAGAAGTGAAGGACCACGAAAGCCGGGTCGGCATTACCCCTGCCGGTGTGAAGGCCCTCAGCGAGGCCGGCCACAAGGTGCTGGTCGAGACCGGCGCCGGGGACCTCTCCGCATTCACCGATGACGAGTATCAGTCCGCGGGAGCAGAGATCGTCGGCTCCGCCCACAATGTCTGGGGCAACGCCGATCTGGTGGTGAAGGTCAAAGAGCCGGTCGAAAAGGAATATGTCTTCTTCCGCGAAGGCCTGGTACTCTTCACCTATCTGCACCTGGCGCCGTTGCCCGTTCTGACCGAAAGGCTTCTCCAGAAAAAAGTCATCGGCATTGCCTATGAGACCATCCGCGACCGCGCCGGAACCCTGCCGCTGCTGACGCCCATGTCCGAAGTCGCCGGACGCATGTCCGTCCAGGTGGGCGCGGCTTACCTGGAAAAAGAAAAAGGTGGGCGCGGCGTTCTTCTGGGCGGCGTCCCGGGCGTTCCACCGGCGAGCGTCTGCATCATTGGCGGCGGCATCGTGGGTACGAATGCCGCGAAGATCGCCCTGGGCATGGGCGCGCGTGTCACGCTGGTCGACCTGAACCTGAACCGCCTGCGCGAGCTCGACGACATCTTCAACGGAAGAATCTTCACCCTGGCGTCCAACTCCTGGAATGTCTCCCGCGCCGTGCAGGATGCCGATCTGGTCATTGGCGGCGTTCTCATCCCGGGCGCAGCAGCTCCCAAGATCGTCACCCGCGCCATGGTGATGAAGATGAAGAAGGGCGCAGTGATCGTCGATGTCGCCATCGACCAGGGCGGCTGTGTCGAAACCGCCCGTCCCACCACCCACAGCGATCCCGCCTACGAAGTCAACGGCGTGGTGCACTACTGCGTGACCAATATGCCGGCCGCCGTGCCGAATACTTCCACCCTGGCGCTGACCAATGCGACCTTCCCATACGTGCTGCGCCTGGCTCGTGAAGGCGCGAAGAAGGCGATTCTCGAAGACAATGGCATCCGCGACGGAGTTAACACATACGAAGGAACGCTGACCTGCGAGCCGGTGGCCCTGTCCCAGAAGAAGCCGTGGACGCCGGTGCGCGACCTGCTGGCGTAGAGCCAGCACTTTCGCGATCGCTTCGGACGCGCAGTCTGGTGGCGCTCTCTACCGCTCGGTCACGTGCACAGAACGCTCCAGCCGGAACGTCAGCAGCGTCTCCGCAGGCAAAAAGATCTCCTTGTTGCCGGTCATCGCGCTGCCGGCGGTTCCCGCACCCGCGCCGGCCAAAGCGCCGATGGCCGCGCCTTTGCCGCCTCCGGCTAAACCGCCGATGATGGCGCCGAAAGCCCCGCCACCTCCGGCGAATCCCAGCGTGCGTTTGCCCTTACCCTTCTCCACCTGCTCCATGGTGCTGGTGGCGACCGGATAACTCCCCCATTCTGTTGTCACGCGCTCCAGCCGCAGCTCAAGGAGCGCGCCACCTTTAAAGTGTCCCAACGACTTGGCATCAATCACCGTGCCGGCTGCACGCGCATGGCGTGGGATCACCACTCTGCCACTCACCACAACGTCATCGGCCACCGTTGCGGCGAAGGACTGGCCGGGCTGGCTGATCTTCGATCCCAGATCGTCATCGAGACGGACGCGGAGGGTGGTTCCGGCCGGAATCACCACGGCGGCGGGCGGTGGCGTAGCGGGTGCAGGTGTTGCCGGCGGCGCGCTGGCCACGCCCCCCTGCCCTGGGCCAGGCTGAGTCGCCTGGTCCGCCGGGGGCGCGGGAGGATTATCTGCCTGCGCCGGTTGCGACGGCGCAGGTGTGGCGCTCCCGGTTCCGGTGGCCTGCCTGGTATTCGTCTTGCCGCATCCGCCAATCAGGAGTGCCCCGGCCACGCTGAGGGCCGCAAAGAAAACCGCTGTATTTCGAAATCTCATATCGAACACGATGCTCCTTTTAGGGTAGAGGTTGGGCCGAAAGCCCGCTGCAACCAACGGCACCGGCAGTCCGTCTGAGAAACCAGTCAGTTAGAGCACCCCGCGCTACTATAATCATCCCGTAAATCCGGGGCGAAAGTCATCCTTGCCTGAATCGAAGCATCGACGGATAACCCTCATCCTGCTGGCCGCAGTGGTCTTTGTCCTGCTGCTTCTCCTCCTTGCGCTCAACGCCTTCAATGTTCGCTCGCTGAATCCGCACACGACGGGCCAGATCTTTCTGCTGACCTCGCTCTCCGTCGTGGTCTTCCTGCTCTTCGTTACGGTGCTGGTTCTGTTGATGCGGAACCTCATCAAGCTCCTGGCCGAGCAGCGCAGCCAGGTGCTGGGGGCGCGCCTGCGGACGCGCATGTTTATCGGCGCGCTGCTGCTCTCCTTCGTCCCGGCACTATTCATGTTTTTGTTTAGCTTTCTGCTGATGAACCGTTCTATCGACAGGTGGTTCTCCGAGCCGGCCTCCGAGGTTCGCGACGACACGACGAAGATCGCCACAGAGCTTTCCCACTATGCTTCCCTCAACGCTCGCGCCGAAGCCGAAAGCATGGCCCGGTCGCCGGAACTGTCCTCCGCTTTGGCGAGCAATGATCGGCCGGCCATGCTCGACGAAATGCGCGCCCACCACATCACGCTCCAGGGCGGATTCGCCGTTCTCTATCGCGATTCCACCGCGGTCGCAGACTACGACCTTCCGCTGAGGGACGGAGGAGCCGAGGTGCATTCGTGGCTGAACGACGACGACCGGCAGCGGATCGAAGCCGGGCAAACCCTGGACGCCGTCATCCTCAAGGCGGCCCAGCGCTCCGATGAGCCCATGCTCGTCGTTGGCGGCTCGGAATATGCTCTGGGCACGGCCAGCCTTCCCGGCGGCGGAGTGGTCGTTGCCGGACTGCCCATGCCCGCCGGACTCAACGGGACCATGGCCGCCCTGACCGCGGGCACCAACCAGTACTGGGCTCTTTACCGCCAGCGCCGCGTCATCCGCATGACGTATTTCCTGCTGTTGCTCATGCTCACGGCCCTCGTCTTCTTCGCCAGCAGCTGGCTCGCGCTCTACGTCTCGCGGCAGATGACCGGTCCTCTGGAAGCCCTGGCGGATGCCACGGTCGAAATCGGCCAGGGCCACTACAGCCATCGCGTCACGGCGGAGGCGACAGCCGAAATGGCGGAGCTGGTGCGCTCGTTCAATCACATGGCCGCCGATCTGGAGCAGAGCCGGATGCTCGCGGAAACATCGGCGCGCGAACTTTCCGCGGCGAATCTCGCCATCGAGGCCCGGCACAAAGAACTGGAGACCATCCTCGAGACCATTCCCTCCGGCGTGGTGACCCTCGATGCCTCCCGCCGCATTGTTCTCGGCAACCGCGCCTTCGCCGAGCTCCTCCGTGTGGATGGGCAGCCCGACCTTGCCGGTGTTGCGCTCGATTCGCTGCTGCCCAACGAGTTCACGGGCGAGCTGATCCGTCTCGAACGCCGTGCCCGCCGCATGGGCACCGCGTCCTCAGAGTTCGACCTGCACACCTCGCGCGGCGTCGTCAGCCTTTCCGTCACCCTGGCCGCCCTTGATCCGCGCAACGGAAAAAGCCGCGGCTCCATCCTCGTTCTCGAAGACCTTTCCGATTTCCTGCACGCCCAACGCCAGGCAGCGTGGAAGGAAGTCGCGCAGCGCATCGCGCACGAGATCAGGAACCCGCTCACCCCCATTACGCTCTCCGCCGAACGCATCCGCCGTCACGTCGAGCGAGGCCTGCCCGAATCCCCAGGGGTCATCCGCAAGTGCTGCGACGTGATCCTCGGCTCGGTGGAATCGCTGCGCACGCTCGTGGGCCAGTTTGCCGCGCTCGCCGAGTTTCCCGTGGCGCATCCTCGTTCTTCGGATCTGAACGAGATTGTCGAGAGCGCCCTGCTGCTGTTCGAGGGCCGCATCCGCAACATTCGTGTGGATCGTCATCTCGAGCCCGAACTGCCGCCGGTGATGGCCGATCCGGAAGCGCTGCGCCGTGCCCTCGCCAACCTGATCGATAATGCCGCTGAGGCCATGCAGGACAGCCTGCTGCGCGTGCTCTCCATCGAAACGGGTGCGGGCGAGCGGCCCGACATGGCGGAGATCATCGTTGCCGATACCGGTCCCGGCCTGACCGATGACATGCGCGAGCGGTTGTTCCTTCCCTGGTTTTCCACGCGGCAGCGTGGGACGGGACTGGGCCTCTCCATCGTCGCCAAGATCGTGCAGGACCACGGCGGCTCCATCCGCGCCGAGAATAACCTTCCCAAGGGCGCTCGCTTTATCATCGAGTTGCCTCTGGCCGATGCGAATGGCACCGAGGCTGCGCCGGCCGCGACACTGACCAGGGCCGTCTGACCGGCCCCATGTACCGGACTTCCGTAAGCCGGAACCCATGAACCACATCCTCATCGTCGACGATGAAGCCGAGATTCGCGAATCCCTGGAAGAGATCCTGCGCGAAGAAGGCTACTCGGTCGCGAGCGCCGGGACGGCGGCCGACGCGCTCACCCAGGCCCGCGACCCGGTCTACGACGTTCTGCTGCTCGATATCTGGCTGCCCGACCGCGATGGCCTCGAGGTGCTGAACGAACTGCGCGCCCTCGATGCCGAATCGCGGCCCGAAGTCATCGTCATTTCCGGACACGCGACCATCGAAACCGCGGTCAAGGCGACCAAGCTCGGCGCCTTCGATCTGCTGGAAAAGCCGCTGATGCTGGAGCGCACGCTGATCGTCGTCAAGAATGCGATTGAAGCCAAGCGCCTGCGCACGGAGAACCTGGAGTTCCGCCGCCAGCTCTCGCTCGAGCAGCAGATCAGCGGCGAAAGCGTGCAGGCCCGTGCGCTGCGCCAGCAGATCAAGCTGATGGCGCCGACCAACGGCCGCGTCCTCATCTTCGGCGAATCCGGCTCGGGCAAGGAGCTGATCGCGCGCGCTATTCACGCCGAGAGCCTGCGCAGCGAGCGCGTTTTTGTCGAGCTGAACTGCGCCGCCATTCCCGAGGACTACATCGAGAGCGAGCTCTTCGGCTACCGCAACGGGGCGATTGCAGGCGGACCGCCGGAGAAGCGTGGCACCTTCGAGCGCGCCAACGGGGGGACGTTGTTCCTCGATGAAGTGGGCGACATGAGCCTGAAGACTCAGGCCAAAGTGCTGCGCGCGCTGGACGAACAGCGCTTTGTGCCCGTCGGCGCAACCCAGCCCATCAACGTGGACGTACGCGTCATCGCGGCCACCAATAAGGAGCTCGAAGACGAGATCGCCAAAGGAAACTTCCGCGAGGACTTCTTCTACCGGCTCAACGTGATTCCGTTCTTCGTGCCGCCGCTGCGCGACCGGCGCGAGGACATTCCGCTGCTGGTGCGTGAATTCCTGCGCGGCTTTGGGCGTGAATACGGACGCCCCCGCGTGGAAATGGCCGACGACGCCATCGAGCTGCTGCGCCAGTACCACTGGCCCGGCAATGTCCGCGAGCTCAAGAACATCATTGAGCGCGTGCTGATTATGAACCCCCACGCCCAGCGCATCGAGCGTCGCCACCTCCCCATGCTGGTGCATCGCAGTGCCGGGCGCACCGGCGATTTCGATACGCTGCAGCAGGCGCGCGACGCCTACGAGCGCGAGTACATCCTGAAAAAGATCGACGACTGCAACGGCAACATGAGCCGGGCCGCGGAAGCGCTGGGCCTCGAACGCAGCCATCTTTACCGCAAGATGAAGGCTCTGGGGATCGCCGCCCGCGAATCCGCGCAGGAGCGGTGAGTTCCTCCTTAACAGGCGGCTGGTTCCCAGACTCCGGCCTGGTGATGACGAAAACTGGACCAGGGCCAATCCTCGGGCCTGGCCGTTAGTCCTCGTGCCCGGTCCGAGTATCTGACCATGGTGTGCTCGACAAGAACAAATCAGCCCCTATTTGCCGCCGAACAGACGCAGCACATCGGCAACGTGTGTACTTCTTGAGTTGTTGGCCCACCACATAACCGTTTCGCCGGTTTTGTTTTTGGCATTGGGGTTGGCACCGTTAACAAGCAGGAGCTGGGCCACAGCCACGCAATCGGTACTGGCTGCGTTAAACAAAGGAGTCAGGCCCAGAAAATCGCGATGATCTATCTCGGCATGCTGGGATATCAGATACTCAGCTATATCCTTCTTGCAGTAATACGCCGCATCGGCGAGCGGATTTTTTCTAATCAGGCCGGGGTCGGCCCCGATCAACGCCTTCACCTGGGCGAGGTCGCCGTTCTTGATTGCCTTTCCAAGCGGACTGCAAAAGGCGGGGCTGCTCCAGGCCAGCGCCAGCAGCACGATCGCTGGCAGACGGAAGCCAGACGAAAAGAGATTCCGGCTAAAGAAAAAATGAACGTTCATGCTTCCTCCGAATTCAGGCACGACAAATTGAGAAGGGCTGCCTTGTACAGCGAGTTATTTTCCTGGCTCCTTGTAACGCGGGAAGGTGATGGCCTGCTCGCAGATCGCGGTATAGCTTTTCGTGAATGCGGTAAGGAGCAGGCTGCGCTGCACCCCGACGGCGTTGGGGTTGTTTCTCCACAGTAACTCGCCCGTCCGGCAGTCCGTGAGCCAGTATTCAAGATTCGCTTCGCTGTTTGTCCCCACCGATGGACCAATATAGGGCTCATTGTCGACGAAAAATCCGTGGGAGAAATCCTTCACAATTGCCTCGAAGACCGCGTCGACGCCGAGCACCGAGCAGGCTCGCTTGCGATCAGGATGAATTACCTCTGCCTCCGCAAAGCCCGCGGCCTGCAGTTTTTCGCGAGTCTCGCTGAGCCTCATGATCGGATAATGCGGCGTAATTACCGGCGTGTTTCTGGGCCGTCCCTGGGTGAGCGCCTGTTCCACGCCCTCGGCGAAGTCCTTTGTCCGGTTATCCTTGGCCGCCCGAATATCCTCAACGTTTAGCACTGCGATCTTCGATGGCTGGTGGAAATTGAACTCCGGACTCTGATAGAAGTTTGCCTTCCAGGGATCGGCGCCGGCCTTGGTGAGAGCCAGGACGACATTCGGGCACTGGAGAGTCAGATCCTTGGTTCGCTGGATAGAGGCAAAGGTCAGCGCGTCGTTTCCGCGCGCATCGACCGCCTTCACATCCGTGCCCTGACTCAATAACGCGGTTACCTCTTTTTCATCGCAGCTCATCGCTGCAAGCATCAGAGGCGTAAGAATTGGCTTCTCGACCTTTGCCTCTACCTTATTTTTCCCTAGCGCCGACGAATGGGTGACTGCGACACATATCAGGGCCGCTACGGCCAGAGTCTTCCATGTCGGTCCATGGAGTTGGACCACACTTTCGGGTTCACACGTGAGCTTCATTTCTTTATAGCCCTTGAGAATAGGTCAAGCTTCTTCTATTCGCAACTGTATTAAGCGGGATGCTGGATGCGCGATAGCTTGCTGGGCATGGCAGAAGGCTACGTCGCGAGCAGAGCTTTGTCCTGCTGCGCACCTTGAATTCTGGGAATCCGGGGTTTCAAAATCGAGACCCGGGCCGGCCACCTGGCCGTTTCGCGGTCTGCTACCCGTCTTGCTGTCGAGGATTGTAGCGGCTGGCAATTTCGTCCGCACAAAAGGATCGCCAGTTAGTGCCAGGGCGGAGCCCTCATAATGGAACGTGGCGGCGGCTCGCTGATCTATGATTTACGCCACATCTATTTGAAAGGACTTTATGTTCGCGCAGATGGCACCCTTCGTGCTGACGCACCGTTTGGCTCTGAAGCACCGTTTGGCTTTTAGCATTCTGCTGGTTTCGGCAAGCTTCCTGGCTAGCTCCGGCGCGCATGCGCAACTGTCTGAGCCGGGAGTTCCGTTGGGCGAAGCCGCGAAACCTCAATTGGAAAGCAATCGGCAGCAAGCCGCTCCCGCCGCTGCAGGAGGAACCGCGAGCGCTGCTGCACAGCCGCAAACCCCGGTGGAATCCGTGAGCGAGAAATTCCCGCTGAAACCCGGCGAATGGGAGGCCTTTTACAAAGGTACTGGGCCCATGGCCAGGTCATACAAGGAATATTTCTGCTTGAACGATGAGACCTGGGCTGATCTTCTCACGCGGGTCGACGATGGATGTTCCATTCATCCTTCATCGTTCGCATCGGGTCTGGTTGCGACCGAGGAATGCAAGATTGTCAGAGGCTTCAACATGCAGATCGCGGCTGGGACCTCGGCGATCACTACCAACCAGGATGAGACCACGGGGCGCATCGAGATCAACTTCGATGGAATGGTGCACATGACGGGCGTTGGTTCATTTGATACCGATAACCGCACCTTCCGGAGGGACGCCGCAGGCGTCAATCAGATCGGTCACAACGGGCCATTCCATTCCGATATCCAGACAGACTATCGCTGGAAGAAGGACCAGTGCGGCAAGAAGGACAAAAAGACGAAGCCTGCCCCCCAATCTTCCGTACCGTCGGTCCCTCCCCATTTCCCTTGCCCTCCTCCGCCGCTCGCTCTAGCCTGAACCCAGGGGATTGCCTGCCTTGCAGACAGTCCCCTTTGTCGTTGCGAGATTTGTCGTTCAGGACTCCCAGGAGCCCGTCGCGTTCTTTGCCATCCCATCGCCCGTCCAGCGCCCCCGGCTGCCACCTTCAAGCCGGGGTCTGCCCGGCGTTAGTTTTCGGCTTTCGAGCCTCCTGTTCCTGTTG
>Ga0302319_10023727_pt1 | contig 10950 bp, 12 predicted proteins | sample Bog_T0_2_FD_203319 | JGI IMG/M metagenome (GOLD analysis project Ga0302319, IMG submission 203319) | Peat permafrost microbial communities from Stordalen Mire near Abisko, Sweden - Bog_T0_2 | ecosystem: Environmental > Terrestrial > Soil > Wetlands > Peat | place: Sweden: Abisko, Stordalen Mire... | reverse complement strand
GGCATCAGGGTCGTCGCGGAAGGCGTAGAGACGGACGCGCAATGCAACCTGCTCGCCAAAGCCGGCTGCGACTATGCGCAAGGCTATCTGATCTCGCCTCCCGTCCCGGCCGCCGAGTTCGAGGCGAGGATCTTCCAACAGTGCGTCCGAGTGGCGTCGTAGGACTGCAGTCGCTTGCGTAAATCGAAGGCGATTGGGCGCTCGCAGGTCGGGGGACGATCGGCGGCGCCCATGGGGTGGGGGGGATTCTGGTACAGGAGGCGGCGCTTTGGCGCTCGAAAAGGGGGGCCGGAGCCTGTGCGGAAGCGTGTCGGCGGCAGCACCGCCGCCACATCCTCCTGCGCGACAAACGCCACGCCCCAAACGCCACGGTCGCCAGCAGCGCCACGTCGGCTCGCCAGCGAGTCGTGGTCTCAGCATTTGGTTTGTCTGGTCAGATGCGCCGGCAGTCCGCGCAGCGCGATTGCTTGAGACCGGTCCAGCTTCAGGTGGAAGTGGGTGCGCGGATTTGCCTGTCGGGGCTGCTATGCGTGGGCAAAGCGCCGGACAGCCGATGCGCGCGCCCGTCCTTCCAACGGATTCGCGCTTCCTGCCCAGGGCCGAATAAGCGGGGAGTCCCGCGCCTCATCCGGTTTACCCGAGGTCCGGGCGTTCGGCAGTCCCTGCGGGAGAAACGGAGCCAAAGCCGGACCACGGGCGCTGCGCTGCTCAGTCCACCGCAGCGCCCCAGGTTCCCCAGATATAAATGCAGGAGAACAGGAACACCCAGACGACGTCGACGAAATGCCAGTACCATTCGGCGAACAGGAAACCGAGGTGTTGGCGAGGCGTGAGGTCGCCACGGAGCGCGCGCAACAGGCAGACGGTGAGGAAGATCGCGCCGATGATCACATGCGCGCCATGGAAGCCGGTGGCCATGAAGAACGTCGCGCCATAGATCGAATTAGCGAAAGCGAAGGGCGCGTGCGCATATTCGTACGCCTGAATCGCGACAAACAGAAACCCCATCGCGATGGTCAACGCGAGATAACGCAGGAACGCCGGGCGGCCGCCGCTGACCAGCGCATGATGAGCGCGGCCGACGACGAAGCTCGACGACACGAGAATGATGGTGTTGATGAACGGCAGCCGCCACGGATCGATGACGACGATCCCTTTGGGCGGCCACAGGCCCCCGGTGAAGACCTCGCGCCCGTATTGCGTGACGTCCCCGGAAAACACCGCCGAGTTGAAATAGGCCCAGAACCAGGCGACGAAGAACATCACTTCGGAAGCGATGAACAATAACATGCCGGCGCTCAAGCCGCGGCTCACTTTGGCGTTGTGGTAGCCGTCGTGCGCCTCGATCACGACGTCGCGCAGCCAGGCGGCAAACGTGAACAGCAGTCCGGCGACCCCGACCGCAAACACCAGCGCGCCCGGTTTGGTATGGGCGATCTGGATCGCCTTCATCCACTGGATCGCGCCAAGCGCCGTGAGGAACGCGAAGAAAGCGCTGACGAGCGGCCAAGGGCTCGGTTCGACGAGGTGGAAACCGTCATGTGCGGAATTGTGGGCTTCGGTCATGGCGCGCTCCTGCTGGAGTTTTCCCGCGCGGGAAACAGAGTGTAGGAGAGGGTGATGGCGTCGACCCCGACCATCGACGGGTCCGTCTCCAGCTTGGGGTCGAGGAAGAACACGACCGGCCATTCGGCGCTTTCCTGCGCGCCGAGGCGTTCCTGCTGGAAACAGAAGCACTGGATTTTGTCGAACCAGGGCCCCGACACTTCGGGCGTCACATTGAAAGACGCGTTTACGTCCACCGGCGTATCGGAGAGATTGCGGGCGCGAAAAAACACGGTCGCCGTGTGCCCGGTCAGCAGGTCGATCGAGGCGGTCTCCGGCTCGAAGCGCCAATTGAGATCGGGGGCGACATTGGCGTCGAACAGCACCTTGAGCGTGCGATGGCCCTCGGTCGAGGAGTCGGCGTTCGTCGTCTGGGTCGCGCCGTAGAGTCCGGTCGCGCGGCAGAACGCGCCATAGAGCGCCGCAGCCGAGAAGGCGAAGCCGATCATGCCGGCGACGACGCCGGCGCCCGCCAGGAAGAACGCGCGATTGCGCCGCGCCAATGCGGCTTGCATCAGTGCCCGCCCTCCACGATCGGCGCACCGCCGCCGTCGAAGCGAACCGCCGGCGGCGTCTCGAACTGATGGAACGGCGGCGGCGAAGACACCGTCCATTCCAGCGTCGTCGCCCCTTCGCCCCAAGGATTGGCGGCCGCGACGCGCTTGGCGGCGAAAGCTTCGTAGAGCATGTAGAGAAACACCAGCGTGCCGAAGCCGGCGATGAAGGCGCCGATCGAGGACACGAAGTTCCACAGCGTGTAGGCGTCGGCATAGTCGACCTGACGGCGCGGCATGCCGGCGAAGCCGAGGAAATGCTGAGGCAGGAAGACGATGTTGATGCCGGCGAAGGTCAACCAGAAATGGATCTTGGCCAGCCGCTCGTCATACATATATCCCGTGATCTTTGGGAACCAGTAGTAGAAGCCGGCGAAGATCGAAAACACTGCGCCCAACGACATCGTGTAGTGGAAATGTGCGACGACATAGTAGGTGTCGTGCAACTCGCGGTCCAGCGAGGCGTTGGCGAGCACCACGCCGGTGACGCCGCCGACGGTGAAGACGAAGATGAAACCGATCGCCCACAGCATCGGCGCGCGCATCGCGATCGAACCGCCCCACATCGTCGCGATCCACGAGAACACTTTCACGCCCGTCGGCACCGCGATCGCCATCGTGGTGAGCACGAAGAACTCCTGCTCGCCGAGCGGAATGCCGGTTATGAACATGTGGTGCGCCCAGACGACGAAGCCGAGCGCGGTGATGGTCAGCGTCGCCAGCACCATGCCCATGTATCCGAACACGGGCTTGCGCGAAAACGTCGATACGACCTGACTGATCATGCCGAAGCCCGGCAGGATCAGGATGTAGACTTCCGGGTGCCCGAAGAACCAGAACAGATGCTGGAACAGCAACGGATCGCCGCCGCCGGCGGGATCGAAAAAGGAGGTGTGGAAGTTGCGATCGGTGAGCAGCATGGTCAGCGCGCCGGCGAGAACCGGCAGCGCCAGCAGCAGCAGAAACGCGGTCACCAGCACCGACCAGACGAACAGCGGCAGGCGGAACCACGTCATCCCCGGCGCCCGCATGTTGAAGATGGTGGCGATGAAATTGATCGCGCCGACTATCGACGAAGCGCCGGCGATATGCATCGACAGGATGATGAAATCGGCCGCCGGTCCCGGCGTGCCGGCGGTCGACGAAAACGGGGGATAGAGCACCCAGCCGCCGGCGAAGCCGTTCATGCCCGGCGAACCCTCGACGAACATCGACGTCATCATCAGCGTGAACGAGGCGACGAGCAGCCAGAACGACAGGTTGTTCAGGCGCGGGAACGCCATGTCGGGCGCGCCGATCATCAATGGCACGAACCAATTGCCGAAGCCGCCCATCATCGCCGGCATGACCATGAAGAAAATCATGACGAGCGCGTGCGCGGAGAAGAACACGTTATACATGTTCTTGGCGGCGCCGTCCGAATTGTCGCCGCTCATGATCTGCGAGATCAGCGGAAACACGTGCATGCCCGGCGACATCAACTCGGCGCGGATGGCGATCGACAACAACGATCCGATCACGCCCGCGAAAATCGCGAAACACAGATAGAGCGTGCCGATGTCTTTGTGGTTGGTCGAGAACAGATAGCGCCGTAAGCCCCGCGGCGGCGCATGCCCGGCGTGAGGATCAATTTCGGAGGCGACAAATCCGCTGACAGACGCCATGAGATGACTCCGCGCGTTCGATGATGAGGAGAGGAAAATCGGGTCAGGGAACGAGCGGCGAGGCGGCGAGTTCGACGCCTCCGACCGATGCGAATTTCTTCTTGGCGTCGACGAGCCAGGCCGAATAGGCGGCCTCGCTGACAACCCGGATCTCGATCGGCATGAACGCGTGATTTATGCCGCAGATGTTCGAGCATTGGCCGTAGAACACGCCCTCCTGCTCAGCCTTGAACCATGTCTGGCTGAGGCGGCCCGGGATGGCGTCGAGACGCACGCCGAGCGAGGGCACGGCGAACGAGTGAATGACATCGGTCGAGGTGACGTCGACTTCGACGACCTTGCCCAATGGCACGACAGCGGCGTTGTCGACGGTGAGCAGACGCAGGTCGCCCTTGGCGAGATCCAGTTCGCTGTCGTCCTTGGGCATCGAATCGAAATGAACCCCGCCAACGTCTTTGGGATAGTCGTAATGCCATTGCCACTGCGAGGCGGTCGCCTTCAGCACCAGATCGGGGGCGGGAACGATCAGTTGCTCGCGCAGCAGGCGGAACGAGGGGAATGCGATGACGACGAGCACCAACGCGGGAACGACCGTCCAAACGATTTCGATCGTGACGTTATGCGTGCGCTTCGACGGCGTCGGATTCGCGCGCTCGTTGAAACGGAAGACCACATAGATGAGCAGCGCGAAAACCAGGACGGAGATCCCCACCGTCACCGGGATCATATAGTAGTTGTGGAATTGGACGATGTGGTCGGCGACAACGCTGTTGGTTGGCTGAAAACCAAATTGTCCCGAAGTCGCCGCGCCCAGAATGTCAGCTCGAGCCGCCGTGGACGCGAGCAGCGCCAAAATTCCCATAGGGAACACGGGAAACTTTCCACGCATCGCGGGTCTCCGATCTGGCCACGCCCGCCACCCTCTCGGTGCGACCTCGTGAGCCCCCTTGGTACTGCTTCTTATTATTGTAGGACACTACCCGACTCGATCTGCCTCCGCAAGAACAAATAAAGCGCGTTCCTGTGATCCATTCGCTCGAACCTAGCGTACAACGACAAAATAAAGGACTTGGGCCCAGTGGCTACAGGTCAGTGCACGTGCGCCGCAATATAGCAAAGAGATGGAAAGGCCCGACAATGTCGCGTTCCTTCTCCCCAACGACTGCGCCTTCGCCGCTCACTCTATACGCGCGCCGCGCGAGGCGGATCGGAATCGATCAACCCTTTCTTTGGGTTATCGGCGCCTGGCACGACCTCCGCACAGCGCCCGTCGTCTGCCTCGGCTACGGCGCGATCTTCGTGGTTGGCGGCCTGGCGCTCACGCGCGCGGCTGTCGCGACCGACACCACCTATTTGCTGGGCCCGTTGATCAGCGGCTTCATGTTGATGGGACCGTTGTTCGGCGTCGGCGTCGCTGCGATCGCCGCCGATCTGGAGGCCGGACGCAAGCCGACGCTGCTCCGGGCGTTGACGGCTTGGCGCGCCAATGCGGAGGAGATCCTGTGGGGGGGGCTGGCGCTGATGTTGCTGTTTCTGGCCTGGGTGAGAGTGTCGCAATTGCTGTTCGCCCTGTGTCTGCCGGACGCCATGGCCTCGGGCGTCGCAGCGCTCGTCCAGGAGATGCTGTTCACGCCGCAGGGTCGCGTGTTCTCCCTGGCCTGGGTCGCGCTCGGCGGCGCCGCGGCGACGCTCGCCTTCATCGGCGGAGCCTTTTCGATGCAACTGATGTTCGACCGCGGTCTGGGGCTGGTCGAAGCGGTTCAACTGAGCGCCGCCGCCGTGTGGCTCAACCCGGCTCCGATGCTGTTGTGGGCGGGGATGCTATTTGCCGCAACTATGGCGGGGATCACGATCAGTTATGTGGGACTCGCCGTGGCGATGCCGCTCGCCGGCCTAGGGTCTTGGCGCGCCTACCGAGCGACGCTTCGGCCCGAGGGGCCGATGGGGAGCCGGAACGTTCGCTCGTGAAGGAGATGCGGGCGCAATTGTGAAGCCCTGTACAGGGGCGAACCGAACATTGACAGGCGGTGGTCTTTCCCGGAGCGACGAACGGACCCTCATCGCGACGGTCGGGGAAACCAAGGCGTTTCCTCTGGCGCAGCCCCGCCGTTGCCGGGCGTCACGGTTTCGCACGCAAGACACCCGCGGAAGTCTCGCTGGCCGATCTTCTGGATGACAACCGACAACTTACAGTTTACGATTGACTGATGATCCGTCGGTTTCGACATAAGGGTCTGGAACGATTTTTCGTCGCCGGCGACACGAGCGGGATCAACGCGCAATTCGCCAAGAAGCGCCGGCGCATGTTGCTGCTCTTGGACGAAAGCACAGAACCCGCAGGGATGAATATCCCGAGTTTTCGGCTCCATCCGCTGAAGGTCGACCGCAATGGCCAATGGGCGGTATGGGTATCGGGCAATTGGCGGCGGATCTTCACCTTTGAAGGCGAGCACGCGTCGGACGTCGATCTCGATGACTACCACTGAGGCTAGGATAGGAGAGAGGACCATGCCGATGTATGACCCGCCGCATCCCGGCGAAATCATCCGCGAGGATTGCCTGGAGCCGCTCGGCCTGACGGTGACGGCCGCGGCCAAGGGCCTCGGCGTCTCCCGACAAACTCTGTCCGAACTGTTGAACGGCCGCAATGGCGTTTCGGCGGATATGGCGATACGGCTCGAAAAGGCGGGATGGAGCACCGCCGAAACCTGGATGCGCGCGCAACTCGCCTACGACCTGTGGCAAGCCCGACTTCACGCCGACGCGATCCTGGTGGAGAGGTTTGCATGACCCCTGGCTCGGGGACGCCTGAACCCAAAGGCCGCGTGAGCGAGGAAAGCTTCGAATTCCTCGCGGAGCAGAGTATTCTCGGAGTTTGCGAGGATCGCGCGGCGAAGGAGTTGATTGCCGAACCGACCGTCGCCGCCATGCAGGCGCGGGATTCGACCAAAGTCGAAAAAACTGCGCGCAGGCGCCCTCGGCTTCGATTATCGCTTCAATAGACCCAACTGATCCTCAGGGCGAAGATCGCCCACATGATCACCAGCAGGGTAGCACCCACGACGAACAGGGCGAAGCGACGTGGCACGACGTTCGACGTGGTGTGCACGAAGGCGTGCGCATAGCGCGAGGCGACGAACGCCCAGGAGAGGGCGCTCAGCGGCCAGTCGGCGGTGTGCGTGACCAGGATCAGCGTCACGAGCACGTAATACAGGATGGGCAATTCGAGTTGATTGTGAAAGGCGCGATCGATCTGCGTGGCGCGCGCCGGCCATGCCGGCTGGCCCAGGGCGATGTCGCGAACGCGCACGGTCCGCGTGGCGGAGGCCCGGTAACGTAGCGCGCGCATCCAGCCCAGCAGCGCGAAGGTGAGGAGGATCTGGGCGAAAACCGGGGCCAGCTGTTCGAACACGCTCATGGGCGACCTGTGGAGTCGGAGTGGGTCGTCACTCAAGCCGATTTTTGCCCGGCGCGACAGGGTCATTTTGATATCGAGACCGCAAACTAACTTTGTCTTACATTGCATAAGATGGGAAATGCGCGACGTGGCGCCGCTCGCGTGAGGTCACACGGCGCGGGTGCGCGTTCGATCGCGCGAGGGCCGTTTCGCGGGTCGATGCCGTTCGCCGAGCCTACGCATTCGCTGCGTGTGGGGCGCCGGTCGGGCGCGGAGACGCGTTGCGGCCGAGCGTGTGTAACTTGCAGGCTTCGCCCCTATCAGGCGCTGAAGGCGCTCAGTTGCGCCTCGACAATTACTTCACCCCTTCTTCACAAACTCCGTCCGCAGCACCAGCCCCTTCACCTGCTTGGTGTTGCATTCGATCAGCGCGGGGTCGTCCGTCAGGCGGATGCTCTTGACCACGGTTCCGCGCTTGATCGTCTCCGAGGTTCCCCTGACCTTCAAATCCTTGATGAGGGTCACCGAGTCGCCGTCGGCGAGACGGGCGCCGTTGGCGTCTTTGACGATGATTTCGTTGGTCATGGCGGGTCCTGGTTGGAGCGGCGGCCCTCATCCTGAGCTTGTCGAAGGACCGGCCGCCGACGGGCGCGCGCGACGTCAGCCTGGAGACTGACGCTCCGGGTTCACTCTCTCGCCAAATCCGGCGGCGTGGCTTCCTTGACGAAGGCGGCCAGCGCCTCGTCGAGCGCCATCGACGTCTGCGCCTGTGAGCCGAGGCGGCGGATCGAGACGACGCGCTCGGCGGCTTCCCGTTTGCCGATGGCGAGGATCACAGGGATCTTCTGCAAGGAATGCTCGCGCACCTTGTAGCTGATCTTTTCGTTGCGCAGATCGAGGTCGACGCGCAGCCCGAGCTTGCGCGCTTTGGCCTGGATTTCCCGGGCGAAATCGTCGCCGTCCTGGGTGATGGTCGCGATCGCGATCTGCACCGGGGCGAGCCACAGCGGCAGGTGGCCGGCGTGGTGCTCCAACAGAATGCCGGTGAAGCGCTCCAGCGAGCCGCAGATGGCGCGGTGGACCATCACCGGCGTGGTCTTCGAACTGTCGGGGCCGATGTAGAAGGCGCCGAAGCGTTCTGGCAGGTTGAAGTCGACTTGGGTCGTCCCGCACTGCCAGTCGCGGCCGATGGCGTCGCGCAACACGTATTCGAACTTCGGCCCGTAGAACGCGCCTTCTCCCGGGTTGATCGAGATCGACACCTTGTCGCCGTGCTTGGCCTGGATCTCTTCCAATACCTTCATCATCACGCCTTCGGCGTGGTCCCACATCGCATCGCTGCCGACGCGTTTGTCGGGGCGGGTCGATAGTTTGACGATGATCTTGTCGAAGCCGAAGTCGCCGTAGACCGACAGGATGAGATCGTTGATCATGTGGCACTCGGAGGCGAGCTGATCCTCCGTGCAGAAGATATGGGCGTCGTCCTGGGTGAAGGCGCGCACGCGCATCACCCCATGCAGCGCGCCCGAGGGCTCGTAGCGATGGACGACGCCGAATTCGGCGAGCCGCAACGGCAGTTCCCGGTACGACCGCAGGCCGTTCTTGAAAATCATGATGTGGCCGGGGCAGTTCATCGGCTTCAACGCATAGACGCGCTCGTCTTCCTTGGCGGCGTCGGCGCCGGCCGGGCGCGACATGAACATGTTGTCGCGATACCAGCCCCAATGGCCCGAAATCTCCCAAAGGTTCTTGTCGAGCACCTGCGGCGCGCTGACCTCCTGATAGTCGATGGCGAGGCGGCGGCGCATATAGGCGATGAGGGTCTGGAACAGCGTCCAGCCCTTCGGGTGCCAGAACACGGTGCCCGGACCTTCCTCCTGGAAATGGAACAGATCCATCTCGCGCGCGAGCTTGCGATGGTCGCGCCGCTCGGCTTCCTCGAGCTGCTTGAGATAGGCGTCGAGTTCCTCCCGCTTGGCGAAGGCGGTGGCGTAGATGCGCGACAGCATCGGCTTCGTCGAATCGCCGCGCCAATAGGCGCCGGCCACCTTCATCAGCTTGAAGGCGTCGCCGATCTTGCCTGTAGACGTCATATGCGGGCCGCGGCAGAGGTCGGTCCATTCGCCCTGGGCGTAGAGCTTGATGTCCTCATTGCCGGGAATGGAATCGATCAACTCGACCTTGAACGCCTCGCCCTTCTTCTCAAAGAAGCTCTTGGCGTCGTCGCGGCTGAGGGCGCTCTTGACGAACGGTTTGTCGGCGGCGACGATCTCGCGCATCTTCTTTTCGATCGCCGGGAAGTCTTCCGGCGTGAACGGGGTCTCGCGATAGAAATCGTAATAGAAGCCGTTCTCGATCACCGGGCCGATGGTGACCTGCGTGCTCGGCCATAGCGCCTGCACCGCGTCGGCGAGCACATGCGCGGCGTCGTGGCGGATCAGTTCCAGCGCGCGGGGGTCGTCGCGGTTGACGAATTCGATCCTGGCGTCGGCGGTGATCGGATCGTGCAAGTCCGTCAGCGCGCCGTCGAGCGCCATGGCGACCGTGCGTTTGGCCAGTGAAGGGGAGATCGATTTGGCGATGTCGAAACCGCTGACGCCGGGTTCGAACGCGCGGCTCGCGCCGTCGGGAAAGGTGACGTGGATCATGTTGGCTCCTAGGGCTCACTCGCCGAAACGAGCCGGCGTAAGCGAATGCGGGTTCGCATATAGTGCGCGGCTTGCGCGAGGGCAAATTCTTGCGTCGCCCGGCAACGAACGCCCGCGCCCGGAGGAAGCGCGCGAGCGCGCGATTTCGCGCGGCTGTCCGCGCCGGCTTCAGCTGCGCCTTCAAAGTCAGTCCGGGGCGGAAAATTCCGATGGCGACTGCGGCGGGGAGGGGTTTGCGCGGGGCTCGACCTGCCGGAGCGGATCGGCGCCCGGTCGAGTCAGCCGCCGTCCGAGGCCGACAGTGTCGTCATTGCTTTGCAGGGAAGGTTTGGCGGGGGTAGTCTTGAACGTAAAATAGAGGGCGGCCTCCGCTTTGCGCTTGTTTGCGGCCTGGCTGGATCGAACGGACAACCGCAGTTCGAAAACGGAGAAGCCCTTGTAGCGCAGGGATTTGGTTTCGAGAGAAACTGACGCCGCGTTCTTCCGGATCCAGCGCGAAAATGCGGCAAACGTCTTTCGCAACCCGAGGGCCAACGCCCCGAAGCCGGTGGCTGCCGCAACAGAAAAGGTCGCGATTTCAAGCGCTTCCATAGACGTCTCCTTGTAGCCAGGCGTTTCCTACATCGACGATCCAGTTCCAACAATTACCGGTCTGATCCTACAACACACTACAACATGACGGCAGAGGCGTCCAGAGATTCTCGTCGCCATTAACAAAAAATTAACCATGTTCCCCGGAAACTGAGCTCGTAAGGGATCGAAATTGATTCATGTCCCGTCTTGTAGTAATATTGTTAATATTGTTGTTGGGGAGCCTATCGGGGCAGGAGGCGAGAAATGTCTTCGATAGAGATCGGCGACCTCCGGGCAATATTGGCGTTAAAACAGGAGCTTATCGACGTTGTCGGCCGCGCCCACGGGCTCGGTTGGGCGATCGCTCGCCTGGAGGGGAAGACCGACGAGCAGAAAGTGGCGACGGCCGTCCGGGAAGCCGTGTTGGCCCTGCTGAGCGATTTCGACCCAACGCCTTCCAACAATGTTGTAAACTTTCGCAAGACCGATAACCGCGCAGCAGACGCGTT
>Ga0302319_10023726_pt1 | contig 10950 bp, 11 predicted proteins | sample Bog_T0_2_FD_203319 | JGI IMG/M metagenome (GOLD analysis project Ga0302319, IMG submission 203319) | Peat permafrost microbial communities from Stordalen Mire near Abisko, Sweden - Bog_T0_2 | ecosystem: Environmental > Terrestrial > Soil > Wetlands > Peat | place: Sweden: Abisko, Stordalen Mire... | reverse complement strand
CTCCAGCGCTACATGAATGCCCACGGCATCCACCAAAGCTGGGGCACGCAGGAACGCATCCTCGTCTGTATCACCCCGCGCAGCAGCGCTCGGGCCATGGTCGAAAGCGGCGCCCGCGCCACCGAGCGCTTCCACGGCCACCTGCTGGCTTTATCCGTCAAAACAGGCGAACTTCCGCGCGAAGCCGAAGAGGCTCTCCAGAATAACCTCGACTATGCCCGGAAGCTGGGAGCCGAAGTTCACATCCTTGAAGCCAAAGACCCCATCGCCGCCATTCTCGATTTCGCCCGCGACCAGCGCATCACCCAGGTCTTCATCGGACACACCCAGCGCCCGGCGTGGAAATTCTGGGAAAAGAGTCCGGTCGACCGCCTGATCCAGGCCGCCGAAGGCATGGACGTGCGCCTCTTCCCGCATACCTCGGCCGCCTGACTCTATGCGCGGCAAACTCAAGATCTTCTTAGGCTACGCCGCAGGCGTAGGCAAGACCTACCAGATGCTGACCGAGGCGCAACACCTGAAAGGGCAGGGAAGAGACGTAGTCATAGGTTATTTCGAACCGCACGCCCGCAGGGAAACCATAGCTCTTACCGAAGGGCTCGAAACGGTACCCCGCATTCGCTACGAGCACCGCGGATCCTTCTTTGAAGATATGGACACTGAGGCCGTCATCGCCCGCCATCCTGAAGTAGCGGCCGTGGACGAATTCGCCCATACCAACGTCCCAGGCTCAAGACATCTCAAGCGATGGCAGGACGTTCGTGACCTTCTCGACGCCGGCATTGACGTCCTCACCAGCCTCAACGTCCAGCACATCGAAAGCCTCAACGACCAGGTCTGGCACGTTACCGGCATAAGAGTACGTGAAACCGTTCCCGACTGGGTGGTAGGCGAAGCCGACGAAGTCGTGATGATCGACGTAACGCCGCGAGCGCTGATTCACCGTCTGGAACGCGGCGTGGTCTACTCTCCTGAAAAGGCCCAAAAGGCCATAGAAAACTTCTTCACCGAATCCAACCTGACCGCGCTAAGGGAACTTGCCATGCGCCAGACTGCGCATCAGCTGGAAGAAAAGCGCGATGAGATCCGTGCCCCGCAGCCGGTATTGGACCGGTTCCCCGCGGGCAATGAAAAGATCCTGCTCTGGCTTACCCCGCACCCTTCTGCCGCGATGCTCATCAGAAGAGGCCGGCGCGTGGCCGACTACTTAGGCGCCCCCTGCACCGCGGTCTACGCCGCCAAAGACGCGCAGGCGCTGGAACCCTGGCTCAACTTCTGCCGCAACCTGCGCATAGAACCTCAGGCCATAACCGACCCCGAGCAGGCCAAAGGAGTCGCGGATCACGCAAGGCAACAGGGCATCACTCAGGTCTACGTAACCCGGCACGCCCCCGACGTCAACAAGCTGGTCAACTTAGCCCGAGACATGCAGGTGACAATAGTAGCTGAAAGAGTCCGCCACGACCACTAAGTGCTTGCTCGCCCCCTACTCCCGCCGCGCCCCCCCAAAAACAATCTCCACCACATTCCAGACATACTGCTCATCCGTCAGATAAAGCGTAGCCTCTTCCGGAAATTCAACCAGACCCCTGAACCATCCCGCCATCTCGCCAAACAGCTTCAACCGCGCCCCCGGTTCCAGCTCATCCCGGCGCCTTAACACATCCAAAGCTACCCGAGCCATCTCCGGCTGCACCTTCTGCCGCAGCCGCGCCGACAACGCCACATAACTCTTCATCGAATTCTGCCGGCCTTCCTGGCCCCGAGGCATCGCCGGCAGCTTCAGCAGACGAGTCCGCACCACGATCGTCCCCGCAGCCATATCCCCCAGCCGCTGCAGCCGCGAATTCAAAACGCAAACCATCCCGCCCACCAGATAAAACAGCGGCAGCGAATCCACCGCCCGCAGCAAATTCCGAATCAACACCTGGGAAAACGTCAGCCGCAATCCCGACGCATCCGCCACCCGCAAACCCACTGCGCGCTTCCCTAAAGTCCGCCCATTCCAAAACCACTCCAGCAAAATCCCATAACCCGTCACCACCAGGAAATACAGCAGCACTACCGAAGCCGCCGCCCAATCGCCCAGCACAGGACCCAGCGCCGACGCCGCCGTCGTAATCGCGATCACCGCGGCCGTGGTCACGGTCCCATCGATCGTCAAAGCCAGAAACCGGCTCACCGGCCCCGCCAGCGGCAGCGAGAACGTTACCCCCTCGGGCGTCTGTATTTCAACCGCGCTGAGTGTTGCCATCGCCCTTCCGCCCCGCAAAAGCGAAGTACGCAATCAGCATCGCCAGTTCCACCGAGCCGAACGCAATCTTCAGCCAATAAGGCAGCACCGGCTGGTGATACTGGGAAATGAACGCCTCGATAATCCCGGCCCAAACCAACATCACCGCGATGCCCCCGGCCAGCGACGCAATATCCGCCCGCGCCTCCGCCAAACGCCGCCGGCGTGTCTGCCGGCTTCGCCATCCCACCAGCGCCGATGCCAGCACCAGCCCCGCCTGCCCCGCCAGCAAAGTCGCCGGGATCTCGATCACCCCATGCGGCATCAGCCAAGCCATTAAAAACTGCGTCTGGCCGTCCCGCACGTAATCGCACGCCACCGCGCCCAGAATCACCCCGTTGTAAAACAGCAGCGACACCACGCCCACGCCCCACGTCATCCCCATCGCCAGCATCATCACCGACACGCGAATGTTGTGCGTCATCAGCTCCGCCGAAAACGATCCTTTATGATTCGCCAGCAGATCCTTCTTCGAACCCTGTTCCTTCTCCTCCTGCGCCACCCGATCGCGCGGCTTCCCGAGCAAATGCGGAAACGGCATGATCGTCGCCTTCGCCTCGGGACTCACCGCAATGGCGACGCTTCCCAACGCGGACCCCGCAATCGTCACCGCCAGCGACAGTGCGAAGGCCGCCATGTGACGCCGAAACGCCTGCGGAAACCCCGCGCTCAACCACCGCCAGAATGAAAACCGCCCGGTCCGCGAAGGCCGCCGATGAATCTCGCCATAAGCCCTGGCGATCAATGCTTCGAGCCATGCCTGGACTTCGGGATCGCCCGAATTGTCCTTCAGGCGCGCCAGACTCGTCGCGGCCCGCTGATACAGATAATGGAACCGCTCGAGCCCCGCCAAATCCATCCTGAAGTTCGGATCGCGCTCGAACTTCACCACCGCCTGATTCAATTCTTCCCAGTAAGGCTCCTCCGCGCGCACAAACCGCTCCACATCGAGGATCACAGCATCTGCCTCCGCTTCACATCCAGATACAAAGCCGTCAACTGGCCCGAGATCTTACGCGGCTCCAGCAGATGCAAACGCACGCCCTGCTGCCTCAGATTCTTTGTTAGCTCGAACAGCTTGCGCCACGCCATATGGCCCGCCAACTGACCATACAACGGCTCCGCGCCCTCGCCGGAGATATCTTCTTCAAACAGGGGACGCGCGCCTTCCGGACGAACCATGGCCGCCATAATCAAGTGCCGCCGCGACGCGATCGATACCTGCCGGGCAAACGTCTCCCCCATCAACGGATCGTCCAGCGCCGTCAATATCACCACCAAAGCCCTCTTCGTCAGACGCGTCTGCAAAAACGAAAACAACTCCCCGAAATCCGGCTCCACAACGCGAGGCTGCAGTCGATAAATCGCATCCCGGCAAACCGTGAAATGCTGCTTGCCGGTGCGCGCGCGAACGAACTTATGCAGCCGGTCGCTGAAGGAAATCAGTCCGAACTTATCGCCCTGCTGCTCCGCCGCCAGCCCCATAATCAAAGCCGCATTCACATAATGCTCCAGCGTCGCGTGCCCATCCAAAGGCCGGGCACTCAGGCGCGAAGCGTCGATCGCCACATAAATCTCCTGGGTGCGCTCCACCTGAAACACCCGCACCACGGGCTTCCCGCGCCGCGCCGTCGCCTTCCAGTCGATCTCGTCATAGGAATCGCCGTGGCTGTACTCGCGCAGCTTCTCGAACTCGCGGCCCTTGCCCGTCATCCGAATGAGCCGCGAACCCGAATCCGTACGTTTGAGAAACTCCGCCGCCGCTTCGTCCGCCCGCAGATTCGGATAAACGCGCACAGTCAAATCCACCGCGGCCGCCTTCGCCGTCGACCACAATCCCAGCCGCGACAAAGAACCCACGTCGCACCGAGTAATCCGAAACTCCCCGCGCCGATCGCTCGCAAACGCAGCCGTAAGGTCGAACTTCTGATCCGGCCCCAACACAGCCCCGCCTTCAATAACCGTCTTCGGGGTCGTAAACGATTCCGGCAATTCGAGCGAAGCCCGCAGCCCGCGCACCTCCGCTCCTGTATTCACAATTGAAAACGGAAGCTCCGACTCCCGATCGCGCACCGTCCGAATTAACGCCGGAGTCCGTAGCGAAACCCCCCGCAACCCACGCAAAGAGCGGGCCGCATCGAAAGCAACCACCAACACCAACCCCGCCACAATCAGCCATGCGGCAACCGTGAACCCCGGCGCGATCGCGACGATCAAACCCGCCACGCCCGCCACCAGACCCACCACCGCGATCAACCGATTCCGCGGAGCCAGCCTCATCGAGGTACCGGAATCTCCTTCAAAATCCGACTCAAAGCCTCCACGACCGTCACCCCTTCAATCTCCGATTCCGGCCGCAGAATTATGCGGTGATCCAGCACCGGCAGAGCCATCTCCTTCACATCGTCCGGCGTCACGAAATCGCGCCCCGCTACCGCCGCATGGGCCCGGCTGGCCAGCATCAAGGACTGCGTCGCGCGAGGTCCCGCGCCCACCAGCACATCGTCCGCCGTCCGCGTCTTCCGCACCAGATCCACCATGTACGCGACAATCTCCTGCCGAATCGTTACGTACCGAAGCGCTTCCCGCAACTCCATCAACTGCCCCGGCCCCAGCACAGCCTGAACATTCGACAGCGCCGCCTCGGGCGAATCCCCGCCCAGCATCCGCCCCAGCAGATTCAACTCGTCATCGCGCTCCGGCCATCCCATCGGGATCTTCATCATGAACCGGTCTTTCTGCGCCTCCGGCAGCGGATAGGTGCCCTCGCTCTCTATCGGATTCTGCGTCGCAAACACCGTAAAATGCGGTGAGAGGCGATGCGTCTCTCGATCGATCGTCACCTCGCGCTCCTGCATCGCCTGCAGCAGCGCCGACTGCGTCTTGGCCGGCGCGCGATTAATCTCATCGGCCAGCAGGAACGTAGTAAAGATCGGCCCTTTCACGAGCGCGAATTCATTCGTCTGCAGATTGAATACGCTGGTGCCCGTAATGTCGGCGGGCATCAGATCGGGCGTGAACTGAATACGCGCGAACTCGCTGCCCAGCACCTGCGCCAGCGTCCGCACCAGCAACGTCTTCGCCAGGCCCGGCACGCCCTCGATCAGGGCGTGCTGCCCCGAGAGGAGCACGATAATCGCCTGCCGCACGGCCGCTTCCTGGCCGATAATCACCTTGCGGATCTCGCCGTTCACACTCTCCAGAACGGCCTGAAACTGCTCGAAGTCTGCAATCATGTTTTCGTCTTATTAAGTAATGCCTGGATCTCCCGCCACTGCTCCACGGGATGCGCTTTCTGCGCGACGATGTCTCCCATTCGCGACAACTTATCGGCTCCCACTAAACGCCCTCGATCCTTCCGCCATTCCTCCACGCAAGCCGCTACAATCCGATTCGCCGGGATATGAACCGTCAGCAAATTCAACAACCCTTCGCTTGCCGATGCCGCAGCCAGTTGCAGATCGCTCTTTGCGACTGCCCGCTCCGGAGGAAACGGGGCCGACGATTGCCAGATAAACAGCAGCGCACAGGCGATCGCCACGAACAAAACGCCCTGCAGTCGAAACCGCCGCACCAGCCCCATCATCGTGCCGGTGTGAACCGAGCCAAGATGCGTCTCATCGAACACCACCCGCTTCGAATCGCCCACCGCCGCCTGCACCCGCGCCAGATCCCGGTCCTCTTTCAAGGCCTGATTCGTAAAGGCCCAGGACCCGCCTGTCAGCACGATCGAACCGCTCCCAAACGCCCGCGATACCATCGACTCCGATCCCTGCCATCCTTCAAACTTCACGTAATCCCGAGCTCGCGACGCCGCATCCGCATCGTCGTCGTCCGTCTTCCGAGTATCCAGAATCCGAACATGCCATTTCGACCAAAGCTCCTCGTTGATCTTCTTGTAGTTGAAAATCCAGTCGCCCGTATCGAGAGCAATCACCACGCGGTTCCCGTTCCGGGCCGCACCTTCGATCTCCGAGATGTTTTCACCGGTGAACTGCGAAGGCGAAAGACCGATGATCATTACTTCAGCGCCCTTCAGCCCCGACGTATCCAGAGGAACCTCATTCCGGCTCACCTCGCGCCCGATACGCCCCAGGGCCTCATATAACGCCGAAGTTCCCCACCGGTCCGTCCGCTGCGAAGAATACTCCTGATAAACATTCCCCGCCGCATACTGCCCGCTCAATACAAACCACAAACACCCCACCGCCGCGAGCGCAACGGTAACGATCAAAAGCCAGGCGCGCTTCAAGCACCACCCACCAGTCCGCGCATCCGCTCAAAATTCTCCGCGAACCCTCGCACTTCCGAATCGCCCACCTCATGCAGCCCATACCAGGCGCTCTCAAAACTCCGAATCCCCCCGGCAAACAAACCCTCCAGCCCACTTACGGACCGAGCCCGCCGCCGAACTTCTCTCAGGTAGTCCAGGTTCGTCTTGGACCGCCCCACGACCAGCATTTCCCGAGCTGCCAGAAACGCCAGGCTCGCCAGAAAATAAGCCCGCAAAGCCATCCGAAACTCCCCGCGCGCCAAAAAATCCCGAGCCATCTCGATCCACTCGTTCTCCGGCAACTGGCTAGCCAGCACCGAAGGGTCCGACAGATCGATCGCCATCGGCCCCGCGGGCATTGGCGCAACACTCCCGCGCCCAAAACTCAGCAGCTTCGTCCGCATCAACAGCGCGATCAAAGCGCCCGCCAAAATCACAATCACCATCCATGAAACCGCCCGCAAAGTAACGATCGGAGGCGGAGCGTTCCCCTTAGACTCAGGCCGCGAACCCAGCCACTCCCGCAGCCAGTCGACAAACCGCCGGAACCCGCGCTTCACCGCCTCGATCGACCCTCGAATCTTCGCCATCAGATTATCGGTCCACCGCACAAACGCATTCTGATCCTTAGCCGCAGGCAATGGCTGGCGCCACCGATAAGGCTGTTCCCGCAACACCTGATCCACTGCCTGGCGAAGATCCCGAGGCGCGTCCGCAGCCCGAACCAGGCCCGCTAAACACACCACAATCGAAGCCGCCACCGTCGCCCGCGCCACCGCGCGCCGCCAGTTCCCCAGCAAATCCGCCCCGGTCTCTTCCGATTCCCCATAGAACACCCGCAGCGCATAAAACGCCGCCAACACCACATCCACCACGCCCCACGTCACCATGAGCGACGCCAGCATTACCGTCCCATTCATGAGCGCGCCCGAGTTGCGCAGAAACACCACATCCTGTCCCGTGAAAATCTGCGCCAGCGCCGGCAGCGCCAGCATTCCGGTAAAGACATTGATCCAGATCACCAGCGACGCTCCCGCCAGCGTGATCAGTCCTGCAAACTGCTCGCTGCCCCGCGAAGCCAGCGCGCCCGCTCTGCTGAACGCATTCAGAGGCCCTTCAGCCCGAGGAGCCAGCACCGCCACGTTCCGGAACAAGGCAATCACCGGGGGGAAGGGAACTACCAGCAAAGGAACTCGCGCAATCCCCGCGAACCAAACCGCGGCCAGCGCTCCGAAGCTATGCCGCGCGGCCTCGCTGCCCGAGAGTTGGCGATACAACTCGCCCGCAAACCACGCCCGCGAATACTGCCTCCATCCGAACAACAACGCCAGCAACAACGCGCCCCACAGAGGATCCGGCACAGCCGTCACACCCGTCATTCGCGACCAGAAAATCAAAGCCGCGCCGAAGAACGGAACCGCCCCGGAGAGGAACCAGGCCCACGCTGACGAAGGTGCCCGTCGGAGCAGGTCGACCGATTCCTCCAGCAATTCAACCCCGCTCTTCCGCGCTGCAGCGCTCATTTCGCCAACACCTTACTCGCCGAAGGAGGAGCCGTAGCCATCTCGAGCGAACTCCCCGCCGCATAGAAAAAGAACCAGCTCGCGAGCAGCGCCGCCGCCAGCATCGCCGGTGCAGCTAATCGCTTTTTCCAGGCACCTCGAACCCGCGCCGCCGGAGCCGCGCGCCTCAAACACGACGCGCACGTCAGACGTCCGTCATGCTCTGTCAGGCACTCCTTGCAGAACGGCCGTTGGCACGACGGGCACACCCCCGAAGCCTGCCGCAATTCATGATTCGTGCATCGAGCGCGCGCCAGCGTCATAGATACTCAACAGGCGGAGCCTGCGGCAAAGGCGGAGCCGGTTGTTCTAACGGAGGAGCCGTTTGCTGCAGCGCCATCACGAGCGGCGTCACCTTCGCCTGAAATCGCCTTGCCTGCCACGTGCGATATACCGCAGCCACTTTTATGTTCCCCACTGCCGTCGCGATATACAGGTTGCATCCATAGAAGAAGGCCGCAATATAGAGATAAACCAGAATACCCGCTCCCGCCAGCGCCGCCAGCAGCCACCCGGTCGCACGCCACTCCTCCGGAAGCGAAAATACCGCGATTAAAAGCACCGGCGGCGCAAGCAGCCACGGCGCCGTCACCACGAAGCGGTTCCGGCGCATGGTCATCAGCGCCTGCACATCCCGAAAGTACACCCTCTTATAGGTCTCGGAAACGCGCGATCCCTCCACCAGCAGAATATGGTCGACGCCCGCCCACACCGAGGCGCGGCCCATAAAGCCCCGGCGCGTCCCCGGCAGCCTGTGGTAACCATGAACGCTCAGGACTGCACCCTCCTCTGCAGAGCCAGATAGGTGAAGAACCAAATCCAGCCGCCCGTTTCGGCCAGCCCCAGCCCCAGCGCCAGCCACTTGCGCCACTGGTAACGCCTGACGATGCTGGTCGGCCGCTTCCAGTACCGCAGCGCCATGTAAACCGCGACCGGTCCGCCGAAGATCGAAAACGAAACCGTCAGTGCGGGCAGCACCGCAACCATCAGCGCGAGGGAATCGTACAGCGTGCGCCCGCGTTCCAGCCTCTGGCTTTTCTTCTCGCCCGAAACCACGCATGCGGGGCAAAGCACATCCTCGCCGATCTGCGCCGAACACAGCGCGCACAAAAACTTCCCGCACTGCGAGCACGAATGCGCCGCTTTCTTCGACTCGTGGTAATAACAGCTCGCGTCCTCTTCCTCGCGCCGCAGATCCGCCTGGGTGATTCGCTGCTCGGCCACGAAACACGCCGGATACGGCAGGACCGACGTTTCATGCCCGCATACATGGCACGGCCTGTAATCGGGCGATTCGAGAAAATAGGGCTTCAGCTCGAAGCCACATTCCGGGCATGCGAGCGCCATGCGTTTTACCGTGTCCGGATCACCCGGGTATCGCACAACCGGTCATGCAGCGCGCGCTTCTCCGAATCCCAGCCGATCATCATGAAGCCGATGAAGAGGATCACCGAATCAAGAATATACGCGAAATAACGGCCCACCGACTGACCCACCGTGATTGGGCTCCCGTCCGGCTGCACCACCTTCAGCCCGAACACCATCTTGCCCGGCGTCGCTCCGTAGCGAGGCCAGAAGTACAGGTAATACGCGATGCCGATCGCCATCCCGAGCGCCGGTCCAATCCCGAAGTATGTACGGAATCCCGGCCGCCGTCCCATCATGGTGAACGTCTCAATACCCATCGGAATGGTGATCGCATACCGCACCGCTGCCAGGATGATGCCGTCGATCAGGTAAGCCAGAAACCGGATCCAGAACCCCGCATACTGGAACAGCGGCGGCGCCGTCGACGTCATCCCCTGCCGCAGCCTTTGCACATACCCCGGCTTGCATGTCGCGCAGACGGCCGATTCGCCGAACATCGCCAGTTCGCTTACCGGAAACTGATTCCCGCAGGAAGTGCAGAACCGCATCTCTCCGCCGCTGAAGGGAGGCGGCGCGGTCATGACTGTCTTATAAGGCTGCCAGTCGTTCATCCCCGCGCGCCAGATCAGCGTATCGGGAGTGATCACCCCCGTCCGAGCAAAGTCGCCCAGAGCTGCTTCGGAAACCGGGCCCGCCTGCTGACCGTTATGCGCGTAAAACCATTCCGTCATCGTCTCTCCGCTCTCTTATCGAACCCGAATCACCCGAGTGTCGCAAAGCCGGTCATGCAAAGTCCTCTTCTCCGAATCCCATCCGGCCATCATGTAGCCGATACCGAGTATGAGCACATCGAGAAACTGAGCGAAATAACGCCCTATGGCCTGCCCCATGGAAATCAACTGTCCATCCGGCCGGACTATCTTAAGACCGAGCGCCATCTTACCCGGCGTAGCCCCATAACGCGTCCAGAAGAACAGGTAATAAGCCAGGTTGAGAACCATTGAAATCAAAATCGACAGCCCCATAGCAGCCGAAACCAGATTGTCCGAACCTGAGAACGAAGTCAGACCGGCGGGGATCAGAATCGCGTACTGAACGATCTCCATGATGATGCTGTCGATGATCACCGCCACTACCCGAATCCAGAATCCCGCATATCGGAACGCCTGGGGACCGGTCGAAGTCATCCCCTGCCGCAGCCGCTGCACATAGCCCGGCTGACAGGAGGCGCACACCGCCGCTTCGCCGAACATCGCAATGTCATTGACCGCGAACTGCTTCCCGCATCCGCTACAAAAACGCAGAGACGTGGACTCGCCCGCGACAACGGTCCGATAAGGCTGCCAGTCCGTCAGCCCCGCGTGCCATACGAGCGTCTCCGCCGTCACCGTCCCGCCGCGCGCCAGCTGCGCTAAATCCGCATCCGACACCGGTCCCAACTGCTTGCCTTCGTG
>Ga0302319_10023725_pt1 | contig 10951 bp, 21 predicted proteins | sample Bog_T0_2_FD_203319 | JGI IMG/M metagenome (GOLD analysis project Ga0302319, IMG submission 203319) | Peat permafrost microbial communities from Stordalen Mire near Abisko, Sweden - Bog_T0_2 | ecosystem: Environmental > Terrestrial > Soil > Wetlands > Peat | place: Sweden: Abisko, Stordalen Mire... | reverse complement strand
AACGGGAGGGCTCTAAGCTCGCGGTGTGTTGAATTTCTGCGCCAGCGCGGCGATCATGCCGCCCGTCACTATGCGCGCATTACCTTGATCAATCTCGTCATCGGTGGCATCGAATTCGCCGGCATCGACGCGCCACAGCAGAGCGTCGGCGAGCGGGGAATGCGCGTCCAAGAGGTCGCGGCGCAGCACCGTCTCGGGCAGTGCATGCAACGACAGCCCGTTGCTGTAGACGCCCTCGGCGGCCTTCTTCGCCATTACCGGCAGGCCGGCCTTGCGCAACTCGTCGGCCAAAATGTCTTTGGTGTGCATAAGACCCTCCTAAATCGGAAAGCATGATCTGAGCTAAACAGCTCACGCGGCACTGTACAAAATTGCTCATCATCACAGGATTTTTGATGCCTGTGGATATCGCGAATGATGACGCGCTATCAATTTGTTCGATGCTGTAGTTACCTTGGCGGCCGCAAACCTCCGGAATTAATCCAGGTCATCATTTTTTTTCCTGTCGCGACCGTCTCGACGAAATCGCACGCTATGCACTCGAACGTGCGTATGTCAAAACCCGGCGGCCCCGATATCATGCCGGTGAATATCATTTGCCCGTCGCACTTCGTGCAAGGCGGACGCTCTATTGCAGTAAGGCTGGGATCGAGTGAGATGTTAGCGTGTGGCATGGTGCTTCCCCTGGCGTTAAGTGGGAACGCGACACTCTCGGTCACCGGTGTCGTGATTCGACCGGTGATTGGTCCACAAGAATCTTTAAACGACTGAATCGCTGCCCAAAATTGATCAGGTTTCAAAATAAATTGAGCCGTCGAACTACCCAAAGAAATCGGCCTGCGAAGAACCGGCTGACATTGTGGCGGCTTGATCCGCCATCGAATGCCACTGCGCCGCGAGTTGCCGCCATTCCTGTTCCGTGGTTTGGTCGGTTGCGTGTTCGGCCTGTTGCTCGTACCCAACTGCTTTCAGGTGATATTTCGCAGACAAGTCAAACTCGGGGATGCTCTGAAATGCGGGCATCTGTCACTCCCTTTCAGGCCGGGAGCACAACACTCTCTGTCGCCGTAAGAGCCGAGGACGGGCGCGGCGATAATACAGCTTATCTCTTTCGATAACCGGTCGCTGTTCAGATTTGCTCGATACCACCGGTTTTTGGGCGAACACGCTAGGAGCCGCTCTCATCCAGTTTTAGCTGTGGCTTGTCATGCAACACAGCGCTCAACAGCGAATTGTGAACCTCGATGTGTCCATTGTAGTCGATAAGTCCAAGTTTGCGAAACTTGTTCATGAAAAAGCTGACCCGGGACCGGGTGGTGCCGATCATCTCCGCCAGCGTTTCCTGACTGATGCCTGGACTGATTTGTTGCGGGCTGCCTTCCTTCCCGAAATTTGCCAGCAACAACAGCAGACGCGCAAGCCGCCTCTCGCTCGAGTTGAATAGCTGGTCGATCAGATCCTCCTCGATCCGGCTGTTGCGGGTCAGGAGATAGGCCATGAACATCTCGGAAAATTGCGGTTCGTCGTGCAGCGCGGCGATCATCGCGGTCTTTGTAATCGCAGTGATGACGCAATTTTCCATGGCCGTCGTCGTGGAGATGCGCAGTTTATGGCCGTTCATGCAGCTTTCGCCAAAAAACTGGCCAGGTCCCAGCATTCCGACCACGGCTTCCTTGCCGTGATCGGAAAGGACGGTGAGTTTGATCTTGCCCTTCTGGATGTAAAACACCGTATCGGCAGGGTCGCCTTGCACGAAGACGTTTTGCCCTTTTTTGAATTGAAGAATGCTTTTGCCTTCGCCCACCTTGGCCAGAAAGACCTGAGCGTCAAATGCACTTTTGGCTGACTTCCCCATTAGAGCCTCCTCTGGCTCGTAGTGCCAACATCATGAGTACAACCTCGGGGGACCGGCAGCCGAGGGAGGCGCGCATGGGTTGTTTTACACGGAACCTGGTGCAATTCTAGGTAAGTTCGCGAGCAACCCGTCGACAAGTGAGCAATATTGCTCACTAAACCCGGCATAGGGCTCGGTATTTTGGCATGAGTAACAGGCCGGTTTGCATGATCTGCAAAGGGCAGATCATGAACGTCACCCGGCGCTCTCCGCATCCGTTCTTCGGCAACGCGTACGAACTGCAGACGTTCGAATGCCAAATTTGCGGTGGCGAGATCAAGCGAAGTTCCGACGGGAGCGGCCTACCGCACGCGAGCGAAGCCGCCCCGAGCGGTTGAGGTGCCAAATGGACGAACTCAACAACCGAGAAATTATAGCAGTCTTGTAGTGTTCGAAGGACTTGCGGCTTTGATCATCAGCTTGAGGTCGGCTGGTCATAATGGCGCGTCGTGCTATGGAGCTTTCGACTGCGTGGTGTCATTTCACCTTCTGCGCGGCGCGGCATCGCGCGCCAAACGCTCGGCCTTCAATCGCTCGCGATTGTCATGGAAGGCCTTCTGCGCCGTCTCGTGATCTTTCGTGGCCTTTTCAGCCTCTACTTGTCTAAAAGCCTTTCGAGCTTCGCGCTCAGCGGGAGTTGTTACTTTCCTCTCAAATGTCTCGCCGCTCATTCCACCACCCCGTGGCCTTCTCCCGCCGTTGCCTGGCGCGCTGAAGCATCCCGGTCATGTTTTTTGGGTTCACGCACAGCCTTTCGGCCAGTTGAGCGCGGGTGACTCCTTGCTCGTACAGCTTCAACGCCCGATCAGCTTTGGCAGACGCGTCTTTATCCGGCATCCCGACCATCACGTCCTCGCCAGTTCTTCGTTGAGGTCGGCCACCGCGGCTGCGAGTTCGTCAGCTTCGCGGTCGAGGTCGGTTTTCCGACTTCGGTCGACAGAAGCCATAGGATGGTCGGTCGTGCTTCCCGGGCTATCTGGTGATGTTGCCCAACCGGCCGCCACAACACGAAAGAGGCCGCTAACCGAGGTGGCGTTACTCTGCGACAATCGGGTCATCCTGTCTGATCTCGGGCTTGGCATGCAGAATGGAGTCGAGCAGCGATTGGTGAACATCTATTTTGCCGTTGTATTCGATGAAGCCCACATTGTAATCGATGAAGCCCAGCTTGCGGAATTTGTTCATGAAGAAGCTGACGCGGGATCGCGTCGTCCCAATCATTTCCGCAAGTGTCTCTTGGCTGAGAGCAACGGGAACGATAGGCGGGTTGCCTTCCTTCCCATAGTTCGCGAGCAGCAGTAGCAAGCGGGCAAGCCGCTTCTCACTCGAATTGAAAAGCTGATCGATGACGTCTTCTTCGATCCGACTATTCCGGCTCAGCAAATGTTCCATGAATACGTTGGAGAATTTCGGCTGGTCGCGGATAGCAGAGCGCATTGCGGCTTTTGTAATTGAGGTGATGCGGCAGTCGTCTAGCGCTATCGCCGTAGCACTCCGTGCCGGGTGACCCTGGAGGCATCCCTCACCAAAAAACTGTCCTTCGTTCAATATCCCGACGACGGCTTCCTTACCATGTTCGGACATGACGGTGATTTTTACGCGACCCTTTTGTATGAAGTAGACAGAGTCCGCGACTTCGCCTTGGAGAAAGACATTCTGATGGTTCCGATAATCCTCGATGGTTCTGCCAGTCCCAGTTTTAGCGATCAGCTTGTAGGGATCGGTCCGGTGGGGAGAAATTGCCCGCTGAGCTTTTTGCATGGCGCTACCCTCTAAGGCGGGAGCGCAACACTCTCAGTCACCGGTAACGGCCAACAATGCGGTGATGGATTGAGCCGATCAGTTTAAACGCCGGCTGTCTGCTCAAGATTATACAACTTGACGCTAAATGTGGGCTGCCTTGGGATTTATCAACAAATTAGCCCGCTGCGACTTGCGAAACAGGCCACTGACGATTGAAACAGCCAGCGGAGGAGGAACACTTCTCCTGGCGGAAAGTTGCCCCATTCCCTGAGGACACATAATGACCCGGCCAGAGCAAGTAATTATGAAACGCCCTGTACAGATTTCAGACGACGGCGAGCGAATGAAGATCGCTCTTGAATCTCTAAAGCAAGAGAACGGTCGGCTGAACGACCTAATCATTCTGCTCTCGGAAAGGGTCATACGACCTTTCCCGCGAACGAGTAGTGCCGTTGCGGCAGCCAAAGAGTTGCGCAGGAGGAGGAAAAGTCCGCTGCGGCACCACTTAGTTTTGGCCATGCAGGGACGCGGCGCCATGCTCACCAAAGCGATTTACGGCGCCGTCAAGGAGAGCTGCGACGCCCTTAGCCGCCCACTACCTTCCAATTGGCAATCCGATATTAGGCAGATACTCCAGGCTCAATGCGCCTCCAGACCGCAATACAAAGGCGGCGCGGACATCTTCATCTATCACAGTAAAGGTCATTGGTCCTGCACCGCCAAGTCCATGTCGATCTGACCATCAGGTATGAAGCGCTGAGGTGAGCCGAGACCTCTCTTCCACAATCCTCCGCCTGCCAAGTACAATCGGAGCGAGCAATATTGACCTACGAATCAGAAATCCTGGGCGCAAGCTGTTTTCATCGCCGGGAGTCTCCACAGGCAATTCAGGCGACTGAGAGTGTTGCGCTCCCGCCTCAACGATGAGGAAGTGTCAATCGGCGTTCAAAGAATGACAGAGGAAGAACCCGATATGCCGCGCTTGGTCTCTTCAAAGTCATGCGCGAGCGTGATCTATTTCTTTGCCACGCTCGCCCATTGTCCGACCTGTGACGTCCTTCAGCCAATGCATATCAACGGAGTTCAACCTGCGCTCTACTGCGGGAAAGACACGGTTTTCTATCAGTGCACGAAGTGCGGCAGCGAAACGACAGAGCGGGTACCGACCCAGTAAGGACCGTGGCGGCGGATTGAAATTCCCACATGCAGCGCCAGTGGTTACACCTGATACCTGACGAAAAGAGCAGCCCCAGCGCGGCGCTAACGCACTGAGGCTGTGAAGGTAGGGAAGGAGTCTAAGGGAACTTCTATATGGTCCATCGCCAGACAAACATATGCCAGAGCAAACCGCTGTTCAGTTTCAGCCGCTTTCCAAAGTTATTTGGGTTCCTGCGCGCGCCCGATCCTGCAATCGCGTCTGAACTGCGCTGAGCTGCTTTGCTGCGGTTGCATGAGTCTCTTGTTGGGATTTAACTCGGACATCGGGCAGCTTCTCGGTGTCACCACGAGTGAGGACGCCGGGGCGTCATTGAAAGTGACGAGTGGCCGGCGATCTCGCTGATCAGGGTGGGTTACCGCCCCAACCATCGTCTCCACCCAAGACCGGATGATCAATTCCGACTTGGACGCTCGATGTACAAGCGTGCAAAGGCCTATGTGACCGAAATCAAGGCCAGCGACGCCGTCTTCCTGTCTCAGCCCGCGCAGTGGGGAACGCTCGCGCATTTGACACACTAGGCGCGCTAGGCTTGGCGATATGGCGGACCTTCCTCGCCTGCAACCGACCTTGCAGCAGTACCGGCCATGCCGTCCTTCGACATGCCGTCCTTCTTCATGCCGGTGTTGGACATGTCGTTGGTCTTCATTCCGTCCTGGGCGGCAGGACCGGTCGTCTGGGCCGACGCGCCGAATGCCGTGAAGGCGGAAAGTGCGGCAACGCACGCGGTAACGAGGATGGTTTTCTTCATTTCAGGCTCCTGTGTAAAAGAAAAGCCTGGGTTGAAGTAAAGCCGATAACTATCGTTCGGGATTATGTGTCGGTAAGTCGACATATATTTTGAAATCGATCCGGATGAGTCGCCACACGAACATTACCGACCTTCGCCAATGCCAACTACCGCTTCGGGCATTCTTTGCTGTGCGGATCCATTATCGGAACCGCGCACTGTCTCAGGAAACATCATCGGGGCCCGCCTAGATCCGGTCATTAGCTCATCGATGAATTTGGCGAGCTCGTCGCGGACAAGGGCGGCCTGGTTGGGTTTGAGATCGTGTTTGCTGGCATAGGCCCGCATGACCCGGTCAATTGCCGACATCTGATGCTCCGTTGGCTTTGGTTGCGGCGTTCGGCCCGCTCCGTACCAGCATCCTTTTCATGGCGGCGTAGGACCGTAACTGCGCGGCATTCTTGAGAGCATGCTGCCGTGCTTCGCCGGGCGGCAATTGCTCGGCCTGCTTGATCCGCGCAACCGCCCGTTCTTCCAATTGGTCGGCCGAAAGGTAAATCGGCGTCTCCTTAGTGCGCATCGAACTAACCTTTCGCTTGCCGGGCCTTCATTTCAAAGGCCTCCCGCGTGTCGCAAAGATCACGCCAAAAACATCGGCGGCATTTCTCAGCATACCCGCCGCCTTCAACACTTCGATGCGTTCCGGTCCCGGAGGCATGTCGCGCGCGGCCGCCAGCGCCTCATCAGCCGTCGCTTCGAAATCATGCGACCGCCGCGGAGTTTGTTTTACATTCATCGATTCCACCTACGTCGGTGCGTGGAGATCACCGGAAAGCCATCTGTTCGCTTCGGACGTCATCGGGTCGGTCTGAACCTGAGCTTCATGGATGTGGCCACACCCGGTGCATCTCAGCGTCCAGTGCTCGAATCCCGCCCGTCCGGCAGTCGATCGTTGAACGCGTGCGGCGGCCTGGCATTGCGGACAGCGCGGTCGCGCCACCGTGCGGGCAGTCGGTGTAGATGTCTGGAATTCGGTCATGTTTGCACCCTGCGGATCAGGCGGGAGCACGACACTCTCAGTCACCGATAAAAGCCGAGAAGCGAACGGTGATGAACCATTAAACCCCACGTATGTCGTGGAGTCGACTTACAAATCGACTGAATGAAAGAATGTTTTTGTTCCAAATCTGGAACCAAGCGCGGCGGGTCATTGTCCCTTCAACGTCTGATAGCACTCGCAAGCCAAGCTCTCCAAAGCTTTGCGATCGACGATCTTGATGACCCCACGCGTGTAGGTGATGCACCCCAGCTTTTGGATATGGCTCGCGACATCGGTGACGGAGGTGCGGCGTACGCCAAGCATCTCCGCCAGGAATTCCTGCGTCAGATGCACCGTATCGCTCTCCGCGCGGTCCGCCGAGTGCAGCAGCCAGCGAGAAAATCTCGCTTCGACGGGATGCACTGCGTTACATGCCGCGGTAACCCTAGCCTGCAGCAGCAGAACCTCGTTATATCGGGTACAGAGGTCCCGGAGGACGACATGTTTGTCGACAACCTTGCGGAACAGGCTCGCGGCTATCTCCGTCACAGCCACCGGCATCTGAACGACTACTCTGACCGAGGACTTGTATAGGCCCAATCCTGCCATCGCACCGACGACGCCTTCGCGTCCTACCGTGGCAACCTCAATGGCCTTTCCGTCCTTCAGTACCACAAGAAGGGACAGCATCCCGCTGTGGGGGAAATACACATGATCAAATTCCTCGCCAGCTTCGAGCAGCATCATGCCTTGCGGGAGTTGTTTTGTCGTCATGTGCGGTGCGAGCAGATCAATCTGGTCGCGGGGCAGCGAGGACAGCAATTTGTTGTCAAGAGGAGTGCCGGGATTTGGTGACAGCATCTGCGTTTCCTGCCCGATCGGTCGGGCCGTGATCCGCGGAGGTGAATGAGGCGCTCCGAGAGGACGCCGCCACGGGTACGGGATCTAACTACCTAAACGCGAAGTGTTAGTCCGACGGCCGGCATTCAGGGTCGACGTCAACCTGGACTTCCGGATTGCCCAACGATTACAGAGCTTCCACCTTACTTAATTATTGTCGGGAACCTTACATTATTGGTGCAGCCGCACTGCGGTTGTCATTCGGCCCTTTAATTGCGATTTGTTGTCAAGCTTAGATTTTTGAACTCTCCAACGGCAAGCGGTAGCGCTCGCGCCGTCGCAGCTGGGTCAGGTTGCGGAGACGGCGCGAGCGCGTTGATGATGGTGTGCCGGGCCAGACCTGGGATCCCCTACTAGACCGGTTGATGTCTTCGCTGGGGTCATGGTCTTTCCGAGGTCGCGCAGCGCCTCATGATGATGTCCGGGTCGGGCGCCTCAACGTCTGCAGCGGAGTACGGTCAGGCCGCCACCAGCCGAATGAACGAGGTCGCCACAACTCCGTCCCAGCGGGACATCGCCAGTCCGGCGGCCAGGACCAGGAACTACAAAATTGTCAGGCTTCTTTCACCAGACCCCAGTCGAATGATGTGCCGTCAACCCAAATACAGTGAAGAACTACGGCGATCTTTCGGGCGATGGCGACCTTTGCCTTCCTCATGCCGATCCTCTTGGCGAGCTTCATGCCCCACGCCTTGAGAGAAGACCACTTCTTTGTTCGATAAAGCAGGACGGTCGCGGCCTCAAACAGGTAAGTTCGGAGAAGACGGTCGCCCCATCGTGATATTTTGCCGTTGATGTCGGTTTCGCCAGATTGGTTACGCCGAGGTGTGAGACCAAGATAGGCGCCGACGCTTGATGCCGATTTGAAGCGCGACGGGTCATCGATCGTATGGCGGAAGGTCAAGGCGGTCACCACGCCGACACCGGGAACCGTCATCAAGCGGCGCGTCGTCTCATCCGCCTTCGCCAGCTGGCGAACTTCGTCGTCGAATTTGTTCTGCTGCTGACAGATATGCTCATGGATCAACAGGAGCGGCGATATCACGCTGAGGAGCGGATGATCGTTGCCCAATAGCTCGCTGACCTGGTTGCGGAACTGCAGGCCGATCGCGCGCGGGAACAGCAACGCGTATTCTTTGATCAAACTCCGAACTTGGTTCTCGATGTCTCGGCGCATGGATACGAGCCGGAATCTCGCAACGAGTACCGCGCGGATCTTCTGACTTTCCTCGCTCTTGACCTTGACTTCCCGATACCAGCCCACTCGCACCAGTTAGGCCAGACCTCGAGCATCATTCTGATCGCTTTTATTCATGCGTACGGATAAAGCCGCGTGGGCGTGCCGCGCGTCGATACAAACCACCGGGAGATCGACCCGGCGAAGTTCGTGCCATAGCCAACTCGCCATCGCCCCAGTCTCAAATCCGATGCGCTCCGCTTGTGGCGCCCGCTTGCGAAGCAATGCCGCGAGCGCCCCTGGGTCGGACTTGGCCCTTCCTTCGAACAAGACCTGACCCACTTCGTCGACCACACATACTGAGGTTTCTTTTTGCGAGACATCCAGCCCAACATATTGCTTCATGGTCGCCTCCGATTCGTTAGATTGCAGGAAGGCTTGAAGATAACGGATGTTTCGTGCCGCGAACGCCGACGTCTGGACCATGAAGCGGTCGTCATAGACGAAGTGGCCAAGGACCAGTTCTACAACCGACACCATACTCCCGCGATGTACGGCTTCCAGAGCTACATCGCGGTCCCGATCATCCGGGCCGATGGCTCATTTTTCGGGACGCTCTGCGCGATCCCCGGCCTGCGCGGGTCAATACGCCGGAAACGATCGGCATGTTCAAACTCTTCGCAGGACTCATTGCGAGCCATTTTGGTGCCGGCGAGCAATTGGACGCGCGAGAAGCCGACCTTCTCGGCGAGCGGACGGCCTCTGAGCTTCGCGAACAGTTTATCGCGGTGCTGGGTCATGACCTGCGAAACCCGCTGGCCTCGATCTACGCCGGAACGAGAATTCTGCGTAAGGGCAAATTAAATGACGAGGCCGCCGAAATCCTGGGCCTGATGCAGGGTAGCGTGCTGCGGATGTCCGGGTTGATCGACAATGTACTAGACTTCGCCCGCGGCCGGCCGGGCGGCGGAGTCACCATCGTGCGCAATTCGGACGCGCCGCTCGATCCGGTATTGAAGACAGGTGGTCGGCGAGCTTCATGCCAGTTGGCCGGAGCGCGTCATCGAGACAAATTTTGCGCTGAACGAGCCCGTCGATTGTGATCGCGGTCGGCTGGCACAGTTACTCTCGAACCTTCTCGGTAATGCGCTTGCCTACGGATCAGCGGCAGAGCCCGTCCAAGTGAGAGCCAAAGCAGACGGCGGGCTGTTCGAACTATCCGTCGCCAACGCCGGCGATGCCATTCCGGCCGCCGCGCGGCAACGAATGTTTCAGCCGTTCGCCCGCGGGACAGTACGGTCGGATCAACAAGGGTTGGGACTGGGACTCTATATCGCGTCTGAAATCGCCATGGCGCATGGCGGGACACTTACGGTCGCGTCAACGTCAGCCGAGACAAGATTTACGTTTCGCATGCCGTGCAGCCGCCCGTACCCTAGCCACGCGAAATTCTCTGGCCGACATCGCACACGGGGTAAAATCCCGATGGTGCCGACGGCGGCTTAACAGCAGTGCTCGTTAAAATTCCATCAGTACCAACAGGCGACATCCGGTCGAGATGAAGGAGACCGCCAATGAGGCGGCCTTATGCTTCAACCGGGACATCGCAGGCCCAGCAACGGAAGTTGGGGCCGTACTCGGTATAGACAGCTTTGAAGCCATCCGGGACAGCTTCAACAGTTGCCGACCCAGCCTGTTCGGGCTGAGATAAACTTGCCATACCCGTGTTGCTGCACTGGGGGCAGCGTAATGTTTCATTCCATTGATCGGTCATAGGGCACCCGTTTGGAATCTTCTATGACAGCGAGTCGAATTCCTGACTGGTCAAAATTGCTCACCTTTAAACTAGGCCACTAACAATTTCAGGCCACAAGGAGCGTCGGGGATTCCCGCAAAAGTGTGCGACAATTCGTGTGCATCCACTACTCCGGACTGGGCACGGAGTGACCGTCAGATGGGGCAACCGACGCCAGCAGTCCGTATTTTGGGGAGGATCGGCAGGTCGATGAGAAAGTGCGCGCCTTTGGGTTTGTTGGAAGCGACTGTCAGGTGTCCTTGAAGCTGCCGAACCAGGCCCGTGATCACCTTAAAACCCAGGCTGGGGCGTGGCTGATCGATGTCGAATCCCTCAGGCAGGCCGATACCTTGGTCTGAAATCTCGACCTGGAGATACCCGTTGATTTCTCGGGCTGTAACTTCGATCACGCCAACGCCTGCGGGATAGGCGTATTTGACCGCGTTTGTGACGAGCT
>Ga0302319_10023724_pt1 | contig 10951 bp, 6 predicted proteins | sample Bog_T0_2_FD_203319 | JGI IMG/M metagenome (GOLD analysis project Ga0302319, IMG submission 203319) | Peat permafrost microbial communities from Stordalen Mire near Abisko, Sweden - Bog_T0_2 | ecosystem: Environmental > Terrestrial > Soil > Wetlands > Peat | place: Sweden: Abisko, Stordalen Mire... | reverse complement strand
CTGCATCACAACGACACCGATACCGTGGACTTCCTGAAAAAGGTCGGCCAGAAACAAACGCAAGCTCCGGCCGCCAGTGCGCCCGCGCCCGTGGCGCCCTCGCCGGCACCGGTTGCAAATAATCCGCTCTCCGGCATCTCGCTGGGCATGTCGAATGCCCCGGCGGCGCCCCTGTCCGCCCCGGCTAAATAAGCCGGTCTGAACCCAATGTGGCTTTTTGGATGCGTCCGCCGGATTCTCCGTCGGACGCATTTTCTTTGCTTCCTCGGCCTCGCCAGCCTGATTGTGGGTTGTTCCCGCTCCGAACCACCCGCCGACCTGACCATCATCAACAGTGTTGAGCCGGAATCCCTGGATCCCGCCATCATTGTGGCCCAGCCCGACATGCGGGTGGTGCAGGGTCTCTTCGAGGGACTCACCCGGTTGGAACCGGTTAAATCCCATGCCGTCCCCGGGCTCGCGGCCCGTTGGGAAATTTCACCCGACGGCATCACCTATACTTTCCACCTCCGCACCAACCTGATGTGGTCCACGGGCGAACCTATTACGGCGAATGATGTGGTGTATTCCTGGATTCGCGCGCTGGATCCCAAGACCGCCTCGCGCTATGCGGGCCAGCTTTACTATATCAAGAATGCCCCGGATTTTAACAATGGCGTCATCACCAATGCCGCGCTGGTTGGTGTCAAGGCGCTGGACCCGCTGACCGTGCAGGTGGAACTAGCATCGCCCACCGCGTTCTTTCTTGATCTCTGCGCGTTTCCGACCCTGGCTGTCGTGCCCCGGCAGGCGATTGAAAAATATGGCGACCATTGGCTCACCCACCAGCCGCTGCCGGTTTCCGGTGCGTATGAACTCGAGACCTGGCGACTGAACGATAAAATCCGCCTCGTCAAAAATCCGCGGTATTGGGATGCCCCCAACACCCGCGCCAACATCCTCGATTTTCTACCCGTCGGCTCGGCCAGCACGGCCTTGAACCTTTACGAACGCGGCCAGGTGGATGTGGTCTGGGATAAATCCCTGATCCCCGCCGAATTGTTGGATGTCCTGCTCCGGCGTCCGGACTTTCATTCGTTTGATTATCTGGGCACCTATTTCATCCGGTTCAACACCACGCGCAAACCGTTCGATGATCCGCGCGTGCGCCAGGCCCTGGCGCTGGCGTTGGACAAGGAGCTCATCGTCAAAAAAATCACGCGGGCGGGTGAACACATCACGTCTCATCTCGTCCCCGATGGCACGCAGAATTACACGCCGCCCGAGGGACTCGGCTACGACGTCGCGCGCGCGCGCCAATTGCTGGCCGAGGCCGGATATCCTGGCGGAAAAGGGTTTCCCCGGTTTGAATACTTGTTCGACGGCGCGGCCGGCAGCGGCAACAACATCCACGAGAGCATCGCCATTGAATTGCAGCAAATGTGGCGGGATGCCCTGGGCATCAACATGGATCTCCGGCAGGTCGAGACCCAGGTGTTCTGGGGCATGCAGTCGCGCCTCGACTACACCGTGGCGCGTTCCAGCTGGATTGGCGATTACAACGACGCCAACACGTTTCTCGGCATGTTCCTCACCGGGGATGGCAACAACGAGACCGGCTGGAGCAGCCGGCGCTATGATGACCTGGTCCACCGCGCCAACCAGACCACCGATGTTCAAAAAAGGGAAAAGCTATTCCAGCAGGCCGAGACCATCCTGGTGCGGGATCAAGTGCCCATCATTCCGCTTTACATTTATGTGGGTGTGAATTATTTCGACACCAACAAGGTGCAAGGCATCTGGCAGAACGTGCTCGACGATCATCCCTTGCGTTGTCTCGTCAAAGTGAAGCCACAACCTTGATGGCCTTTTGCGCTTAAATGTACTTTTTACGACGCATCGCCTTCGCCGTTCCGCTGCTGCTGGTCATCAGCCTGCTGGCGTTCGTCCTCGTGCATCTCGCCCCCGGCGGACCCTTTGACAGTGAACGCAAACCCGCCTCGCCGGAAATCGAACGCAATCTGAAAGCCAAGTATCACCTCGATGAACCCGTCTGGAAACAATATGGCCGCTATCTTTCCGATCTGCTCCGCGGTGATTTCGGGCCATCGTTAAAGTATCGCAACCATGACGTCAACGACATCATTGCCGAGGGCCTGCCGGTTTCGCTGACGCTGGGACTCCTGGCGTTTGGTTTTGCCATGGGCGGCGGATTGCTGCTCGGTTTCGTCACCGCCCGGTTTCGCGGCACTTGGATCGATCATACCGGCAGTCTCCTGGCCCTGCTGACCGTGTGCATCCCGGGCTTTGTCACCGCGCCGGTTTTGATCCTGGTGTTTGCCATGAAATTGAACTGGTTCCCCGTCGCCCTGTGGGGCTCGCCCTGGCACATGGTCCTCCCCAGCCTCGCCCTGGGTCTGTTCTTTGTCGGCAAAGTCGCACGGATCCTGCGGGAGGGGATGTTGGGCGCCGTCCAGTCGGAATTTATCACCGCCGCGCGTTCCAAAGGCCTGGCGGAAACCTCCCTGATGCTCCGGCACGCCTTCCGCATCGCCTTGCTGCCGGTCGTCTCCTATGCCGGGCCCATGCTGGCGGATTTGCTCACCGGCTCGTTTATCGTCGAAAATATTTTTCAAATTCCCGGCATCGGCGTTTTTCTCGTGAACAGTTCGCTCAACCGCGACTACACCGTCGTGGTCGGTTTGTCGCTGCTCTACGCCGTCCTCCTGATCGGCCTGAACCTGGTGGTGGATTTTCTCTACACCCTGCTCGACCCCCGCGTGAAATATGAATGACCAGCCAACAGTCGCAGCCACGCTGGCTTCATCGGTTCCGGCGGAGACCAAGGGCAATTCCCGGGAACACCTCAGTCCCGGCCGGCGGGCCTGGCAGCGGTTCAAAAAGAATCGCGCGGCGGTCATCAGTGCCTGGTTCCTCTTGCTGCTGCTGGCGGCGATGCTGCTCTGGCCAATGACCCTCAAGGTGGTCGGCGGTCAGTTTGGCCGGACGCATGATCCGGATGAGCTTTCCGCCGCCCGATTCGCCCCGCCCGGCGCGGAACATTGGTTCGGCACCGATGTGCACGGCCGCGATGTCTTTTCCCGCACTCTTTACGGTGCCCAAATCTCACTGCTCGTCGGATTTGTCGGGGCCGTTGTCAGTCTGGTGATCGGGGTATTGTGGGGATCCGTTGCCGGATATCTCGGCGGCCGCGTGGACAGCGTGCTCATGAGGATCGTGGATGTCCTATATTCATTGCCTACCGTTATTTTCGTGATCGTGCTGATCACCACGCTGGGGGACATGCTCAGGCAGTCACATTACATCAAGCATTCGCCTGCGGCGGCCGGCGCCCTGCAGGTGGTGTTTCTGTTTGTCGGCCTGGGTGCGGTTTCGTGGCTCACCATGGCCCGCATCGTGCGCGGCCAGGTCTTGTCTCTGCGTTCCCGCGCCTTTGTCGAGGCCAGTCGCACGCTCGGGGCCGGCACGCCGCGCATCCTCTTCCGGCACATCATTCCCAACATCCTCGGCATTGCCATCACTTACGTTGCCTTGACCGTCCCCTCGATCATCCTTTACGAATCCTTCCTGAGCTACCTCGGCCTCGGCGTCCAGGCACCCATGGCCAGTTGGGGTACCTTGATCAGTGAGGGCGTCTCCCAAATTAATCCCATCCGCATTTATTGGTGGCTGATCTTGTTTCCCGCCAGCGTCCTGGTCGCCACCCTGCTGGCCTTCAACCTCGTCGGCGACGGCCTGCGCGACGCCTGGGATGTGAAAGGCCAGTAAGCAGATTTTGGTAGGGCGGGCACTCCGCTGCCCGGCGCCACGCGGTACGGAGACCGCGCCCTTACATCGGGTGACTGGAGCTTTCCCATAACCTCGCTGAATCCTGCCAATATCTACATTTGTAAATTGAGTGCTTGACATTATCTACGGATGTAGAGAACATGGCCGCATGTCCAAGCCTAATGTGGAGCTCACCGAGGCCGAATGGTCCGTCATCAAGGCCGTTTGGGAAAACGAACCCTGCACCGCGCCCGCCATCCAGGAAAAACTATTCAAGGCAACCGCGTGGACTTACTCGACCGTCCGTACCCTGATGGACCGCATGGTGGTCAAGAGGGTGCTGAAGGCTAAGAAGGAGGGTAAACTCACCATTTACCAGTCGGCCGTCACCCGTGCGCAGGCGCAGCACGGCGAACTGTTTTACGCGCTCAAGCACGCCTTTAACGGTGCGCTCACACCCATGGTGCAGTGCCTGTTGGAAACCAAGGATTTGAACGCCGCCGAATTGGCCGAACTGGAGTCGCTCATCAAGGCGAAACGGAAGCAATCCGCGAAGAAATAACCCAATCAAAAATGGCGTCATATGGATTCCTTCATCGAAAGTCTGAACCAGTGGGGCGGAAGCTTTGTTAGCTTCGCAGGGCCGATGCTCTGGCAATCGAGCGTGCTCATCGTGGCCGTGTGCGCGTGTGATTTTTTGTTCCGCCACAAATTGCGGGCGTCCGTCCGTTACGCGCTGTGGTTGGTCGTGCTGGTGAAACTCTGTGTGCCGCCGACGTTGGCACTGCCGACGGGGTTGGCCTGGTGGTTGCAGCATGCTCCGCCGCCGATGGTTGCCAAACCAATGCCGCATTACACGGTCACCTACGACAATGCGCCGCTGCCGAAAATCCCGCAAACCTCCTTGCCGGTTTTTGTTGCACCCAAGCCGGCGATGAATATGACCGCGTGGTTATTTCTGCTTTCCATTTCCGTCAGTTCCGCCTTGTTGCTTTGGTTGCTGGTGCGCTGGTGGCAGATCACGCGTCAAGTCCGTCGCGCAAAGGGTTCCGAGCGACTGGCCACACTGGGGGATGATGCGCAAAAGTTAATCGGCCTGAAATTCAAGGTGCGTATCAAGCTGGCGACGAGTTCAATGTCTCCCGCCGTTTGTGGTTTGTTGCAGCCGTCGATTCTGATTCCGCCCGCGCTCGCGGACAATTTTTCGGACGAACAATTGCGTGCCGTGCTGCTGCACGAACTGATTCACCTGCGCCGCCGCGACATCTGGGCGAACTTTTTGCAGTCGCTCCTGCAAATTGTTTATTGGTGGCATCCGCTGGTCTGGCTGGCAAATGCACGGATCCGCCGCGTGCGCGAAGAAGCGGTGGACGACGCCGTGATGCTGGCACTGCGTGACGAGGCAGATGACTACGCGCCGACCTTGCTGGAGGTGGCGAAGCTGGCGCTGAACCGTCCACGGGTGAGCTTGGGGTTGGTGGGAATCATGGAATCGCGCAACGCGCTGCGTTCGCGTATCGAGCGATTGGTGGATTTCCGCGCGCCGCGCCAGGCCGGTCTAACGCTGGTTTCTTTGCTTGGGGTTTTGGCCTTCACCGCCGTTGCCGTGCCGATGGGCGAGGGGCCGGGGCCAGAGCCGGTGGCGGAGCCATCCGCGTCATCTGCGCCTGCTTTGGTGGAACCCTCGCTGACGGTGAAGGTGACTCCGGACGTTTTCCTTCGGAATATCAAGGCCCAGGCGGCAAAATATCTGCTGGCGCCCACGAATGACTACACAGATATCTTGCTCGAAGCTTTACGGAGCGAGGGGGTGGATTGCAATCCGCCACATGGACTGGCTTTCGACACCCAGACCGGGGAAATCACGACGCAAAACACGCCCGACAAGCTGGAGGTTTTTCGGCAGGTCGTCGAGCAGTTGAACCGTGCGGACGGTATCTGTGAACTCCCTTTGCACAATCCGGCCATACGCCGGAAACTCGTTTTGATTCAAGCGGGTATATACGAGATGAGTTCTGCCGATTTTGATAAAATCATTCCTGGATTGCATCATTATCCGGGGGTTCAGGGTAATGGTTCCTGGTGGTCGGTGGCGCCGGACCAGTTCAGTCGCCTGACCGACAGCCTGGAATCATCCGGCCTTCAGCCGGTTGAACGTCCGCGCATCCAGACTGCGAGCGGCATGCCCGCTCAAATGTTTGTCGGCAATGAAAGGAACAGCGTTGAATTCGATTGTATCCCGTTTGTAAAGGAAGGGTATATTGACCTGACCCTGCAAAGTACGGTTGTCATTAGCCAGCCAGCCGGGGATGCCTCCACTAATCAATTCAATACCCAGGCTTCCACCGGGGATCACGGCGGCATTGTGGTCCGCATGAACGATCTTGACGGTCAGTCCGGCAGCAACCTGGTTTTGGTCATCGGCCTTCAGATCATCACGAATGGCTCGCCACCGCATTTTCAGCAGCGAATACAGGCGATCATCAAACGACCAAGTGACACGAACGAGCCGGCGGCGGGCCTGTTCACGCGGACATTTGAGGTGGATGCGAGAACCTTCATGGTCAATTTGAAACTGATGTGTGGAGACTTTGGCGGGAAGACCAATTCAACCGCAGCCGTCTCGATGGCGTTGCGCAGATTCCTTACGAGTCTGGGCGTGAACTTTGCCTCACCCGGGAAGGCGGTTTTCTTCAACGACCGGAATGGCCTGCTTCTGGTCAGGGCCACCCAGTCTGATTTGGGGATTGTCGAGCATGCCGTTCAAACCCTGAATTACCTTGCGCCGCAAATCCACATCAAGGCGCGGTTTTTGGAAGTGCCGAAGGGAACCATGGCCAATTTTGGTGACCTGCTGAATGCGACAAATTCCGCTTCCGCCGGTCAGTTCACCGGCATTCTCAGCGATACCAACGCCAGAAGCATTCTGCGCTCCTTGAAATCACAAAATGGAGTTGAAGAGTTGGCCGAGCCGGAGGTGACCACGTTAAGCGGGCGCCAAACGCAGATGCGGGCGACCCAGATCATCACGGTCGTCACTAATTTCGCTTTCGTGGAAAGTCTCACCAACGGCCCCACTGCGATTGTGCCGCAAATGGCGCAAGTGGAAACCGGCCCAATTTTGAATGTGGTTCCTTATGTCCTGCCCGACGGTTATACCATCAACCTGACCATTATTCCATCTTTGACCGAATTTCTGGGCTATGCCGCGCCGCCGGACGTGCCGAACGTCACCGGGAAGAATAATCGCGTGCAACTGCCGGTGATTTTGCCGCAGTTCCGACTGCGGCAGATGACGGCGAGCTTGAATTTGTGGGATAATCAAACTGTGGTGGTGGGGGGGATGAGCGTGAAAAACATCATCAAAGACAGCACGCCGGTGCTCGGCAGTGTGCCGTTGGTGGGGCGGATTTTTCGCAGCCAGCACACCAATGAAACCGAAATTCTTGTCTTCGTGACGGCTACCATTGTTGATGCGGCGGGCAACCGTATTCACTCCGACGCAGAAATCCCATTCGCCAGGAACGAGGTCCCGCCGCAACCGCCACAGAAAGTGCCTTAAAATTCCAGTTGCGAGAGTTTTCAAAGATCACCCCAATCCCCGAAGCTGAAATGGTTGCCTTAATTATCTGTCCTGCCTCAAAGGAGCAGTTGTTAAGACTGCGGCTCAGTATTGCGGGAACCTTCGATGTTTTCTGTTCTTAGTTCCTCAGGTATTTGCGTTCATTTGCGTCCATTGGCGGTTGAAGCTGTTTTCCAGCAACGTCATTCAATCGTTAAATCAACATTCCCATTTGCCGGCATTCCCGTTAACCTTTTGGACCAAAATGAAAGTCACACTGAACTGGCTCAAACAATACGTTGATTTTAACTGGTCGCCCGAAGAATTGACCACCCGGCTCACGCTGCTGGGTTTGGAAGTCGAGGGGGTCCAGAAAATTTCCGGCGCGTTTGACGGGATTGTGGTGGCGCAGGTGGTCACCCGGGATAAACATCCCAATGCCGACAAACTATCGCTCTGCCGGGTCAACGACGGCACAGGCGAACGCCAGATCGTCTGCGGCGCGCAGAATTTCAAGGCCGGAGATAAAGTGCCGCTGATCCTGCCCGGCGCCTCGCTGCCGCTCAAACCCGGTGAAAACGAACCGTTTACCATCAAAGTGGGGAAAATCCGCGGGGTGGAATCCCACGGCATGTTGTGCTCACCCCAGGAATTGGGCCTGCCGGATCAGGTGGACGGCCTGCTCATCCTGCGCGAGGACGCCAAAGTCGGCCAGGCTTTCGGGGAATATCTGGGCCGCAGCGGTAGCGATGTGATTTACGACCTCGAAGTCACCCCCAACCGCCCGGACTTGAACAGCTTGATCGGCATTGCCCGGGAGATTTCCGCTCTGACCGGAAATCCGCTGCGGAATCCGATCCCGGCTGAAGTGGGCCGGGCGGGGGCGGAGCCGGTCGAAAAATTTGTCGCGGTGCGGGTGGAGGACACGGAGGCGTGTCCCCGTTACACGGCCCGTGTTATACGCGGGGTGAAAATTGGCCCCAGTCCGGAGTGGCTCAAAAGCGCTTTGGAGAAGGCCGGCATTCGCAGCATCAGCAACGTCGTGGATGTGACCAACTATGTCATGCTGGAAACCGGCCAGCCGCTGCATGCGTTTGATTATCATTTGATTTCCCGGAGCACCGACGGCCAGCCGACCATCGTGGTTCGCCGGGCGGCCGCAGACGAAAAATTCCAGACGCTCGACAAAGTGGAGCGCTCCCTGGCCAACGACATGTTATTGATTACCGACGGCCAAAAGGGCATCGCTCTGGCGGGGGTCATGGGGGGAGCCAACACGGAGATCAATGACCAGACGCGTGATGTGCTGCTGGAAAGTGCTTGTTTTTCCCCGGTCAACATCCGCCGCACCAGCAAACGGCTGGGACTGCGCAGTGAATCGAGTTACCGGTTTGAGCGGGGCGCGGATCTTGAGATGTGTGAGGCGGCCAGCCGGCGGGCGGCGCAGTTAATTTTGGAAACAGCAGGCGGCGAATTGGCGGCGGGCGTGGTGGATGTCCGGGCTCAAGCCAAACCGGCCCCGGAAATCACGCTGCACTTTTCCAAGACAGATGCGTTGCTGGGTGTGGGAATTTCGCACGCAGAGCAAATCGCGCATCTGACCCGGCTCGGGCTGACCCTGGCCCGGCAGGTTCCTGGCGAGGCCACGTTCAAGATTCCCTCCTGGCGGGTCGACCTGAAACGCGCGGTGGATTTGATTGAGGAAGTGGGGCGTCTGCATGGCGTGGATCGTCTACCCAGCACGCCGCCGCGTGGCGCGATTGGGGCCAACGAATTTGACCCGGTTTACGACCAGATCTTCGAGGTAAGGCGGATTCTGACCAGTCTTGGCCTGAATGAAGCCCAGGGACAAACCCTGATTTCGCGGGAAGAAGTGCGCGGCAACAATACCGCAGACATCGTTCCGCTCGCGAACCCGCTCAGTTCGGACATGGACGTCTTGCGGCCGAGTTTGCTCCCGGGGCTGATTCACTCCCTGCGCCATAATGTCAGCCGCAAAAACAATGATGTGGCATTGTTCGAAATCGGCCGGACGTTCGTGCGGGCCGGCGGCGGACTAAAGGAAACCCGACGGGTGGCCATGGCCATTACCGGGCAGCGTTCCGTTGCCTTTTGGGGTGGGGCAGGGCGCGATGCCAAATTCGACATCTATGATTTGAAGGGGTTGGTGGAGGATTTGCTGGAGCAATTCGGCTTGCGCGGCGTTATTTTCGTCAAAAATCCTGAAAGCACCACCTTGTTCCTGGAATCCGCGGCCGCAACCCTTGGCGGCAAGTTGCCGCTGGGCGAATTGGGCCAGTTGCTCCCCGCTTTGGCCAAGAAATATGATTTGCGGGAATCGGTTTACCTGGCTGAATTCGACCTGGATCTGCTGCTGGCCCGGCGTAATACCGCCAAATCATTCAAGGCCCTGCCGCAATTTCCTTCCAGTCGCCGGCATGTGGCCATCCTGGTGCCGGAGGCCACCACCCATGACGCCGTTCTATCGACGGTCAAACAGGCCAAACCGGCCAACCTGGAGGCGGTTGAACTTTTTGACGTGTTTCGCGGGCAGGGTGTGCCTGCCGGCCAAAAGAGCCTGGCTTACGCCTTCACTTACCGTGCGGCGGAGAAGACCTTGACCGATGCCGAGGTGAATGCCGCGCACGAAAAGGCGGTAGATGCCTTGCGAAATAATTTAGCGGCGGTCATTCGGTAAGCAGAGGTGGCGCATCAAAAAAACGTGCCGACTTCAACGTTCTGCCGGCATCTTGCCGGCAGAACGTTGCGGAATCCTTCGTTCGCGAGGTTGTTTTTTAAAAGACGCATTAACTCTGCCCCGCTTGCAGTGGGGGAATCGGGCAGTCCAGGGTGTCGGCCACGGCGCGCAGCAGTTCGGCCTCTTCCTCGTGAATGATGCCGTCCGCACCGATGACGTGCGCACAAGCTTCCAGCAGATTTTTTTTGATGATCGGCACGGCGACTCCCAGCCGGTCGAGGGCGTCGTTCAGGGCGCCCACGCCGCATTGATCCACCGGTAATAGTTCGATGGCCACCGAGTCCGGCGGGCGCAGATAGGGAACCCCGGCATCAAAGGCTTTCCGCACCTCGGCGGCATCACTGCTGCCGACCTGTGCCAGCGCAGACAAAACCACCAAGCAATCCGGGATGAGGGGCTTGAGAGTGTAATATTGAACGGCGCGCGGAGTGACTTGGCCGAATTTGGGGCCAAGATTGCGCATCACGATTTTCTGCAGGACGAATTCAAAGAGTGCCACTTGGCCGTCGCTATTGATCAGCCATTGCAGGGTGGCGGAGAATTTATCGAATTCTTCGGGCGTCAGCTGTTTGAGGGCACCCAGGGAAACATTGACCATGGGCAGGCGCACATGGGTGGCGATGGCGGAAACTTCGGGGTACAAGGTGGCTGTTTTCTCGGAGACTGACGACGAAAAGGAACTGCTGATACCGGTGATTTGGGTGGCGCGAAGCTTTTCGTCCGGGGCCAGCAGGAGGGCGTAGATGGTGGCGGCGGCACCCAGCGGTTCGCGCGCGGCTTGCGTCAGGCTGTCTGGCAGGGCATCGCGCATTTGCTGGGCATACTCCAAATGCAATGGCGTGGGTTTGCCTAGACTTGGCAAA
>Ga0302319_10023723_pt1 | contig 10951 bp, 5 predicted proteins | sample Bog_T0_2_FD_203319 | JGI IMG/M metagenome (GOLD analysis project Ga0302319, IMG submission 203319) | Peat permafrost microbial communities from Stordalen Mire near Abisko, Sweden - Bog_T0_2 | ecosystem: Environmental > Terrestrial > Soil > Wetlands > Peat | place: Sweden: Abisko, Stordalen Mire... | reverse complement strand
CGGCGTCCATTGCGCACATTTATGGCAAAACCACGGTGGGGGCCGAATCCTTCACGGCGGACGGGGCGTCCGGAAAGTGGCAAAACGATCCTTATTCACTGAAGACGCTGGGCGATCTGATGTATTGCCAGGGTTTGAACCGGTATTACTTCCACCGTTACGCGATGCAGCCGTGGACGAACCGCTGGCCGGGCATGACGATGGGCGAATTCGGCTTTCATTTCGAGCGCACCATCACCTGGTGGGAACAGGGCAAATCGTGGATTGATTACATTTCCCGTTGCGAATTCTTACTCCAACAAGGGCGCGCGGTGGCGGATGCCGCGTATTTTACGGGGGAAAGCGCGCCCGTGGAAATGCGGGTTGGCAATCCCGCGCTGCCCGCCGGTTATGACTATGACGCCGTTAACGCCGATGTGCTGTTGCACGGCGCAACGGTAAAAAATGGCCGGATCACGCTGGCCAGCGGCGCGAAATACGCCGTCCTGATCCTGCCGCCCAGCGATTCGAACATGACGCCGAAGGTTTTGGAGCGCATCCAGGAGTTGGTCCGCGCCGGCGGCACGGTCGTTGGTCCGCGCCCGCAACATTCGCCGAGCCTGGCTGATTTTCCGGAGTGTGACGCGCAGGTGCAGAATTACGGCGAGGAACTGTGGGGCCAATGTGATGGGACGCGCGTGCTGGAACATACCGACGGCGCGGGGCGCATCGTCTGGGGTAAACCGCTCGCTGACGTGTTTGCCTCGCAAAATCTCCAACCTGATTTTGAGTTTCCAGGCGCGGTTAGCGGCTCCCGCCTGGCCTACACCCACCGGGTTGCGGGGGCGGCGGACATTTATTTTGTTTCCAACCAGAGACGGCAATTTGACTCCGCGGAATGCACTTTTCGGGTCAGTGGCAAAATCCCGGAACTCTGGCATCCGGACACAGGGCTGATCGAACCGGCGGCGGTTTGGAGAGCGCAGGACGGGCGCACCACGGTGCAGTTGGATTTTGATCCCGCGGGCTCGGTGTTCGTTATTTTCCGGCAGCCGGCAGACCAGACAGACCATGTGACCGGGATCGCCAGCACCATCGGCGTTAAGTCTGTGAACGGGCGGAAACTGGAAATTCAGCATGCCGTTTATCAGGCCATCGATGGGGCGGGTGAAATTGACGTGACGGCAAGAATTTCAGAGCTGGCTCGCGGCGGTCAACTCGTTGTCGCGGTGAACAACGATACCTTGGGCGGCGATCCGGCGGAGCTCCACAAGAAGGAATTGCGCGTGGATTACACTTTGGATGGCCAGCCGGGGCAGGCCACTTTGGGCGAAAATGAAACGCTGACGTTGCCGCGGACTTCCTCCATCGGTGAGCCGCCCCAATCGGAGACTATCCTTGCCACCGATAGGTCGCCGGTCGTCAAATTGTGGAGCGATGGTCGAATTAATTTGCAAATGGCTGGCGGAGGAATTTTACACGCGGCGGCCGATGACGTGCCGGCGCCGGCGAAAATTTCGGGCGAATGGACCTTGAGTTTTCCGCCGAACTGGGGCGCCCCGCCGTCCGTGACGCTGGGAACCTTAATCTCATGGACTGACCACACGAACGAAGGCGTGCGTTACTTTTCCGGTACTGCGACGTATGAGAAGAGCATTGAGATTGACGCGGACCGCTTGAAAGAGGGCCGAGAAGTCTGGCTTGATCTGGGCGCGGTAAAAAACTTTGCCCAAGTATCTTTGAACGGCAAGGATCTGGGCGTGCTTTGGAAGCCGCCGTTTCGCGCCAACCTGACGACGGCTGCCAAACCGGGGGCGAACGCGCTGGTGGTCAAAGTGACAAACCTCTGGCCGAACCGGCTCATTGGCGACGAGCAATTGCCAGAGGATCGCGAGTGGGATGGCGACCAGCTCAAGGCCTGGCCGCAATGGCTGCTCGACGGCAAGCCCAGTCCGACCGGACGGCTGACGTTTACCACCTGGCATCATTGGAAGAAGGATTCGGCGCTGCTGGAGTCGGGCTTGCTTGGTCCGGTGACCCTGCGAACTGCCGAGTTGGTTTCGGCGAAATAAGCCGCCATTCGGGCTAGGCGATGGTGGCGGGACGGGCACCGCTCCGAAAGATCTGGATCTGCTGTGGATACGGCAGGGGATGTATGCAAACCAACAGTAGCTTTCGTGCCCCAGTCCGTCGTCCGCCTCATTTTTCTTCGATGAACAATCATCCAATCTTACTCTTTGCTGTTTTATGGCATAAAACGGGCGAATAATTTTCGCATAGGGCTTCGTTTTCTGTATAAGGATATTTTGCGCTACTCTGTACAGGATGGCCACGTGACCGGAATTCCCATTGCTTCAATTTGCCAGCTTGGTTAAGCTGCGCTGATTGGCATGAAGATATTTATTGATGGAAAATACTACGGTGAACGCGACGCGAAAGTGTCGGTGTTCGATCATGGATTTCTTTACGGCGACGGGGTGTTTGAAGGCATTCGCGCCTACAACGGCCGGGTATTCAAGCTGAAAGAGCACATTGACCGGCTATATTATTCCGCCAAGGCCATCCTGCTGGACATTCCGCTCACACATGCGGAAATGATGCGGGCTACCGTCGAAACGATTCGCGCGAACAAATTGCGCGACTGCTACGTGCGCCTGGTCGTCACCCGCGGAAATGGCACGCTGGGCTTGAACCCGCGCAGTTGCAAAAAGCCTTCGGTGATCATCATCGCCGGCAAGATCCAGGTTTATCCCGCCGAACTGTATGCGCATGGGATGGAGATTGTGACCGTGGCGACCGTGCGGAATCTGCACAGCGCCGTGAATCCGGCCATTAAATCGCTCAATTATTTAAATAATATTCTGGCGAAAATCGAAGCGAATATCGCGGGCGTGGAGGAAGCCGTCATGTTGAATTCGGAAGGATTCGTCACCGAAGGAACTGCTGATAATATTTTCATTATCAAGCATGGCGCCCTGTACACCCCGCCGCTCTCGGCTGGGGCTTTGTATGGCATTACGCGCGGGACGGTGATCGAACTGGCGGAGAAACTCGGCGTTAAAGTGACCGAACCGAATCTCACCCGTTACGATTTGTTCAATGCGGATGAATGTTTCCTGACCGGCACCGGCGCGGAAATCATGCCGGTGATCAAGATCGACGGCCGGATGATCGGCACGGGCAAACCCGGCCCCCTGACGAAAAAACTGGTTGAGGAATATCACGCCTTGACCAAGGTCTCCGGCGAGCCGATTTTCAGCAAATAACACGGGCAGCCATCACCTGAATTGGGGATGGTTCATTGTGCAAAGTCCGTTGCTTGCGGGCGCCGGAATTATTAGCTTGTACGGATGCTACTCCGACTCCGTCAGTTCATCGTGTTGCTGCCATTCGCTTTTGCGCTGTGCGCCTTTGCCGGGCTGCACGTAAAACAGCTGCGTTGCGAATATCTGGAAAATCCTCTGGGGATCGACGCCGCCCAGCCGCGCCTGAGTTGGATTTTGGATTCGACCGACCGGGGGCAGAAGCAGACGGCCTATCAGATTCTCGTCGCTTCCAGTATTCAAGAGCTGAAAAAGGACCATGGGGATTTATGGGATAGCGGCAAGATTGGGTCGGATCAAACTACCTTCGTCGTTTATGGGGGCAAAGCGCTGGCAACGGGTCAGGCCTGCTTCTGGAAGGTTCGCAGCTGGGACCAGACCGGCGCCGCGTCGGCTTGGAGCACAGCTGCCCGGTGGGAAATGGGCATGCTGTCGGCGGGCGACTGGCAGGCCCGGTGGATCGGCCGCACGACCAACATCAACGAATTGCCTGCGCCGATGTTTCGGCGCGAACTGACCCTGGACGGCAAGGTCAAACGGGCCCGCGTTTATCTTTGTGGACTCGGCTATTACGAACTGCACATTAACGGCCATCCGGTGGGTGATCAAGTGCGCGATCCCGGGTTCACCCGATATGATCGCCGCGATCTTTACGTAACGCACGATGTGACCTCCCTGCTTAAATCCGGTCCAAATGCTGTGGGCGTCATCTTGGGCAATGGCTGGCTTGATGTGCAGACCAAGGCGGTTTGGGATTTTCACAAGGCCCCGTGGCGGCAGGCGCCCAAATTACTTCTGTCGCTTGTGGTGGAATATACCGATGGGCGCACGGTGGTCTTCGGCAGCGATGGAACCTGGAAGACTTCCACGGGGCCGATCGTGTTCGACAGCATTTATGGAGGCGAAACCTATGACGCGCGATTGGAAATATCCGGTTGGGACAAGCCGGGGTTCAATGATTCGACCTGGCAACCGGCGCAGGTCGTGGAGGCGCCACAAGGCAAACTGTCAGCCCAAATGTCACCGCCAATCAAAGCGTTTGAAGTCATCCAACCGGTAAAAATGACCGAACCAAAGCCCGGGATATTCGTTTTCGATATGGGCCAAAATTTCGCCGGCTACACCGAACTGACTGTGAGCGGGCCCGCCGGAGCTCGGATCAAAATGCGGCATGGAGAGCGGCTCTTTCCGGACGGTTCGCTCGACACCCGTGATATTGAGCAACACATCAAACGCATGGGCAAGGATCAGGACTATCAAACCGACACCTATACTTTGAAAGGCGGCGGACAGGAAACCTGGCATGCCCGATTTACCTATTACGGCTACCAATACGTCGAGGTTACGGGCTTTCCCGGCCAGCCGACGCTCGATTCGGTCCGCGGCGTCTTCACTCATACGGCAGTGCCGGTGGCGGGGGAATTTGACTGCTCCAATCCGCTGTTGAACAAAATCTGGGCGGCGGCGCGTCGGTCTTATCTGAGCAACCTGCAGAGCATTCCCACGGATTGTCCGCATCGGGAAAAGAATGGTTGGACGGGCGACGCGCATCTCGCCGCTGAGCAGGCCATTTACAACTTCATGCCTGCCGCTTTTTATACGAAGTGGCTCAACGACCTGGGCGACGAACAGCGTCCGAGCGGCCAGCTGCCGGGCATCGTTCCGACGAGTGGTTGGGGGTATTCCTGGGGCAACGGACCGGCGTGGGATAACGCTTTTGTTCTGATTCCCTTTTACCTCTACCAATATTACGGCGACACCGATCCGTTATGTAATCATTACGACGGTCTAAAACGCTACGTCGATTACCTCAGCAGCCGGGCGTCGAATAACATTGTCGATATCGGCCTCAATGATTGGGCTCCGTTCAAGACCCAGACCCCCGCGGACATTACCGACACGGCCTACTACTTTCGCGATGCGCAAATCGTTTCGCTGGCGGCGTCATTGCTTGGCAAGACGGAAGATGCCGCGCAATACGCCAGTCTGGCTGACGAGATCAAGAAGTCATTCAATGCGCGGTTTTTTAACGCCGACGCCGGCACTTATGGCAATGGCAGCCAGACTTCCCTGAGCTGCGCGTTGTATCAGGGATTGGTTGAACCGGATAATCAGGCGCGCGTGTTGGAAAGCTTGGTCGCCTTGGTAAAGATAACCAACGGTCACATCGATACCGGTATTCTGGGCGCCAAATATATAATGAACGCATTGACGGAACATGGGCGTTCGGACGTCGCGTACCAGATGGCGTCGCAAAAGGATTTGCCAAGCTGGGGTTATTGGATCGAGCAAGGGGCCACGACGCTGTGGGAACAATGGAACGGCACGGAGTCGCGCAATCACATTATGTATGGCGATGTCAGCGCCTGGTTTTACAAGGCGCTGGGCGGCATTAATGGCGATCCTGCGGCGCCTGGCTTCAAACACTTTTTTATCCGGCCGCAACCGGTCGGCGACCTGACCTTTGCGCGGGCGACCTATGATTCAATTCACGGAAAAATCGTGAGCGATTGGAAAATCGATCAGGGAAATTTCTCATTGCGGGTGATCATCCCGCCGAATACCACGGCGACCGTCTGTTTGCCGAACCCAAACGTAACCGACGTGCTGGAATCTGGCGGTCCGGCGGCAAAAGCATCCGGAATTATCTCCGCTTCCCAAGATGGAAATACGGCCACTTTTGAGGTTGGCTCCGGCGAATATAATTTTATTGCCCCAGCGAGGAACGCCACAGGCGCCAGCGCGGGTTCTTGAAATGGCCAGGTGTCAGGCACGTCCGAAACTGGGATAGGGCTGAAGGCCCGTAATGTGATAGCTGGGTTAAGCGAGTCCGTCCATTCGAGCGCCAGAATAGCACAGTTTCCAGCAGCGCTGGGGAGCTGACTGAGACGATTAGCGCCCGGGTGTTCAAAGGACCATTCCGACTGTATATTCCACCAGCTAAATACTTTAGGCTATTAAAGGTTCATGAAAGACAATTATGGGGGCGTCTATTTTTTTGCAATTCCCTCAAGAATAATGTATTCATGTGTAATTAGAAATTATGTTGTGCTCTGTGTGTAAAGAGAAACCCGCCACCGTCCATCTAACTCAAATCGTGGGCGACAAGATGCAAAAGGTGGATTTATGCGAGGAATGTGCCAAGGCCAAAGGAGTTAACGATGCCACGACGTTTGCCATGGCGGATTTGATGCTCGGTTTGGGGGCCGCGCAAGAGGTGGAGCAGGCGGTAGGTTCGGAACTGAAGTGTCCGCGCTGTGGTTTTTCCCAGGCCGATTTCAAGAAGACTGGACGGTTGGGCTGTCCCCTTTGTTATCGCACTTTTGCCGAAGGATTGGAAGGGCTGCTCAAGACCATGCATAAAGGCGTCCGGCACGCGGGGAAAGTTCCGGAAGCTTTGCGCCGGACGAGGGATACGGTTGACCGTTTGAAGGGTTTGCAGAAGAAACTGGCGAAAGCGATCGAAGACGAGAATTTTGAAGATGCCGCCGCGTTGCGGGATGAGATCAAGGCACTGAATGCCCCTGCCGCCAAGGCTCGGTAAATTTTACCTGGAAAGTGTTCGAGAGTGAAATCAGCTGATACCAAGGATCCGTCGGACAAGCTTTTCGGGATTGAATAATGAAAGACATCCACTCATTTCTTTGTCCGCCTGCGGAAACCGCGCGCCGTCACGGCCCGCATGACCGGATTGTCATGTCCAGCCGGGTTCGTTTGGCGCGTAACTTGAAGGATTCGGCTTTTCCCGGCTGGGCCAAAAAACCGGAGCGGGTCAAGGTATACGAAACCATTCGTCCGGCGGTGGAGAGCCTCCCGGAAATGGCGCAGGCGTATTCGGAGGCCATGGATAATTTAACGGCGCTGGACAAGCAGATCCTCGTCGAGCGTCACTTGATCAGCCGGGAACATGCGGCCAAGAACGTGGGCAGCGGTGTGGTGCTGAATCGTGAGGAAACACTGTGCGTCATGATCAACGAAGAGGATCATCTGCGCATGCAGGCATTGCGCCCGGGCTTGCAGCTGCGACAGGCGTGGAACGCCATTGATCATCTTGACAGTGAATTGGAGAAGAAGCTGGATTACGCTTTTGACAATGATCTGGGTTATTTGACCGCCTGTCCGACGAATTTGGGAACCGGCATCCGGGTGAGCGCCATGTTGCATCTGCCGGGGCTCGTCCTCGCGGAACAAATCAACCCCATCATCCAATCGGTCAATAAATTAGGCCTGGCCGTGCGCGGTTTGTACGGTGAAGGCACTGAGGCTTTGGGGAATGTTTTTCAAGTATCCAACCAGATGACCTTGGGCGAGAGCGAAACGCTGATCGTGGAACGTTTGGAAAAGGTTTTGTCCCAGATCATCGAGCACGAAGACAATGCCCGGTTGACGTTGTTGGAAAAGAAACCGAAGGTGGTCTACAACCAGATCGGGCGTGCCTACGGCATTTTGGCCAATGCGCACAGCATTACTTCCAAGGAAACCATGAACCTGCTCTCGCTGCTTAAGCTAGGAGTAGACATGGGGTTGTTCTCCGGCGCGGAACGTTCGCTGGTGGATGAGTTGTTTTTGGTGACGCAGCCGGCCCATTTGCAAAAGCAGCTTTCTGACAAACTTTCCGCGGAAGAGCGCGATTTATTGCGCGCCGACATGGTGCGCGACCGCCTCAAGGGAGTCAGCCGTCCGATTCCCAAGCCCCCGGCCACAAGCAACTAAGATAGCGGCGGTGGGACGAGAGCGGTAGACTGGAACAAACTATAGGACTGGAAGGGCGGGAAGAATTAGGGCTGAAAGCCTGTAATGTGATAGCCTGGGCTGGAGCGAGTCCGACGAGCGGCGGCCCAGGTCGGTCGTCCCGCAATATCTCCCAAGGTCTGAAAGACCGATCATTTCCCTTATCCGGTTAATCATTTTCGAGGCTCATGGAAAGCCCCATGTTCCCTTTGAGCCTGCTCGTCGACCACGAACCTGATCAAATGTTCCTCTCGCGTCGATTTGTTCACCCAATCCCAAAGGGATTGCGCCCTCCAGCCCAGGGTTGCCGAGCGAGCGAGGCTACCCTGGGTACCCTCGCCCGCGAACCCGTCAACCCCAACGGGGTTGTGCCCTCCCCATTTCTCAAAACTGCCACAGATAAATTGTGCAAATTCACGGGAAGACGGACTAAAATTTCTACAAAAGCACTTTTGCCGGAAGCCTTTGGCCTTCCAACTTCCACTTTTCATTTCGTGTTAGCCGCTAACGTGCACTCTCGGCGAACCGTGCTACACTGAAATCAAAAACGTTTATGAAAACACTCTCCGATCCCAGATCGCCCAGCCATCCACGTAGGCGCGGTCGGAAGACCGCAATTGGGTCAATCGTCACGCTGGTGGACTGCGGCGGTGTTCCGCCGCTTTCGAACCGCCTGCATCCCCGAACAAACTGCGATCCCAGCAGAGGCTGCCCACGGTCTTTTCCATGGTCTTGGAACCTGTCGGAAAATCGGGGAGGGCGGCCAAAAATCCTGCGGTGCCGCGGCCTCCGTCGCGAAACCCGCTGGCATCAATGGAGACGCCGGAGAAGAAGCGAGCTCAGGATCAGTCCGGAAAAGCCGCCAGCCGGACCAGAAACCGTTTTTAACCAATTTTAACCGAGTATAACCATCAAAAAAAAACGAAATTTTTTTCCGTGGTCTTTGATGAGGCTGCTGATATAAGTTTTCCCCGTATGAGCGAGGCCGAAATGTTCAATTTCTCGCCGGACGCGCAACAGGTTTTTGTCCAAGCGCGGAAAGAAGCCATCCGATTAAATCACAACTTTTTCGGAAGCGGACATCTTCTCCTTGGCTTGCTTGCTGTGGAGCACGGGATGGCGGTCAAAGTACTCAAGACCATGGGGGCGGATACGAGTGCCATTCGCCAGGAAGTCGAGAAGCAAATTGTCGTGGAGCCAAATCAAGCGGTTACCGGGATTTTTCCCGATACACCCCGCGTTAAGAAAATCATCGCGCTGGCGATGGAGGAGGCCCGGGGACTTGGTTCCCCGTTGGTTGACACCGAGCATTTACTGGTCGGCATATTGCGAGGCGACGACGGTGAAGCCGGAAAAGTGTTGCGCGATTTCAAGGTGGATATTATCCAACTCCGGCAGGAAATTCTGAAGCTGGCCGGTCTTCCTCCTGCAACTCCTGCCAAAAGCATTTTTGGGCGGCGGCGAAGTTTTTTTGAATTAATCCTCGCCGAAGTGCAATATTCGCGCCCGACCGCAGGTGCTACGTGCGGTTTTACCCCTTATGCGTTGCGGGTATTTGTGCAGTCAATCACGGAAGCGGACCGGTTTAATCACAATTTTGTGTGTACCGAACATCTTCTTCTTGGTTTGGTTCAAATGCGTGAAGGGGGTGCTGTTACTATTCTTCGAAAACTGGGTCTCAATCTGGAAACCATTCACAGGGAACTTGAAATTTCAGTTGGTAGTGAGCCTGACGATAAGGCATTAGGAACCCTCCCCTATACACCGCGCGTAAAGAAGGTAATTTCCCTGGCAAGGGAGGAAGCAAAGAATTTAAATCGTAGTCGCATAGGGACGGAGCATTTGTTGTTGGGGTTGCTTCGTGAGGGCGATGGCGCGGCTGCCATGTTTTTGCGGAACCTCAATGTGGATTCAGACCAGGTCCGGCAAATGGTTTTGAGCGGGCTGGACCCAAATTTTTCCGACCAATTACCGACAGAGGATTCGATTGAGAGGATCGATACTCCCGGGTATTCCCCGGTTGTTGGACCAGCGAATAATCAAGTAATCCAGCCAGCGGAAGAGGCGGGCGGATTTAAAAGGCCGGCGCCGGAAATGGCGGGATTTGCGGTTAGTTTCACGCCGCGCGCGCAGCAGGTGCTCGCCTTGGCACGCAAGGAAGCCGACCGGTTTAACCACAACTTTCTCGGCACGGAACATCTTCTCCTCGGCTTGATCAAACTGGGGCAGGGGGTTGCCGCCACGGTGCTCCAGAATTTGGGCCTGAGCCTGGAGTCCGTACGCACCGAAGTGGAGAGGTGGGCGGGGGACCAGAAGACAGTTGGAAACATTCCGTATACTCTCCGCGTGAAAGAGGTAATCTCGTTTGCGCAGGAAGAAGCGAAAAGACTGAATCACACGTACGTTGGCACGGAGCATTTGTTGCTCGGATTGCTGCGGGATGGCGATGGTCCGGCCGCCAAGATATTTAATACCTTCAAGGTGAATGCTGAGCAAACATATCGAGGGATTCTCAAAGAGTTGAAACCACGAGTTTAAACCACTTTTCCCTTGGCTCAGGCGATCTTTTGCTTGGTTTGCACAGTGCCGATGAGAGTATAGCAGCCAAAGTATTGCGAAGTTTCAATGTGGATTTGGTGCAAATCCGGCAGGAGATTTTGAAGAAACTTGCGTCAAAGAGTGCCGGAGGCGGGCGGGCGGCCTCGGGCGATTAGAGCTCGTTTATGGCCTAGATTGCGCTTGATTGGCCGGGCGGCTCACAGCCCATTGAAAAAATCCAGCATTTTTCTGCTTTTTTTCCGGTTGGCATTGGACAAATCTATTGATTAATAGCATCATAGTCTAAGTATGAGCGACGAAGCCATGAGCAATTTTACGCCACGCGCGCAGCAGGTGCTCGCCTTGGCACGCAAGGAAGC
>Ga0302319_10023721_pt1 | contig 10952 bp, 12 predicted proteins | sample Bog_T0_2_FD_203319 | JGI IMG/M metagenome (GOLD analysis project Ga0302319, IMG submission 203319) | Peat permafrost microbial communities from Stordalen Mire near Abisko, Sweden - Bog_T0_2 | ecosystem: Environmental > Terrestrial > Soil > Wetlands > Peat | place: Sweden: Abisko, Stordalen Mire... | reverse complement strand
TAGGGCGAAACTCATATCCTGGCCTTCGCAGCCCGGCTACTTCCCACCGGGCGATTCAGTTTTGACCTCTTCCGGCATTTTTTTGAAATTCAGTTGCAGGATGCGGCGGCCATCCGTCTGGGAAATGGTTACGACGTAATTCTCGATGCGGGTCTGCTCGCCCTGTTTCGGCAGATGCCCGATGAGGTGCGTGACGTAACCGCCGATGGTGCTCACATCGGCGCTCTCGAGGTCGAGCCCGGCGAGGTCGTTCATCTCGTAAAGGCCGAGCGTGCCGTCCACCACAAATTCATTCTCGTCGATGTGGCGGTATTCCTTTTTGTCGCTGTCGAATTCATCCTGGATGTCGCCGACCAGTTCCTCCAGCACGTTATCCAATGAGACGATGCCCACCGTGCCGCCGTATTCATCCACCACCACGGCAAGATGCGCGTGTTTTGTCAGAAAAAAGTTGAGCAGCTTTTCCAGCGGCATCATTTCTGGCACGGGAAAAAGATCGCGCCGGATCGAGTTCAAGTCCGGTTTCGCCTCGCGCATGAGCGGGAGCATGTCCTTGATGTGCACCAGGCCGATCGTATGGTCGAGATGCTCCTGGCAGAGCGGGAAACGCGTGTGCCGCGATTCCTGGGCCACCTTCAGGTTCTCCTCGAAGGGATCCTCCGTATTGAGGAACACCACCTCGCCGCGCGGTGTCATGATCTCGCGCACCACCCGCTTGCGCAGGTCGAGCGTGTTGATCAGGATCTCCTTGCTCATCGGCGAGACCTCATCGGCGTTTTCGCTCTCGGTAAGGATCACGCGCAATTCCTCCTCGCTGTGCGCCAGCTCCGGGCCGCCCACGGGATCGATGCGAAAAATCTTTTTCAGGATGATGTTCGACGATTTGTTCAGGCACCAGATCACCGGCTTGAAAACCACGTAAAACAACCCGAGCGGCCGCACGATGTGGAGCGACATGCCCACGGGGTTGCGGATCGCCAGGTATTTCGGCGCGAGTTCCCCGAGGATGATGTGAAAAAATGTGATGATCGCAAAACCGAGCGCCACCGAGATCGTCGTGATGATCCCCACGGAGGTGACGCCGACCCAATAGAAGAGCGGCTGGATGAGGTGCGCCACGTAAGGCTCGCCGAGCCATCCCAACGCGAGGCTCGTCATCGTAATGCCGAGTTGCGTGGCAGAAAGATACGAGTCGAGGTGGGAGGTCACATGCCGCACGGCCACGGCGCGCCTGTCGCCTTCCTCAATGAGCGCATCGAGCTGCGTGCCGCGGATTTTTACGAGGGAAAACTCCGACACCACGAAAAATGCATTCACGAGCACGATCAGCAGGATCGTGAACATCTTGAACAGGATCTCATCCCCTGAATCCCATTCCGTCACCACGGCCTGTACGGCAGCAAGCATAAGAAATGAGTTCATTCAGAAATACCCCTTTTGCAGACCATGGCCTGCACCCCTGGGAACTCCGGGCTGCGCCCGGCTACCAGCTTGATTTTGTAACGCCCGGGATCATCCCCGAAAGCGCGAGCTCGCGGAATGCCATGCGTGAAAGCTTGAAGCGGCGGATGAATCCACGGCGGCGACCGCTGGCCTGGCAACGATTCACCAGCCGGGAGGGGCTGGCATTACGCGGCAACTGGCTAAGCCCGACATAATCTTTCTTCGCCTTCAGTTCAGCACGAACCGCGGCATACTTGTCCACTGTTGCCTGTTTGCGTTTGTTTCGTTCAATCCAACTCGTTTTTGCCATAGGAAGGTGAGGAAATTAATCAGAAATGGGGTTTATGCAACAAAAATTTTTGGCAAAAGGGCCGGGCACACTGGAATAAGAGGTTGAAATGGTTAAAAATGTGAAATGGTTAATCTGCGGCGTTCAGGTCCCAATTTAACGATTAAACCCTTTTTGAAGCTGGGAAAAAGTCTCCATCACATGGTCATTCCGAGTGCAATGAGGAATCTCCCATGCCACCCACGGCGTAATTTGCGGGATTCCTCACTGCGTTCGGAATGACGATGCGAGCGCGTTTTCTGACTGGTTTTACAGCTTTTTAGACAATTAAACTTCACACGAAAACTAATGGCGCGTCCGACTCCGGGATGAGGCCGTGTTTCAAAAGCAACTCGCGGAATTTCCCCATGCCCGCCTTTTCCGCCCCGCCGAGGTCGTAGCGGATATAGTGGCTGAGATAGCGCGTCTCGAAATCGGCGTCGTACCGCTTCTCCCTGCGGACAATCTCCGGTATGCAGCCGAGGCCCTGCTCCTTCAGCTTACGCAGTTCACACGCAGCCGCCGGGGCATTTTCCACGTCCCTGCGAATCAACCACACCGCAAATACGAACGGCAGGCCCGTCTGCTTCATCCATTCCTCGCCGAGATCGAGATAGTGATATTCCGCCCCTTGCGTCTGCCGGAAATCAATGGCCTGGTTGCCGATCAGGAGCTGCGCAGCGTTTTCATCCGCGCAATTTTCCCAGGCGACGTACTCCGGCGACATCCCGTGAAACTCCGCGAGGATGCAGCGGATCAGGTTCACCGAGGTGAGCGAAGCCGTATCGAGCGACACCGTTTTTACATCCTTCAAATCCCCGCGATACGCCAGGAAGACGCTGTAGACAGCCCCGTTCGCCGAGATGGCGACGCCGTCCGCCACGTCGTATTCCGGCTTGCGCATCAGCTCGTAAGTGGGCACGAGCGCGACATCGATCCCGCCTTCGGAAAGCAGCTTCGCCAGGCGCGACGGATGGTCGAAATGCACCGCCCCCTCGTAGCCAAAGATCAACGGCTTCGCATTCAGATATTGAACGCAACCGATCTTGAGTTTTTCCAGGTGGGGATACGGACTCACGCGCACGCGAGTTCCGTGGGAGTTGCCGTCACCGCCCCCGCGCCTTTGCGAGTATCTGCGATGCGTTCGTAAAACGTGTTCCTCTGGCGCGGTTCCCTGCCCGCCTCGCGGATCGCGCGCTCCAGCGCATTCACCGTCTGCTCCTGCGGAGTCTTCGCCCCCGCCATGTGGAAGATCTTTTCCTCCATGATCGTACCGTGCAGATCGTCCACGCCGTAGTTCAACGAGAGTTGCGCCACCGGCAGCCCCATGCTCACCCAGTAGGCGGTCACGTGGTCAAAATTATCGAGGTAAATGCGTCCCACCGCCAGGTTCCGCAATTCCTCCACCCCGGTCGTATGCGGGATGTGCTGCAACTCCGGCCTCGCCCCCTCCGGCTCGAATGCGAATGGGATGAAGCCCGTGAACCCGCCTGTCTCATCCTGCAACTCCCGCAACCGTCGCAAATGGTCCACCCGCTGGGCATGGGTCTCGATATGGCCGTAAAGCATCGTGCAGGTGCTGCGTTCCCCCATCTCGTGCCATGTCCTGTGCACCTCCAGCCACTCTTCCCCGCTCTCCTTGCCGCGGCAGATTTTGTCGCGCACCCCGGCATCGAAGATCTCCGCGCCGCCGCCCGTGAGTGAGTTCAATCCCACCCCTCTCAGTGTCTCCAGCGTCTCACGGATCGACATTTTGAAAATGCGCTGGGCAAGGTGGCGGATCTCGATCGCCGTAAACGCCTTGATGTGCAGCCCCGCATCCAGAGCGCGCATGCTTTTGATCAAATTCAGGTACCACTCCGCATTCAGTGTCGGATGCAGCCCCCCCACCATGTGGATCTCAGTAATTCCCTCCAGCAGCGCGGCTTGCACAGCGGCGAGGATCTCCGGCGTGGCCATCTCGAAGGCATGGGCGTCGCGTTTGCGGGCACCAAAGGCGCAGAACTGGCACGAGAGCAGGCAGATATTAGAGTAATTGATGTAGCGGTTGAGAATATACGTTGCCACATTCCCGTTTTTGCGTTCCCGGACGAGGTTGGCGATCGCCCCGATCCCGTTCAGGTCGCCTGACCCGTAAAGCGCCATGGCATCCTCATCCGAGATGCGCACCTGGTTCTGCACTTTCTCGTAAATCGGTCTGAGAGTATTGGATAGGAGAGCCACGTTCATGCCTGTGCATTATTTCTGTCATATTGCCCCGAAAAGCAAGAGGGCATTCTCATCGCCCCGCTTTCGATTTTTCCAGAATTCGTGAAACTTATTGTAAATCACATTGTTCAATCATCACGGTTATGTTTGTTTTGAGCAATGCCGCGCCAGTGTGGCATTATCCCCTTATTGTGAAGAGCGAAGACCCGACCCCAGAGGCCGAATCCTGCGATTCTGCCGCAGCACAGGACATCCTGTGGATGGAGCAGGTCAAAAACGGCGACACCGAGGCCCTGCGCCTCCTCATCGAGACGCACCAGCTCCGCGTGATCGGCACCGTCGCAAAGATGCTTGGCGACGACACCGACTCCGAGGACATCGCGCAGCAGGTGTTCATCCGCGTGTGGAAATCCGCCTCCCGCTACACGCCGACCGCGAAATTCACCACATGGCTTTTCAAAATCACGCGCAACCTCGTCTTCAACGAGCTGCGCCGCCGCAAACGCCACCCCACCGCGTCGCTCGACGGCAAGGAGGAGGATCACGCCTTCCAGGCCCCCGATACCAACGCCACCTCGCCCGATGCCTCCATGATCGACCGCGAATTGCAGACCGCCATCCAGCAAGCCATCGACGCCCTCCCCGAGGTCCAGCGCATGGCAATCATCCTCCGCAAGCACGAGGACCTCTCCTACGAGGAAATCGCCGAGATCCTCGACCTCTCTGTCCCCGCCGTGAAAAGCACCCTCTTCCGCGCCCGCGCCGACCTCCGGGAGCGGTTGCAGAAATATCTCGAGAGCTAAAGGCATTGCGAAGCGCGGTTTCGGTCATCCGGCATTTCCCCCCTTGCCATCCTCCTCCGTTCCTGTCACATAAAACGCACTAGGAACGCGTGTCATTCCGAGCGCAGCGAGGAATCTCACGGAGTCACGCCCGATGCCGCTTGTGAGATCCCTCACTACGTTCGGGATGACAAGTTGCGCCAGTCAAATAGGAAACAGCTTTCAGAAAATTTTATGAGTCAAAAAGAAGAAATGGTCCTCGTCGTCCGCCGCGCCCTGCTCGAAAAACTCGGCATCTTTCACGGCCTCAACTTCGACGTCGAAAAATACCTCCCCGCGCTCCTCTCGCGCGAAAACAACTTCTTCATGCAGCGCTCCCTCGCGGAGCTTGACCCGGATTTCAAGCAGATCATCCCCTACGTCCTCCTCGTTCACAACGGCCGCGTCCTCCATTACGTCCGCGGCAAAAAAGCCGGCGAGCAGCGCCTCGTCGCAAAAGGCTCCGTCGGCATCGGCGGCCACATGAACAATGAGGACGAAGACCTCTTCACATTCGACATGGCTGCTTACCTCGAAGGCGTCCGCCGCGAAGTCTGCGAGGAACTCAACGTCCAGACAAAGTTCGACAACCGCATCGTCGCATTGCTGAACGACGACACCACCGAAGTCGGCAAAGTGCATCTCGGCGTTGTCCATGTTTTTGACCTCGAGACCGACAACGTCCAGAAGCGCGAATCGATGATCACCAACGTCGGCTTCCTTACGCGCGAAGAACTCCAAGCCCGCCGCGAGAATATGGAAACATGGTCCCAGATCTGCATCGATGCTCTGGACCACCTCCTCCCCGCCAAGGCAGTTTAATTAATCGAAGCATCGTCAAAGCAGTCCGGAAAGTTCAGTCCGTCATTTGGACCTGGTCATTTTCCCCTTCCCTCCCGGCACCAGCACGCAATCCCCATGCATCGGCAGGTGAAATGCCAGGAACGGATACTTGATCTCCATGTAATCCGCAAATAACTGCGGATCTTCGCAATTCCCCGCGAACATCTCGAAATGCGCCGGCACCGTCAGCCCCGGCAGGACCGCGCCCGCAAGGTCTGCCGCCTCCTGGTAGGTCATGTTCCCCACGCAATTTGCCGCCAGCCGCTTTGCATCGCGTCCATTGATCGGCAGAAACGCAAGATCCAGCGGCCACCGTCGCAGCAACGCCTGCATCCCTTCGTAAAGACAGGTGTCTCCCGCATGATAAAGCCGGAACCCGTTCCCCCCTATCACAAAGCCGATGCACGCGTGGAATCCCGTCGCGGGATCGCGCGCCAGCAATTCATGCGCAGCCGGCACGCCCGTCACGGTGATTTCCCCGATCTTCACCGTGATCCCCTCATCCACCCCCAGCACCCGGTCAACCGGAAGACTCATCTCGCGCACCATCCTTTCCCGCAAAAGAGCCGGTGTCACAAACACCGCCTTGGGCGACGCCGTTGCAATCACCGGCCACGCCTCGCGGTCGATATGGTCGGCATGATCATGGCTCCCCAGCACGATATCGGCATTGGTGATTTCCCCGGGCTTCAAGAGCGGCCGCACCTGCCGCGCCTCCATGTCCGTAAGGAACGGATCGATGTAGCAAACCACCCCGCCCAATTTCACCACAAAGCTGTGCTGCCCCAGCCACCAGAATGCCGCATGCCCTTCCGGCACCACACAGGAATTCATCTCCTCGATCAGCGAAACGCCAGTATTCATCCCCTCAAACTCTAGAATCCCTTTCCCAAAGTGCGAGATTTTCCCGTGAGATTCGCCAAACCCATGCAACAACCCAAAAACACATCCTGCTTCCTGAACCTAAATTTCATTGCCATTTCAACCGTCCCTTATAAATTGACGCCTCAATAAAATATCGATGTGTAATCTCAAACGCGCTTTTTTCACATTTTCACTGGCTTTTGCCGTGCTCACAGCATCGGTATCCACAAGGGCGTCTGCCCAGAGTACAGTCGCGGCATACTCCGTGATCGATGCGACCACAGGCCACGTACTCGCCGCACGGGACGATGGCAGCAAGCTTCAGATCGGCAGCCTTACAAAAATTGCCACAGCCATGGTCGTGCTGGATTGGGCGGATGCGACCCACAGGGACCTGGCGCAATTTGCCACGGTGCCGGCCCAGGCTGCGGCGCTCGCCAGCTCGAACCCGGTGGGATTCCAGCCCGGCGACCGGGCCACACTGCGTGACCTTCTTTACGCGGCGCTCATGCAATCCGATGATATCGCGGCGCTCACCCTCGCAAACCATGTCGGGCAGACTTTGACGCGCACGGCGGAAATCACGCCTGAGGTCGCGTTCGTGAACCAGATGAACGCGCTGGCGCGCAGGCTGAAGATGGAGCGCACCCTTTTCCTTAATCCCCATGGCCTGGATAACATCCGGGGCACGCTTCCTTACTCCACATCCGGCGATATGGCGCGGCTTGCCGCCTATGCCATGGTGCGCTCGGGATTCCGCTTTTATGTTTCGCAGAAGGAGCGGGAAATCGCCATCGAGCGCATCGACAACACGCAGACCCGTTACCTTCTGCGCAATACGAACGATTTGCTCGGCGTCAATTCCATTGATGGCGTGAAAACCGGCGCAACTCCGCGCGCGGGCCAATGCGTGATCATCTCGGCGGCGCGCGCGCCCGAGTCGGTGCAGACTGGCGAAACTTACGTCATCACGCCCCGGCGCCTGATCGTTGTCGTATTGGGCTCGTCCAACCGCTTTAACGTGGCGGCGGGATTATTGAACCAGGGCTGGCAGCTTTACGACCAGTGGGCGGCCAAGGGACGTCCGCTCAAAAAGAACGAAGCACTCATACTATAAGGAATATGGCAACAAAACGGATCGGTGTATTAACAAGCGGCGGAGATTGCCCCGGACTGAATGCGGTATTGCGCGGAATCGTGCGCTCCGCGATGACGCTCGGCTGGGAGGTTCTCGGGTTCAAGGACGGCTACGAAGGCCTGCTCCCTGAAGATGGCGATTACGTGCTCCTCGACCGCCAGCGGACCGCGGGGATCATGCATCTCGGCGGCACCATTCTCGGGACCACAAACCGGGGCCATTTCGTGGCAAAGGTGGGCGCGGGCGGCAAGGCAGTGATTCCCGATGAGATCATCAACCAGGCGAAGAAGACGCTCAAAAAATTAAACGTGGAAGCGCTCATCGCGATCGGCGGTGACGGCTCGCTGACCACGGCGCAGCAGCTTTTCGAGGCGGGCGTCAACATGATCGGCGTGCCCAAGACGATCGATAACGATCTCATGGCCACGGCGATGACATTCGGCTTTGATTCCGCGGTGGCCTGCGTGGCAGATGCGCTCGACCGGCTGCACACCACGGCCTCCAGCCACAAGCGCGTGATGATCGTGGAAGTGATGGGACGCCATGCCGGCTGGATCGCCCTCTACGGCGGGCTCGCGGGCGGCGGCGACATCATTCTCATTCCGGAGATTCCTTTTGATTACGAGAAGATCGCCGAGGTCGTGCGCAAGCGCGAAAAGGATGGATGCCTGAGCACATTGATCGTGGTAGCCGAGGGCGCGAAAGCAAAGGATGGCTCCGCCTCGATGATGAAGACCGACAGCGGCGAGTACCGCCTCGGTGGCATTGCAGACCAGGTCGCCGAGGAAATCATCGCGCGCACCGGGAAGGAAACACGCACCTGCGTGCTGGGGCATCTCCAGCGCGGCGGACATCCCACCACGCTCGACCGCATCCTCGGGACGCGGTTCGGCGTCAAGGCCGTGGAATTGATCGTGGATGGCAAGTTCGGCCACATGGTGAGCTACCAGAATTACCTTGTGCTCGACGTGCCGATCTCGGATGCGGTTCACCGGCTGCGCCTGGTCGCGCCCGATGGGCAGATGGTGCAGACCGCGCGCGCCGTGGAGATTTCATTTGGCGATTAGAAGTCCTGTTTTAAATGGAACCCTTACTCAAACTTTTAAAGACCAACGCGCATGCGCCGGTCGAGGATCTTGCGAAGGAACTGAACCTCTCCGAGGGCGATGTGAAGAAGCGCATCGCGAAATTCGAGAAGGACGGCGTGATCCTCGGCTACCAGGCGATCATCGATGCGAACAAGGCGAGCAACGGCGCGGTGACGGCGGTGATCGAGGTGAAGATCACGCCGGAGCGCGGCGGGGGATTCGACCGGCTGGCGAGCCGCATCGCGAAGTTCGACCAGGTGGTGAGCTGCCATCTCATGAGCGGCGGTTACGACCTGCTGGTCATTGTCGAGGGATCGACTTTGCAGGAGGTGGCGAACTTCGTGGCGGAGAAGCTCAGCACGATCAAGGGGGTGATTTCGACCTCCACGCATTTCCGGTTGAAGGCCTACAAGGAGAACGGGGCGCTGATGCTCCGGGAGACGAAATCGTTGCGGCTGTCCGTGGCGCCCTAGCCCAAACCTGATGCTTGGCAAGGGTTGGCAAGGGTTGATTATCCCTGCCAAAACGCCTCACAAAAATCCCCACCATGAAAATGAAAAATCCCATCGCAAACCACGTGCGCAGCATTCCGCGCTCGGGGATACGCGATTTTTTCGAGGTCGTGCAGACCATGGACGATGTGATTTCGCTCGGCATCGGCGAGCCGGATTTCGACACGCCGTGGCACATCCGCGAGGCGGCGATTTACTCGCTCGAACAGGGGCGCACCGGTTACACGTCGAACCTCGGGCTGCCGAAGCTGCGGGAATCGGTGGCGGACTACGTCGCGAAAACTTTCCACGCCAATTACAACCCGAAGACCGAGGTGATCATCACGGTCGGCGTCTCGGAGGCGATCGATCTCTCGCTGCGCGCGCTGATCAATCCCGGCGACGAGGTGCTTTTTCATGAGCCGTGCTACGTTTCCTACAGCCCGAGCACGCTGCTCGCCTACGGCAAGCCGGTGGCGATCCCGACGTTTGCGAAGGACAACTTCCGGCTCACCGCGAGCGAGTTGAAAAAGAAAATCACCCCGAAGTCGAAGGTGCTGATGCTCAACTTCCCGTGCAATCCCACGGGCGCGACGCAGACGCGCGAGGAGCTGGCGAAAATCGCGAAGCTTTGCGTGAAGCACGATCTCATCGTGCTGACCGATGAAATTTACAGCGAGCTCACCTATGACGGCGCGGAGCATGTCTCAATCGTCACCTTCCCCGGCATGCACGAGCGCACGATTTTGCTGCACGGTTTCTCCAAGGCCTTCGCGATGACGGGCTGGCGCATCGGCTACGCCTGCGCCCCCGCCCCGCTCACCGACGCGATGATGAAGATCCACCAGTACGCAATCATGTGCGCCGCGATCACCGCGCAGGATGCCGCCATCGAGGCGCTGGAAAACGGCGCGCCGCACGTCGAGGCGATGCGCCGCGAATACGAATTGCGCCGCAACTACATAGTCCGCAGCTTCAACGACATCGGCCTGGAGTGCTTCAAGCCCTGCGGCTCGTTCTACGTCTTCCCAAAGATCGCCAGCACCGGCCTCACCAGCAGTGAATTTTCCCTGCGCCTGTTGAAAGAGAAAAAAGTCGCCGTCGTCCCCGGCCCCGCCTTCGGCCCCGGCGGCGAAGGCCACGTCCGCGCCTGCTTCGCTACCAGCCTCGACCAGATCAAAATCGCCATGAAACGGATTGGGGAGTTTGTGGGGGAAGTGAAGAAATAAGTTTCTGGGCTATTATAAACTACCCGAACCATACCTTGCAGTCTACTAATCCTTAAGCATCGGAATTGTCCGTGACAATTTAAACAAATAATCTACGCATGGCAAAGCTTCGAATTTTAGCGGATGCCCCAACGCCTTCGGGACGCAACCAAAAACGAGGCAAGCTTTTTGAATCCCTCATGGCCGACGTGCTTCGGCACTTTGGATATCGTATCGACCGAGTTCCTAATACTAATTATGCCGGGATGGAAATCGATGTCGAAGGAGTCCATCTCATTACGGGACATTCACTGTACGCAGAATGCAAATGCTATGAATCCGAGGTAGATTCTTCTAAATTGCAGGCCTTTTTCGGCAAGTTCATGACACGTTGGTTGAAGGACAAGCGTGCTCACGGACTATTCATTGCGATCCCTGGAATAAATTCACATGCAAAAGGATTTCACAGCCATCCCATAAGCCGGGGCAAAGAGGATAGCTGCGGAACCGATTTCACAAT
>Ga0302319_10023717_pt1 | contig 10953 bp, 11 predicted proteins | sample Bog_T0_2_FD_203319 | JGI IMG/M metagenome (GOLD analysis project Ga0302319, IMG submission 203319) | Peat permafrost microbial communities from Stordalen Mire near Abisko, Sweden - Bog_T0_2 | ecosystem: Environmental > Terrestrial > Soil > Wetlands > Peat | place: Sweden: Abisko, Stordalen Mire... | reverse complement strand
ACCCGTTGCACATCGGCCCGGGTGATCCGCTTCACCGCCGCCAGATAACGCTCGGAGAAATTCAAGTCCGTCGCCGCCAGCCAGTTTGATCCCAAATTTTGCGCCTGGCCTTCCATCGTCTTGCGCGTGGCCAAAGTGGCGGAAATAAACTGCTTCACCGCCTTTTGCAGTTCTTCATCCGAAACCGAGAGCGACTTCACTTTGTCGATCTGCGCCAGCATCGCATCCCGGGCGGCGGCAAATTTCTCCCCGTCCACCACCGCGCTGACGCCGAATAAACCCGTGCTCCCGGGATTATACGTCCACGCATCCACATGATGAACCAGACCTTGGCGTTCACGCACCTGTTGAAACAACCGGGAGCTCCGGCCTGTCCCCAGCAATACGGCCAGCACGTCCAAAATGGGTACGTCGGCGTGCCGGATGTCCGGAATGTGCCACGCGCAATGCATGTGGCCGAGTTCAATGGCCGCTTCTTCGATAATCTCCCGGGCCGCCACCTGTCTCGGTTCATCCGGCAACAACACCGGCGGAAGCGCTTTCGCTTTGCTCTTCGCATACGCCTGGTTGATCTGGGCAATGACCTCTTCCGGTTTAATATCGCCCGCCACCACGTAAAAAACATTGTTCGGCGCATACCGTTCCTCGTAATACGCGCGGATGTCCACCGGTCTTAACTCGTTGAAAATATCCAGGTACCCAATGATGGTGAATCGGTAGGGGCTGCGCGTGTACGCAACCTCAAACAATCGGCGGCTGGCCCGGCGTCCCGGATCATCCTGGCCCATGTCCATTTCCCGCCGGATGACATCCAGTTCCTTGGCCAGGTCGTCCGGCGGCAAGGTCGCGTGCTGCATGATGTCGCACAGAATATCAATCGCCGTCCGGGCCCCCGTGTTCGGAACGTCAATGTGGTACACCGTCCGGTCAAAACTCGTGTAAGCGTTCATGTAGCCCCCGGCTTCCTGAACTTCCTGGTCAATCCGGCTGCCCGGGCGCGTCGTTGTGCCCTTGAACAGCATGTGTTCCAGCACATGGGAAAGACCCGCGCCCAGCCATTTGGCCTCATGGATGCTACCCGTCATGGCCCAGGCTTGGGCCGAAACCACCGGCGCACTATGGTCTTCGCAGACGATGATGTTCAAACCGTTCTCAAGCGTGGTCAGCGTGACGCCGCCCGGTACGGCCGCAATCGCTTCATTGGAAATTAATGTAGTCATCTCAGAATGTCGGTCTGGTAGGGTATTCACAAATGCCGTTTCGGCAAATTAAAATGCCGCCGTTCGGCCTCTAATTCATTGGGAATTCGTGAAATCATGCTTTTTCGACCCTATTTTGCACCGGACTGACAAGAAATTTGCTCGAATCCAAAAAGCTGGCACACTTATGACGTGCGCACGCCCGCCAAATCTCCTGCCGAACATGCCGTGGTCTTTACCGAACGGCCGGCGTGGGTCTCGGTCGGCGATGGCTGGCGGCATCTTCACGGCAGCATGCGCAACGTCGGTGTCAGTTTTGAATGGCACGACTTCAAGGCCCCCTCGGAATTGGATTGGGGCCGGAGCTTTCATCCCGGCAGTGTGGAGGTTTGCCTGAATGTCGACGGTCATGGCCTGGTATCCAGCTCCCAAACGGCCGCCCAGTTTGTCCCGCTGAGCATCGGCTTTTATCGACGCGATGATTCCTCCCTGACCGCCGTCCGCGCGGGAAACGAGCGGCACCAGTTTCTGACCGTCGAGATGTCTTTCGAATTCTTGCGGCGGCATTTGGCGGATTTTAAGCATTCGCTGCATCCGTTGATTCGGGACGTGGTGGAGGGAAAATCGGGGTCGCCAGCCGTGGCGCCGGTGACGCGTCTCACCAGCCGCCAGCAGCAATTGCTGGGCAGCCTCCGGGAGGCGCCCGTTTTGGCCTCCGCCCAGTCGCTGTGGTACCAAAGCAAGGCGCTGGAACTCTCCACCGAACTCTTTTTCATGGCGCCCGACGGCCAGGAAATGTTTTGCCATCGCCAGCAACGTTTGGGCGCCGAACGGGTGGAGAAAGTCATCGCTCTCTTGCGGGAAAACCTGGAGGAACCCCTGACTTTGGACGAGATTGGCCGGCGCGTGGGGTGCAGCCCGTTCCACTTGAGCCGGACGTTTTCGGCCACCACCAAAATGACCATTCCGCAATACCTCCGCCAGTTGCGCATGGAACGGGCCGCCGAATTGTTGCGGTCCGGAAAATACAATGTTACCGAGGCTGCCATGGAGGTGGGTTATTCCAGTTTGAGCCATTTCAGCCAGGCCTTCCATGAGACGTTTGGTTGCTGCCCGGGCTTGTATTCGCTGCCGCTGCCCGCTCGCGATCGGCTGATTCCGCTCAAGAAATAATCCAAGGCGCCAAAAAAGTTTTAAAAAATGATTGCAATGGGCCGGTGATTTGATAGTTTTCTCGCCCGCTTCCAACCGAATTGGGCGGGTAATTAATAAACCATTAATAGACAATTGTTCTTTGTATGGCACAACGCATAAGAATTCGTCTTAAGGCCTATGACTTTCGAGTCATCGACCAGTCAGCACGCGAAATTGCTGACACTGTCAAACGTACTGGCGCCCGCGTCGCCGGTCCCATCCCGCTGCCGACTCGTATCGAACGCTTCACCGTTCAACGTTCTCCTCACTCGGATAAAAAGTCGCAGGAAACCTTCGAGCAACGCACGCATAAGCGCTTGATTGATATTCTCGATCCCACCGCCAAGACCGTGGACGAATTGAAGAAGCTCAATTTGCCCGCCGGTGTGGACATCACCATTAAAATTTAAGGAGAACGACCATGCCTATCGGACTTTTAGGAAAAAAACTGGGTCACACCCGCGTCTATACCGCCAGTGGTGTGGCCGTTCCCGTAACGGTTGTATTGGCCGGCCCCAATCGCGTCATTCAGGTCAAGACGCAGGCGGGCAAGGATGGTTATAATTCCGTCCAGCTCGGCTTCGACGATCAGAAGGAACAGCGCCTCAGCAAAGCCTTGCTCGGCCACATCAAGAAACACAACGCCGTTGCCGTTAAACGCATCAAGGAGTTTCGTAATTTCTCGAAGGAGGTCAAAGCCGGTGATGTCATCGGTGCTGATTTGTTCGCCGTCGGCGATTTCGTGGATGCCATCGGCACCACCAAGGGCCGCGGTTTCGAAGGTGTCGTCAAACGTCACCGGTTCGCCGGTGGTGATGCCACCCACGGTGCCAAAGGCTGGCACCGCCGTTCTGGCGCCATCGGCCAGCGCCTGTTTCCCGGTACCGTCATGCGCGGCATGAAGATGCCCGGTCACATGGGCCAGGTCACCCGTACCACCCAGAACCTCGAAGTCATCCAGGTTCACGGCGCGGACAACCTTCTGTTGATCAAGGGAGCCATCCCGGGTTCCGAAGGCGATTACGTTATCATTCGCGAAGCCAAGAAACGCCCGCAAGGCTGGAAGGCGCCCGTCGCCACCGCTGGCAAGAAAAAGGCCGAAGCTGCCAAGCCCGCCGCTAAAAAGAAATAAGGTCCCATGAAAATTGCCATTAAAAATATCGCCGGACAAGATCAGGGCGAACTGGAAGTGAAGTTCCCCGTCGTCGAAGACGGAAGAGGCACCCAAGCGGTCCATGACACTGTGGTGGCTTATCGCGCAGCCCAGCGCAGCGGCACCGCCTGCACCAAGAACGTCGGCGAAGTCACCGGCACCAACAAGAAACCTTGGCGCCAAAAAGGCACCGGCCGCGCTCGCGCGGGCTCGTTCCAATCGCCGTTGTGGGTTGGTGGTGGCGTTGTCTTCGGTCCCCGCCCACGCGATTTCAGCAAGAAGGTCTCCAAAAAGACCAAGGGGCTGGCTTTGCGCAAGGCCCTGAGCGAACGCATCAAGGCTGGCGATGTCGTCATCGTCGACGAACTGACCCTCGCTTCTGCCAAAACCAAGGCGTTTGACGCGCTGCTGTTGGCCCTGGATCTGACCGGCACCACGCTGATCGTTTCCGTCGGCACTGACAAAAACCTGACCCTCGCCGCGCGCAATATTCCAACCGTGGATTTGACGACCAGCGATTCCATCAACACCTACGATGTGTTGCGCCCGGACAAGCTCCTCTTCACCAAGAGCGCCTTTGAAAAAGTCGAAGCCCGTTTGACCAAGGAATAAAATGAACGCTTTTGATGTAATTAAAACCGTCCGCCTTACGGAAAAAGGCACCCGGCAGGGTGAAAAGTACAATCAATACACCGTGGTCGCTGATCCCCGCGCCAATAAAACGCAGATTCGTCAGGCGGTGCAGGAATTGTTCAAGGTCAAAGTCACGAAAGTGAACACCTTGAACGTTCGCGGCAAGGCCCGTCGCAAGCGCACGGCCCAAGCTGGCAATTCTTCCCACTGGAAGAAAGCCCTCGTTACGTTGAAAGACGGCGACAAGATTGTTTTGACCTAGTTCCAACTTTAATCACGAACGGCGCGGAAGCAATTCCGCGCCGTTTTTGTTTAAGACCCTTTCGCCACTCTCAGACCGCCGAACCTGGGAATCGTCGCGCAAAACTTCCGCGGCCAGGTCTTCATGATTAAATTGCAGCTGCCGATCCAAGCGAAGGCTCCTGCTGCCATGCGCAGCCAATAATAGAGCATCCCAACTATTCCCGTGCGGTTTTTCTGGACAAGGATATGCTGGATAAGCACAGTGGAAACAATGAAAGAAACCGAAGCAAAATGGAATTTCATACTCTGGAATGAAACCATCGGCTTTTCGCTCATCATCGTGCTGGCCTGGCTGACGGAGTTGTTGCGCATCCCGCACTATCTCTATGGTGAGTCGTTCACCCCAAACTGGGAGCGGGCCGTGCTGCGTACCGTCGTGATCCTGCTCGTTTGGGCCTGGGTCCATTCCGTCACCAAACGCCTGCTCAAACGGTTGCATTATTTGGAGGAATTTATTCGTATCTGCAGTTGGTGCCGGAAAGTCTGTTGCGAGGGGGAATGGATGACCATGGAAAAATACATGAATTCCAAATACGCCGTGCAGACCACGCATGGCATGTGCCCCGATTGCCTCCGGGATAAGGTGCATGAACTTCAGCAAAGGGCCGATTCACCTTCCAAGGCTTAGGGACCGTGCAAAAACAACCTCGGCAATTCTGGCTTGGCCTTTTGCCCGCTGGCTTCGTTGCTCGCTCCTTACAGACCCACTGGCAGGGTATGCACGTCGCTTGCGCCTCGCCAACGGGCAAAATTTCTGCGCCATAATCACCGAATTTGTTTTTGCACGGTCCCTTAGTAAATCAGCATCTCCACCTGCCGCAAGCCTTCGCCGGTCAGTTGCCAGCGGCTTCCCCGTTGTTTCACATATTTGCGACACGGATTCGCGTGATATTCAGCTTCATTCACCGACAGCAACTGGATTCGCCCGGCACCCTTGATTTGCGACGCCGCCCGCGGCAGCAAGGCAAACGCGAGCCCATTATAGTTCAGCGCTATTTCATACCCGGCAATGCCTTCCCGTTCCGCCACCGGATTCTTTAACACCAGCGCGGGATACCGTTTGAGATACGGAAAGCTCGTCGCGCGGACTACCACGCGGCAGAGCTCGGTTTGATTGCGGATAAACTGGAGCAGATTGAAGCCGCCCCCGGAACTGTTCTCCGCCAGCAAAATCTGGCGCGGATCAATCCCCGTTAAGTTCTGCCCATTCCAGATTCCATGATCATTCCGTTCTCCGGGCGATGACTGATGGAACCAACTGGCAAACCGTTCGTTTACGAACAGGTTCAATTCAAAGTGGACATGCGCCCGTTCTTTGCCGATGCGCTCGCTCGTATTGGAGGTCCGGCCCATGGTGGCGATGACCTGGCCCTGGCGCGCCTGACCGCCAACCACTGTTCCCGGTTGAATCTCACTCAAATGCGCGTAGAGTGAATAGATCTCCAGCCCATCAACGAGATGGCGGATGATGATGTATTTGCCGTAATTGGAAAGCGCCGATTTGGTATTGATGTAACAGACCGTGCCGTCCGCCGTGGCCATTACCGGGTCCGTCGGCTCGCCGTGCCGGTCGTGTTGCAAACTTCGGATATCCAGCCCTTCGTGCATTTGCCAGCCATCACTGCGAACGCAGCCAAAGCTGCCCGTCGTCCAGGGGCGGTCCGGCGTTGTGGGCGCCAGGAATTCCAACTCATGCCCCGGCTCAAACAACGCGTGATTCGCCGTCGGTAACTGAAAAGGTTGTTGCCCGTCGGCGGAAACGACGGTCAGCAAAACGAAAAATGCCAGCAACGTGGAGGAAATAAAGGCCGGCTTCATTTCGAAATTGCTTTCACGTTCTTCTTCGCGATATTTGAAAGCCCCGTGACCAGCTTCAGCGCTTCCTCTCGCGACGCGTCCGGCGTGAAAATAATCGTTCCTTTCGTAATGCGGCGGCTGATCAATGGCGCCGCCAGCCAGCGGCCCGCGCTCAGTTTGTCACCCCACTGGCCGAAGATCGCCAGGTGCCGGCCCGGGTTCGCGGCGGTAAACTGCTCCAAGGTGTACGTTCCAATTTCATTAAAACCAAGCTCGATCGCATAACCACCGCCGGGTACGTCAATCAAGTGCACATCCAAAAGGCTTGCCTCCGTCAGGATCGGATCGCTTTGGATGTTGAGCGTCACCGGATCGCTTCGGATCAGTGAAATCGTCTGTCCCGTTCCTTCCAAATTTCTCGGGGATTCGATGTGGACCCGAACTGCCCCTACCGCATTCTTATCATCTTTCCCATCTTTCTTGCTGGTTTCGCAGCCGCCGATTAACATGATGGCAGTGAAGCACGTCAGATAAAGGTTGAATTGTCGCGCGCAAACTTTCATAGTGCGATCAACAAAACCGTAACACGCGGATAAAGTAAAGACACTTATGGGAAAACAATACAATAAAGAGATCAAACGCAAACGCCGTAACAGCCAGATTAAGCGCAAAAAAGAAGTCGCCAAGGTTAAGAAAGCGACCAAATCGAAGGCCGGCATCAAGGCCGCCGCCGCTGCCGCCAAGGCGTAATCCGTTGTTGTCGTTTAATGGGCCGTCTTTAGGGCGGCCCTTTTTTCTTTTTCCCGGCGCTGGCTCCGCCGCAGGACGAAAACGGAGCGTACGTCCACCGGCGCCACCTTAGCCGCCACCTGCATGACGATGATTTCCAAATTGGTCGCCACGCCGACCGCTCCAATCATATAAACCGCCCAGCGCCCCGCACCGAAGCTCAGGAGGGAAATCAGGCCAAACAGCAGGACCAGCCCGAAAAATTTCGCCAGCCAAGTGTGCGCTGCCGGGTATTTGCGAAATCGGAGGAAGCTGATCAGAATCAGAAGCCCTTCCGTTGCTAAAACTGCCGCTATGGCCCACCACGTCTTTTGCAGGACGTCATGGCAAAGCATCCAGGCTGCCACCAGGATGAAGAGATAGAAAATCAGGTCGGTCGAACTGTCGAACCGGCGCAAAGCCACCGTGGCCACCCCGTAGCGGCGCGCCAGGATCCCGTCGTAGATATCCGACAGGGTGGCGATAACCAGAATCGGCAGGTAAATCCAGCGCGGCGCTCCGAAAACCGCGCCGAGTAGCGCCACCGGTCCCAGCAAAAGTCGCAGCGTCGTCAAGGCAGCAGGGATATATCGCTTCATTCGTCTCCGTACAAAATCATCGAAAACAGCATGCGAAATACCGCCAGGAATGTCCACCTCCGCCGGTTCATGGTCGTCCGATCACAGCAGACCAACCGGCGCATCGTCGCCTTTCGTATCTCTTTGACCACGTGTTAGCGGCTTTCGCATGTGCCGCGGTCGGGAGACCGCCTTTGGGTCCAGCGTCACGCTGGTTACGGTTATGGTGGTTTTTTATTTGGAACTTCGGTAAAATTTCTTTTTAAGCAGTTAAGCAGGCAGTTTAATATTTTTTTAGCCCCAATTGTGTCCGCATATATCTTTCACGTGCCACAAAGCGTTGAGAACGCCATAAACGCCGAAACGCGTTGTTGTGCGGTGTATGGCTTTCCCATCCGCCATTCCGCTTCGCCGGCCATGCAAAACGCCGCCTTTGCGGTTCTGGCGTTAAATTGGCGCTATCTCGCGTTTGAAGTCCCGCCCGAACAACTTGCCACCGCCATCGCCGGTGCGGCCGCCATGCGGTTCGCCGGCTTGAACCTGACCGTTCCCCATAAATTACTGGCTATGCAACTGGTCGATGTTTTGGATGAAACCGCGAAAACCTGGGGGGCGGTCAATACGATTCAGTTCCAAGGGAAGAATCCTGCCGGCGTTTGGCTTCCCCTGAGAGATTTTGAATCCCACTCGCCGAGTGGGATTCGATCCGTGGGTTTCAACACCGATGCCGACGGTTTTGCGAATTCCTTGCGCGAAGATCTAAAGATTCATTTGCCGGGTTCCCGTGCGCTGCTGCTCGGCGCCGGTGGGGCAGGGCGGGCCGCCGCGGTAAAACTGGCGGCGGAAAAGGTGTCTGAATTGTATTTAATCAATCGCACCGAAGCGAAAGCCGCAGCTCTGGCTGCTGAAATTCAAAAACAATCCCCGCAAGTGACCGTCCACGTCGGCTACCCGCCTGGCAAAATCGATCTGGTGGTAAACGCCACCTCCCTGGGGATGAAGGCGGGCGATCCCTTGGCGTTCGACGACCATAAATTTTCCCTTTCGCGGGCGCAGGCCGCATACGACGTCATCTATCGACCCGCCGAAACACCCTTTCTGGCCCTTGCCCGAGCGGCCGGCTGCCGGACTGCGAATGGTCTCGGTATGCTGGTGCATCAGGGGGCCAAAGCTTTTGAAATTTGGACGGGTCGCAACGCCCCGTTCGGCGTGATGCGCCAGGCAGTCGAACAAAGTATTTATGGCCATTAAATCGATTTTTGACCCGCAATATTGGGCTGTGGTGCCATTCCATTTCTGGTCTGTCTCATTCTTTGCCCTCGGTTGCATTGTGGGTAGTTTTCTCAATGTTTGCATTCACCGCATGCCTTTGGGAATGAGCATCGTTTCGCCACCCTCCCATTGCCCCTATTGCAAATACTCGATTCCCTGGTGGCTGAACGTTCCGTTGCTGACCTGGCTCTTGTTGCGCGGGCGCTGCCGGAATTGTTCCGCCCCCATTTCTCCCCGATACTTTGTCGTGGAACTTCTGACCGGCTTGATGTTTCTCGCCTGCTGGGAGGGCCATGGGAGCCATCTCCATCCCTATTTGAGCATGCCCTTGGTTTTGGTATATTCCGCTTTTATCTCCGGATTGATCGTGGCCACGTTCATCGACATCGAACATTTTATCATTCCGGATGAAATTACCCTGGGGGGCGCCGTAGTCGGCATCATTTTATCTTTTCTTCTGCCATCGTTGCAAGGGGACCGCACGCATCTCCTCGGCTTTGCCCATGGCCTTTTGGGAGCTGCCTTTGGCGCTGGATTGGTCTACACCATTTTGCGGCTGGGCAAATTATTGTTCGGCCGGCAGCGGATCAAATTGCCCTCCCGGTCCAAGGTGGTCTTTACCGAGACGGATCTGCATGTTATCGGCAAGCAAATTCCCTACGACGAATTGCTTTACCGGGACACCGATGAGATTGTCCTGCACGCCCACTTCGTCGAATTGATCGACCGCAGTTACCGGGATGTGCCCGTAAAACTTTCCAAGTTCCGTCTGCAAATCGGGGAGGAATCGCTGGATCCCAATGAAGTCTCTTACATGGAAGTCGTGTGCGACGAAATGGTGCTTCCGCGCGAAGCGATGGGGCTCGGTGACGTCAAATTCATGGGCGCCATCGGTGCGTTTATCGGTTGGAAGGGCGCTCTTTTCTCCCTGATGGTTAGTTCCATGATCGGCGCGGTCGTCGGGGTGACCTTGATCGTTTTGCAGCGCCGCGAATGGTCCTCCCGCATCCCGTACGGCCCCTACATCGCCGGGGCGGCATTGGCGTGGCTTTTCGGCGGCAAAGCCGTCATGTCGATGATTTTCGCCCTATAAAAAAGCCCGCAGGCAAGCCTGCGGGCCCATGAAAACAACGGAAATCAGGCAATCTCAGCCGATTCCAAAAAACCTTGCAGATGCCGGACGCGCGTCGGGTGCCGCAGCTTCCGCAATGCCTTCGCTTCGATCTGGCGAATACGTTCCCGCGTGACATTGTACATCTTGCCGATCTCTTCCAGCGTGCGTTCATAACCATCCGCCAGCCCGAAACGCATTTCGAGGATCTTCCTTTCGCGATCCGTCAGCGTCGTCAGCACGTCGCTCAATTTTTCCCGCAAGAGGCTGTAGCTCGTCACTTCCGACGGATTTTCCGCCGATTTGTCTTCAATGAAGTCGCCGACGCTGACATCCCCGTCATCGCCCACCGGGGCATGCAGGGAAACCGGCTGTTGCGCCATTTTCAACAAGGCGTGAATGCGGGCGGCCGGCATGTGCATTTCATCCGCCAGTTCTTCCGGCGTGGGTTCCCGGCCGAGCTCCTGCGTTAATTGCTTCTGCGCCCGCCAAAGCTTGTTCATGATTTCGATCATGTGCACCGGAATACGAATCGTGCGCGCCTGATCGGCAATCGAACGGGTGATCGCCTGGCGAATCCACCAGATGGCGTAAGTCGAGAACTTGTAGCCGCGGCGGTATTCAAATTTCTCCACGCCCTTCATCAAGCCAATATTGCCTTCCTGGATCAAATCCAGGAACGATTGGCCGCGGTTCGTGTATTTCTTGGCCACGGAGACCACGAGGCGGAGGTTCGCTTCGGCCATGTGGGTCTTCGCTTTGAGCGCGCGATCCGCCGCCCCCTTCAGCGCACTAAACGCTTTGTAAAAATCTTCCCGCGTCATCCGCACAAACAATTCCAAGGTATGCACCTTGGCCTGTTCAGCGTCGATCGCGGTCTTACGTTCCGGCGTGGGCTTCTGCGCTTCCAATTCCTGCAGATGCCGAAGGTTCGCTTGAAACTTC
>Ga0302319_10023716_pt1 | contig 10953 bp, 11 predicted proteins | sample Bog_T0_2_FD_203319 | JGI IMG/M metagenome (GOLD analysis project Ga0302319, IMG submission 203319) | Peat permafrost microbial communities from Stordalen Mire near Abisko, Sweden - Bog_T0_2 | ecosystem: Environmental > Terrestrial > Soil > Wetlands > Peat | place: Sweden: Abisko, Stordalen Mire... | reverse complement strand
CTTTCGCCCAGCTACGCCAGCCATTGCCGGAATCTGTTGTTGAACACTACATCCGGGCGGCACACGCCCACCTGTCTGGCCGGATTATAAATGACGAAATCAGCGAAGCTCAAGTGATGCAGCACGGTCGCTGGGCTACCAAACGAGGCTTCCTGGAGGCACTACTGCTGTTGCCCAACCTGCGGATAGACGAGATTGCGGTACAGGCTGGTTTGTCAGTGTCGATTGTGATGACATACGAACAATTGTTCTGGAACGTACGAGATCGTCGTTCTGATGAGATGTTTGTTAACGAGATCTGCCTGCCAAACACAAGGCTCAACGAATATCGGGATGACTTTTGGGAAACTGTGCAGCCGCGCGACCTGATGTTGCGCGCGGCCTTTAATAACGATTTGCAGACGATTTTTCAGATCTTCGGCACCCGCATATCTGCTGTCGAACTGCCAGCCGATGTGTCGGCTAAGCGCGCGAAGGCTAGAATAATGGCCGATGCCGAATTCGTTATCCGGGCAGGTGGATCGAGTTCCAACCTTCCAGTCTTGGACTCTGCCCGAAGGATCATTGCCGCGGGTGAAAAGAATGTGGTGCCGAAGCGCGCCAATGGCGACGATGTGATCGGCCTGACGGCCTTATCAATGAACCTTGGCGATTCGATCATGGCGAATCTTATGGGCAGCGCGGATGACTCCGAGTACAACGCTCGGTTGGCCAAGCAGGACGCCGAGCGGGCTGCGGGCAACCCGGCAACGAACTAGGGCTATTGCCCACAAGATGATGAGGTCAATACTTCAAAACGCAATTAAGCCGTCCCAGCCGTCCCAAGACCTGACCCGATATCCGTAAAAGCCATTTCTCGATAGCCACGCCTGCTGGTCAATCGTTTCAACTCACCCACGGGCCGAAGCAAGCTGTTGGACGGTCGTTTGGCGTAGGTTTTCAAGATGACCTGCTTTAGTTTTCGATTGAATTGTAGGCGGCCATACACCGGAAGGCGGTGTGTGGCCGCAAACTTCCAATAGGCCCCATATATTTCCTCACTGGTAAGGGAATTCCCCGATTTCACACACAAGCCCTCGTGGGCAAACCGAATCAGCCCGTCTTGAGTATCGGGTACCCGGGTGGCCGTCATTCGGATGGCATCCATCATCCTGGCAATACGCCGGGGTCGCAGTTCTCGCATCGGGAAGTTGTCGGGTTGAAGGGCGGCGATCCGTTGCAGGGCATCAGCAACCAGGCTATTGGCGCGCTCCGTCGGTATTGACACGTATTGATCCCGCCACAGGAGGAACTCGCGTGTTGAGCCATCCCAGGCGAGCCCCAGGCGCCGGGCTAAAATCCGTGACATTGACGCAAGGTTCAATTCCGTTCGGCCGGAGGCAGTACGTCGGACGGTCGGACCATACGTGGCAACGACGTCGGTGACGAACCGACGGTCACCGTCGGTGACCATGGTGTGGCCCGGACTGCCGGATGGGACGGCAGCCGGGGCATCAGCCGCAGGGTCCCTTTCGACATTGGGCTGATCGAGACCGACGGGGGTGTGGCTAATACCGGATTTGTTCATGCGATGGACAATGTTGACTACAATATACCATAGCTATTTTCTGCCGATTCTGATGGGCAGATTGTCTTGAGTACATTGATGATGGCGGCCTCCGGTTCACCACTTGGATACTGGGCGCCACATTTCTTGGCTTGTTCAGAAAGCCATGCAGATATTACATAGGTGAGCTCGGAATGGTCAATCGTCCGACGTGTACCGCTCTCAACCAAGAGTGAAAACCTGTCTTCGCTTCGGTCATATCTCAAAATATGTCTTGTTTTAATAAAATACGCGGCTGTATGAAAGCAGCATTCCCTGATTTTTGGTGGGTCATGCTGGAACAATGTGCCATGTTCACTTTCAAGAAATTCCAGTGCGAAGCTGTCCCGGGGCTCGTCCAACCAAATGAGATCGTGAAATCCAAACGTTACGATTGGTCCGCCTTGGACGAAATAAGCATCAGAACTAGATATTGTTTCTGTCGCTGTTACCACGGGAAGCATTCCGTTGCTGATCCACAATCCGCCTGGAAAGACGTGATTAGCCGGCCGCCAGCCCTCTATCTGCAACCAGACAATATCAAACTTTCCAAACCGGGTTATCGCTGAGTTCTTGAGTCTCGGATTTGCGGCAAGAACATAATTCTTTAGGTTTATGAACGGTGGTTCAAACGATGGCAATACAATGGCACACAAATTTTGCTCAGATCCGCAGTGGACGCCAATTATGTCGTGCTGGTCCCGTTTGGTTAATCCACTCATGAATGCTTTTATTTCTGGTGGGAATCGATGATCAGATGACGATACATTTGCTATTACGTCCCCAAATGTATCTTGGGCAACGTGATATTGGTTAGAGTCAGATGTGTTCATAATTTACCTTTTAGTGATCCCGGGATTGTTAGGTTGTTGATTGCGGGTGCCATCTGGTCCGGGTGGCCCAGACGGTGCCCGAGATTAAAATCCCTTGTTTGCTCAGAATTGATGTGCGTCGTACGCGTCCGGCCTAGTGGGAGGCCGAACGGGCGACAGTGGTTGGGGCTCATTGGCGGGCATGCAAGATGTGACGTGTGGTTACACATAATCGGGCTCCTCGGGGTAGTTTCGCGGCAGGCCCGTGACGGGGTCGATGACCCAAGCCGCATTAAGGTCGTCGAGTTCGTTGTTCCAGAGACGCTGCTTGGCCAGCTGAACCTGGGTTAAATAAAATGCCCGCTCCCGCTTCCTGCGCAGCCCGGCCCAGTGTTCCGGGGGTAAATCCAACGCCTGCATCAGGTCCGGATAGTGTTTTAAAAGTGAGAGCGCTAAACCTGGCCATTTTTTCGTGGCAAGCTGTAACTCAGCCCGCTCATCCCGAATGTAATTATTTACATCGTCATGGAGGCCCAGTTGTTGCAGCGCAACGAGCATCGGAAGCCGGTGATCATCGCGGCGAGGCCAATATAATTGCCGGCCGCGAATTTTATCTGACTCGATGTCGAATCTTTGCCATCGGATATCTGATTCCCAATACGGCAAGTGGTCTTCACCCCAATCTTTTAATCCCGCTTCAAGGTTCCCGGCAGACTCATTGATGTCAGGCCGGTTAAGCTCATGCTTGATGCCGGGCCAGTGTTTGAGCATGGCCAGCATTTCCTCCGGGGTTTTAGGAATTTGATGGAGCTTCCAATCACCGTCGGTGTTGCCGGGAGCAAATCGTCCATGTATTTTATGCCACCGCAGGAGGTCATTCAGGGTCATGCGTTGAGAAAGAGCCCCACGGTGTACCCAGGCACGGATCCGGGACGCAACCTGATGGTCTAATGGGTGGGCAGCAAAATAATCTGTAAACAGCTCTGTGAAGACCCGGGTGATGGCGCGGAAACTTGGGTCACCTGAAGCTGATGGCTCCACGAGCATGGCAGCACGGCACTTGGTTGAATATTCAGTTAAAGAAATTGAAGAAATACTTCCGGCATCTGCCGGATATAATTTCTTTTTCTTCGGCCGAACACCTGTACCTAAATCCCCCGGAACAGCCAACGCACATATAAGAGTATTACTGGATCGGGGGTGTATCACAGATGGAATCCACCCACTATCCACCGCCTTCGGAAGGGGTGTAAACCGTCCCGAATACTCAAATTCCCGAATCCAAATCAGGATCAGATCTATCCGAAGCCGGGCATAGATTCTGGGCTCGCCTTTACCTGGGCTGGGCAGGTTAACCCATTCCAAGATCCCAGATGTTACGAGCAGGCGTTTGCAGCGCACGATCTGGGCTTCGGTGAAACCGGCGGTCGTCAGCTCGTCATGCGAAAATGCCCGCCACCCATCTCGAGTAAACGCCAAGCCTTGGTACCTAAATTCGTGGTCCTTTGGGTTCACCCGCCATTTTTTCAATAGGACTTTTAGGAACTCGACCAGCACGACGTCCTCCACGCTGATTCGACGGTCAGCACAGTCTGGTACTCCGCAAGGCAGCCCCTTGATGCACGCCGTCAGTGCCGTCAGATACTTGTTAAGAGCGGGTTCGTAGTACAACTCGCTGGCCGCCGCCCGGGTCTTCTCGCCGGCATAGATGGCCTGCTGCCAGGTCATGCCGGTTTTCAGGAAGATCACATCAGACGCGATCAACGGTGCGACTCGTTTCCGGCTTTTTGAGTCCCCAAACAAACTGGCCTCTTTCTTCGCGGCCAACATCTCAATGACGGTTAGCGGACAAACGCGGATCGCGATTTTCGAGGTCCGATTACTGGGATTGTACGCTTTGTTCCGCTCAATGATGCCCTGGGATTCGAGGGCAATGAGCGCCGCATCAATCTGGTCCTCGGTGTACTTGCCGCCCCAGACGCGCTTGTCGCCAAGATGCTCGATCTCCCGGCGGGTGATCCAGCGCTCGCCATCGGGTCCGAACAGTTCTGGATTTCGCATCTTCATCTGCCCGTCGGGGCTGCACATCCAGCAGAGCCTTTTAAATAGATCCTCCACGACTCGTGGGCGTTTGTCCCGCCGCCGGTCGCCAGCCGGCTTGAGTGGATCCTGACCGACGGCAACACGGGCGATATATTCGGCCTCGCGCGCCACGTCGTGACGCTGCAGGAGCCGTGTCATGGCCGCCGCGTGGTCGATCGAGGCGTCGCGACGATAGACCTCGCCCAGCCCGAACGTGCCTTCAGGCAGCGGGCGGCCAAAATTTGGTTCGGGGTCGTTCATATTCAAGTTGCGCTGGAGGTCACGGGCTCGAGGTAGCGGTCGAATGCTTGCTGGAAAGCAGCCACCAGGTAGCCGCGGCAATTGCGCTGTTTGCCGCTCACCATCCGGTTTATTTGGCCGGGATAGATGTCGTAGACCCGGAGCATGTTCGCGAGTCGCAACGGTGTTAACGACTTTTCCGACCATGGAGTTTCTTCCTGGGCGTTAGCCCATTGGCAAAAATCACGGCTCAAGAATTCGACGAGTTTATTTTCCAGGACATATTTCTGCACCGCGCGCAGCAGTTCGTTTTCGGGCGTGTGTAGGTTCCGCTGCCGGCTGGCCAGTAAATTGGTCAAAGCTTTGCGCACAGCCTTCGGCCATTCGCCGCCAAGCTCATCCGCAATCACGAGCAAAACTTCACAGATGTCCTGCTGGCGCCCATCCAATGATTCCGGGAAATTTGGGCTCACGAGTACCTGCTTGCGGCGAAATTCATCTGCCCATTGCTGGCACATCTGACGCAGGACTTCCGCCTCGCATCTATGACTCTCCCTGAATTTTTCCAATTTGTCCCCCGCCGCGGACTTGTGGATAGTAATGGATATGCACCGCGTCAGAGTGGCTTCGGCCAACCGGACCGTTGCGCGCCCCACGAGGGCCTTGGGGCAAAATGTCGACAGTTCAATGACGGTGGATTTCTCGAAGAGCATGTAAGTTCCACCCCTCTTGAAGCCGGTGTTCAGAAAGTTCCCGCAGGCTTCCCGCACCTGACGAGTCAATGAGTCCCACTCATCGAGGATCAGCGTCGGTTGATACCTGGCGATAACCCGCCGTAGAACGGCCGCTGTGCCGCAGGTTGGGGTTGTAGCCTTGTGGCACAAGGCTGTCAGAGCATCCCCAGTTGTGGTTTTGCCGCAGCTGGCCTCCGGGCTGGTTATGTTGAGGTAGGGTGTAAACTCGAACATGTTATGTATGTAGGTGTGCAAAATCCAGATCGGCAATAAAATGTATGCCTCGACCGGCAACGAAATAAAACGTTGCAAGAATCGCGCCAGTATCGCGGCGATATCTTGAGTACGGTCACCCGCACCCGGGCTTAGAACTAGTTGGTTTTGTTCTGTCATAATTTTTTAATGCTAGGGTGCTACAATCAGTCGTTTACCAGCTCCAGTAGGATGTCCGCGTGACACGGCGACCCCGGCCGACACCAGCAGGCTAAGTTTTTGCCGCGAAGTTCAATTTTGGCGGCAAGCAACGTCTCGTTGCCTTCCGGATCGTCTTTGAGCCATTCCTCGAATAGCGTGACGACACGTTCGATTGGATAGCCATCCTTGACGATGAACGGGTTGCCCCAGCGTGAGGGCCGGCTGACGACCACTGTGTTTGGGGGCAGCCTGGAGCCCTTCCGCCGGGATAATTGGACTCGACGCGGCTGACTGCCAGTACCGATGATATCGGCGGCGGTTGCGGCCGGGACGAGACGACTCTCGCGGAGGGATTCCGCCGCCGCACCTAGACTTATTTTAATCGGATTTTTCATATTTTTGATCAAGGGCATCCAAGGGTTTTAGCGTTTCGGATATTCGTGGTGAACTACTCCGTCCAGCGTGGCCGGCCCGGAATGTTTGATTTTTTTGGCCTTGTGCCCCTGCTCACCGAATGCGCCCCATTGCTTAAAAAAGAATGGGGCACCGGCGGTTTTGCAGGCATCGCGGATGTCGGTAGCCCACGCCTTAGCCATAGGCCGCGCGTTGTGCCCGCTCTCGCCGCCGACAACAACCCAATCGATGCCGTCCATCGAACCGAAGTCAATCGGCCCGAGAAGTGGCTCTACGCTAAGCCAACGAATAGCCGCTTTGGTGTTTCGCAGGTGCGGTATGCGCTCGTCATAGGCAGCCTGATCCTCGGTTGAAGTGGCCAACCAGATGTTGTTGGGCGGCGCCTTATCGGCATAACGTTTCTGCGTGTACTGGGCTTGGCGTTCAGGGCGTTTGGTTACGACTTGAAACACATGCCAATGAGCTAATTCCATGACGGTGAAGACATCGTCGATGAACTCCTCAGGCACGTCCTTGTGGAACAAATCAGACATGGAGTTGACGAAGATCATTTTGGGATCGTGGTCGAGTAATGGCTCCGCCAAATCTTCCGGCGCCAACTGGATTTTACCGGTGAAGGCGTAGGTGATTGTGCCGGCAGCCGTTGTTTTTTTCACTGCCAGCCCAGGATATAAGTCGGCCAATCGCGTGGCCGTCTGCCGCGCAGCGTAACAGTTGTCGCAACCGCTGCTCGCCCGGGTGCATCCATGTAGTGGATTCCAGGTTTTTTGAGTCCAAGCGATACCCGTTGATCGGAGAATCGCGGCGCCAATGTCCTTGACCGTCTGGAACAGTTTTTCAAACACCTGCACAACTTCGGTGCCCACATTGCTGGATAACTTGGACTTCGCGTTTTCGACAGCTCCAATGAATTTCGCCGCCAGCGCGGTCTTGGCGGTATCCTTTTCATCCCGGGGTCCAGACGGTGGATACAGGAAAGTCCGGGCCGCCAAAATTAGCTTGCTAGGGGTAGTGAGCAAATTGGCCACCTTCTTCCACCCTGATACCTTTGTTAAAACAGCGTCCTGCTGCTCCTCGGTCAGCGTGAGCAACGGCCGCACGTGAGAATCCGCGGGCAATAACGCGGCTATGTCTCCGATCGGGGACAAACGATCAAGGATTTTACCCATCTGGGCCAGGCGTAACGAGGCCGACCGACTCAAGTCGAACTCGGCTTTGAAATAGGCCGCTTGCGTCGGATAATCGCAGTACAACTCGTCACGTTGCACTTCATAGCACGCCGCGACAAGGTTGTGAAAATCTTTTGCCTTTCCCGCCCGATACTGCCGAATCGTTGCAGCGCAACGAGCTTCCGCCTTCCGTTGAGCCTTGGTCAGCTTGCTCGGCTTGCTCGAGATTTTCGCGCCGTTGCCCGTTTTGCCGGGGTGGCCGGTAATGGTTTCCGATGGCAAGGCCTGGGCTACGGTTTCGTGCAGTGGAACCGAAGGAGTCAGAACAATCGATTTACTATCGTTGGCTGCAACCACGGTTGTGGGCCGTGATGCAGACGGAGCATTCATGGATACCGTCGGCGGGTGGTTGATTTCACCGGGGTCATACACGGAGGTGTTGCTGGCGGGTTCAGTTTTTGGGGTTTTCATGTTTGTTTTTGGCTTGATGGTTGCATTATCTCTATTAACGGTTTTGTTGGTTTTCATGTAGTTTTATTGGTTTGGTTGGTGATATCGGGGCGTTGTGCCGTGAGCTGGACTAAGGTAGCCACGGTGCCTGTGAAAGGCCTGGGTGGTGGGTTCGCTGCGCTCAGCGGAACCGGCGGTGAAGCGCTGTTGGGCAAGGTTTTCAATTTTCACCTCCGGAAAAGTCTCCAGCCTCTACATGTTTCATAAATTCAGCCACCGCCGCCGCTGTAACGTATGGCCGCCCGGAAATCGTGACACACTTGAGCCAACCCTTTTGGCGCCATCTATACCCGGTTGTGCGAGACCTACCAATTGAGTCCAAGAATTTGGTTAGACTCTCAATCGGCCTGACGTTGTTGCTTTCTTGTTCCCGCATAGTTTTTATTCTCAGGGCCGCCGCGACTTGCGATTGGCCTCTAAAGACGTTTGAAAATTTAAAACTATCCGTGTAGAAATTAAAAAAGCGCCCGTTTTACGGGCGCTTTTGCGATTATGAAGGCTTCAAAATAAGTTCAATCTGGCGAGTCATCGTCCTGGGTATCGTCCACGAGCCCCTTTTGGTAGATTTTCCTAGCGCGAGAATCCCTTACCTGAGAATTCAGATCATTTAATTGGGATCCAAATGCCCGGAGTTGTTCAACTGACAAATTCATCCTCTTTTCGATCCGTTTAACTCTCGAAGATATCAATCCCTCCGAACAATTGCAGATCTTGGCTGTTTCTGCTTGAGATCTTTTGTCCAGCACCAAACACTCGAAAACTTTGATCAGAGGCGCTTTTCTGTCCCTTGGTTCCGATTTCAGAGACTTGAATAGTGCGAATAGGCGCGTCGCCTCGTTTCCTGATACGGATTCTTTCTGCACCGGCAAATACTGTGAAAACAATTCGCCGCCTGTTTTGTCGGCTTGCAACATTCCATTTGGCTGCAACGTTAGGTGGGATTCAAGATCGAAGAAACCAGCGTTTCGGCGAGAGAGGTACTCAGTGATTCTGGCACTGAAATACTTCCTTGTTGGTGCAAGCACAATAAATGGCTGATCCAACATGATAACCATATGTGCTACTGACAAAAGTAATTGCTCTTTGCTTGGCTGAATTGTAAGCAGAATTGGCATGCCGCGTACTTCGGCGATTTGGTGGGTCAATGGCCCATCGAATTTTTCATATTTAAAATCAATATCAAAAGCACGGGCAATTAACCTGATTAGATATTTCGAGTCCCACGCAAGAAATTCATACGTATTATCAGGAATCCATTCGAACATTGGCTTCTCTTGGTGTTCCAGGTCACTTCTGTCAAATATCTTATACTGGCGAAACATTTCCGCCACGGGTGGTGATTCGCGACTGAGAATTTCTGGATTATGTGGAACCTTTGTTAAGAATAATTCCTTTATTTTAGGGTACATTTTACCAAGCCCCATTTTCCATTGAGATTCCAAGACATTGCAGCCAGCGTAATATTCAATTAGTTCCCAAAATTTAGAAAGGTTGGTCATATTTAAGAATATCCTTCAACATGCCTGAGTGTTTTTCAATGCTTTTTAAGCTACAGCAGTTGCTGGACTTCCCTGATATCCACTCGATATTTCTTCGGACAGGGTTCTTCGAACAAGTCAGCTGGCTTTCAATGCCGGTGCAGTTGTCAATACAAGCTTTTGTGCCTGTCGATGTTTGTGTTCATCGGTCAGGTGGCCGTAAACTTTGCCGATCAATACGCCGCCGTCACGGTGTCCAACCCAACTCGCGATCGTCATATTGTCGACCCCCGCCATCACCGACATTGATATAAAGTAATGCCGGCAGTCGTGAAAACCAAATTTATCCAGCTTCGCCGCCGCCCGGGCGAGCTTCAGCGACTCCCTGAAGGTGCGGCACTGGATATCCTTTTTACCACGCTGCGGTGAGGGAAACATCCATTGCGAGTCCGGTGCCTTCCGACCGGACATTGCTTTCAGTAATGATTCCAAGGATGGGTTGATGTCCACCCGCCGGGCTGACCGGTTCTTGGTGTCACCTTCGGCGCCAATTGTGAGAATCAAATTGTCCAGATCGACATCTTTCCAACGGGTTTGAAGCGCCTCCTGCTCGCGCGCGCCGGTGTAAGCGAGAAAATGGAGATAATCGGCAAACTGTACGCCATTTTTTGAAACCTTGCGGGCAGCCGCAATGACCGATTCGATTTCCGCCTGGGTGTAGAGCCGGCGGGACTTGGTTTCGGTGCGTTGCCATTCGATGTCCTCAACGGGCAGGACTTTGATCAAATGATTACGCTTCGCGGATTTGAGAACGTGACGCAAACAAACGAGCGCTACATTGGTGGTGCGAGCGGACCGGATTTTGCGAAGCTCAGTCAAGGCCCCCTCCACGTGGCTGGAACGTATCTTATCAAGACGGAGGTGCCCGAGGGCGGCGTCCCAGCGCTTGTAGTGGGTTTTTTCAGTGACAATGGTACCGGGTTTTTTGCCCGAGGCGGCCAGCAGCGGTAAATACGTTTTGTTCAGGTAATCGGTGAATCGCGGGGACTGGCCGAGTTGGCGCAGGGTATTATCCCGGCGTTCAACGAGGAGGGTGCGAAACTCGGCTTGGGCCTCGGCGACGGTGCGCGCATCGAGGGCAGCCCATTGAAGTTTCTTGCGACCGTCGGCCTCTTCTATGGTAAGGCGGGCAAAGAATTTGCCATTGCGCCGCCAGAGACCTCGAATCGGATGCTTGCGGTTATCCGTCAACTTCTGGTAGGTATAGCGCCGTGAAGATTGTGATTGACCAGTTTGGCTGTGGCTTTGCGTTGCAGGGCGGTTCATTCCGTTACACTGTAGCAAAAAGTGTAGCAACTGTCAAACGGCTCAGCAAAAATAGTGTAAGTGCTTGTAAATAAAGGTTGCGCGCGTGGTGGAATGGCAGACACGCCAGACTTAGGATCTGGTTCCGCAAGGATTAGAGGTTCAAGTCCTCTCGCGCGCACCATATAAACATTGGTCAAAAATGATGTG